>Ga0163144_10018769_pt1 | contig 13960 bp, 7 predicted proteins | sample OliLak19BULKMAT1_FD_123175 | JGI IMG/M metagenome (GOLD analysis project Ga0163144, IMG submission 123175) | Freshwater microbial mat bacterial communities from Lake Vanda, McMurdo Dry Valleys, Antarctica - Oligotrophic Lake LV.19.BULKMAT1 | ecosystem: Environmental > Aquatic > Freshwater > Lake... | reverse complement strand
ATCAGCATTCCGTTCATCGCCTGGGCGGCACTAAAGCGGATGGAGAACTTCGGAACGGCGCTGGTGGGCGGGCTGTCGGGACTGCAGGGGGCGCTGTCGGGCAGCACGGGTTCGGCGGCGACTGGCAACGTGAGCCTGGGCAACGTCTCGATGGATCAGATGCAGTTGGCGCCGAATCGGACGTCGGCGTTCATGGGCAGCATGCAGAACGACCTGAGCGGGAACACGTTTTCGTCGAACGCGCTGACGGGGCGCACGGCGGTCAGCTTGTTGCGTAATCAGGGGTTCGCGTCGCGGGTGGTGTCGATGCGGGTGAGCGAGCAGGATGTGACGGAAGCGAGTCGGCAGGCCGATAGTGCGCGCAGCGAGGTGGTGTCAGCAGGCCAGCAGCGTTCTGCCGTTCTTACCGAGGCCTTCACGCGTGGGGTCGCCAAGATACGCTCTGTGCGTAGTTCGTCAGGGTCGACTTCCAGCAGCTTCGAACAACTCGGCGAGACGATGAACAGGCTGGATCAGATCACGCGCGGCGTGTCCGACAGCACCGGGCTCTCACAGTCTCAAGTCGCCAGCATTGCCTTTGGTGCCGCCGCACATCTTGGCCTGAGCGCGCCGTCCATCGGCCCACTGTCAGCCGGTGCTTCCGTGAAGGCAGATGCAGGGAAGAGCTACCAGTCGGGCTTGTATGCTGAGGAGCGCAAAGTCTTGGGTTCGATGACCAGCGATCAGATCGCGGAATTTAAGCAGTTCGGTGACCGCGTGTCGCGGGACGCCGGTTTCAGCAACGCCGTCGGCAACGATTCACGCGAAGCTCGGGAGTTGGCGTCACGGCTTGCGACAACCGCCTCTCGTTCCGAACGAGCGGACGCCAGCTTCGCGGAGCGCACCGCGCTGGCCGAGCGTTTGTCGTCGGCTCGCGAACACGGCGAAGTCTTTTCAGTCGATATCGCCCAGGATCCGCACAACCTGGAGATGTTCATGCGTTACGCCGAGCAGTACGGGGGCAACAGCGCGGCCGCTGCAGCCATGTTCGACGCGGAAATCGCTCGACAGGGATTGCGTCCCACCCGAGTCTTCTCGAACGGGTCAGCCTTGCCAAGCTCGTTTGAAAGCTTGCGTCGTCAACATACGAACGAGGCCGATGAGCCAGCCTTCACTCCTGATCTCGTCGGGACTGATCGCGAGCATCGACGCCAAGTTGCCCGCTTCGGCAACACGGCACCGGTCGCCGAGACACCTTCATCGGCCTCGCCGCTGCGCAACGAGGTCCAAACCAAGGCAGCCGAAATACGCCACCAAGCCGGTGTGTCCCGGGAGAGCTTTGATTCCAAAGCGGACGTCGTCCCAACTTCTGACGGAACTCTTGCATCGAAGAAGTCGCTGCTGAAGCAGACTGCCAAGCTGGTCGGGAGCGATGCTGGCGCGTCAATCGACGTGGCCAAGGATGCCGTCAAGGATCTGTTCAAGAAGAAACCCTGATCAGTCCTGTCGATCAGGGTCGAACATGTGGTGATCGAGTTCGGCATTCGGTGGCTTCATAAACGGCGGGTGGCCCCTGTCGCGCCAGTAGTTGCGATCTCGGTCCTTCGCAGTCGTGCCCTGCCCATACGCATCGTCAGACTCAAACGTCAGCGAGGAGCGAGATCGTCTGCCCATGTTAGTCAACGCTCCACCCAGCACTGTGCCGACGACCGCGCCGACCGTCATCATCACGGCCTTGACGCCCCAGTCGTCGTGCAAGGCAGAGAACAGCCCAACAGCTGCGCCGAGCACGATGAACGAGATGAAGATGAGTTTTCGCATTGCACTCTCAGAACCGCGACAGTACTACGAACCATACGAGATGCAAACAGCGCGCGCATGGTTCGCACCTCAGTTTCCAATGGCCCTCCAGGCCAGCAGTTCCTCACGCGCTCGCTTGAAACCGACCCACACGCCGCGCTGGTCGTAGCCTCGTTGGGCTAGTTCTTCACGCGCGAGGCGATTGAGGTTCAGTTCCTCACTCGCGACAGCGACGAGCACACGAACAGGAGCCACTTGGATGAAATGCAGTTCATCGACTGAAAACTTTCCGGTTGTGTAAGACATCGAGTGCTCTCCAGGTTGAGAACAGTCTCGATGCACCTACTGGGTTATCAACCCCACTCGTTCACAGCAGTTCCACGTCTCGGTCGCGCATCCGCACGCCGACGAGCAAACTCATACTCATTGGCATGCCAGTAGGGAACATAGAGGTCAAGGAGTTCCGAGGGGCGCAAGATCTCCACGCCCAGTTCGCGGACCTTGTCTCGATGGGCCCAGAACGTTCGCCGATTAGTCGTCAAGATCGCTGGAATGTTTGCCAGTAGCGCCTGGGTGACGAGGGCGCGGTCGCCCCCATCAGGCAAGAACGACAGCGGTCCGCTGCTGTCAAGCAGTTCCTCGGATTTGGTCACTCCCATGGCTCGACGGATGAGTGGCGAAACCCGAGATCTACCGCGAGACAGAAGAAGGCCCTTCGCGATTCCGGGGAACGAATCACCTTCCAATTCATCCTGGTGACCGGAAAGAAATGAGAGAAGTTGGCGTAGCCGTTCGCCCTTTTCGTTTTGGAGCTGGCTTGCTTCGTCAACGGCGGCATTGCAGATGAGCCACGGGTATGAGCCATGGTGTTCAAACTGCTTGTACAGCGTTCCAAGGTCGAGCAAATCAGATGCGAGGTCCTTGCCGAAGCGATCTTCCAATTCAGCAACCGCTCCGTCGTCCCAACAGACGCCCCCCTCTGCAACGTCCAATTTTCGGTCCACCCAGTCCAAGTTCTGCAGGACGGACGTGTCAAGCAATTGCGGCTCAGGTGGGCGCAGCGCATCATCAATGATGTCAAGGCGCTGCGCGGGATCGGGTTCGATCTGGAGTTGGCCGCGAAGCCCGTCCGACAGACGCGATCCGAGACGCTCGACGAGAACAAGCGGAGATTCATTGCTCGACATCGCCACAAGGCGCCTAGGCTTCAGGCTTCAAGGGGGTGACCTGGATGCGCCGCGCCCTCGAAGAACTGCGGTCTCTGAAGTAGCCGTCGCCTTTGCCCTTCAAAGCGGTCAACGCCTCTGGCGCCATGTGCACGTTCGGGGCGTTCTTCTTCGCCTCCTTGATGTCCATCGGTTTCAGGACCAGCCAAGTTGCCGCGTTGGCCTTCACCTCCGACCCGAAGTGGTCGCTCATCTGAGATGCCAAGATCATGCCGAGACCGAACTTTCTTGCTTCGGTGAACAACTGGTTCAAGATTCGATCGGGCGAGTCTGGATCCCCACCGCCAGTACTCAATATCTTGGCCTCGTCGATGATGACGAACAGCCGGAATCGTTGTTGGTCATCAAATGGCTGAACAGGTATCGGCCCTTTGAGCTTCAATACTCGGAAGATCTTTCTGAGCATCGTCTCCGCTGCGATATACCGCACTTCGTCGGTCAGTTTGCTGAGGTCCAGGCGCACATTGGAGGCCAGGATTTCCTCGACGGATATATGCTCGACGCGCTGGAAGATTGGGTGTTCGAAGATTTCCTGTATTGCCGCGAGGCAACCCTCGATGGCCGAGCGCTGCCCTTTGCGCCCGTCGTCCTCGGCCCATTGCGCGAGAATGTGCTCGACATCTCCGAACGTTGGGGGCCGGTTCCGCCAAGTTGTCGGATCAGCGTCTTTAAATCCCTTGTCCTGGTAGGTCTGCTCAATTGCGTCGCGCAGGATCGCGTTTTGACGATGGCCAAGCGCTGGCACCGCGTTGCGGATCATGTCCCGGATCACCTTGCGCTGGTCGTAGAGCCCTGTCTCCTCCGCGCTTTGCGAGTCGAGTTCCATCGGGTTGACGCCGACGCTGCTGGCCGTGCCCGAAGACAGCAAGACAGAGCGAAGTCCGGGAAACTTGACGTCGCCATGGAAATCAAGGACCAGGACGGGCACACCATAGTCTGCGATGCCCTTGCCCAAGACCTTCAGAGTCTCTGTCTTGCCGGAGCCTGAGGAACCCAGGACAAGGAAGAACCCGTTCGTTTGCCGCCCAGGTGCCCATGAGGCCGGACCTTTGACGTTCAACTCGTCACCGAGTGGAACTTCGAGTGTGACCGCGACGCTGGAACTCCCGAGATCGACTTCGTCAACGGACACATCTGTGGCGCCACCGCCATCCGTCGGAGGCTTCGGTCTATTCGTCGGCGCAGCCACCGCCTCACCGCCATCGTCTGCACCGCGCTCCGGGTCGTCAAGCTCACGCACGGTCGGCGGTCGAGATAGCAACTGAAATGCGACCGCTGGATCAATCGCTGCAGATCCGCCACCGTCGGCAGACTTGCGAGCGCCGGACAGTGCCAAATCCTCCCTCACAACCCGCGTAGCGGTGAGCACAAGTCCCACGTCGGTGGCAGCCAGCGTGTTGATCTCAATCGGAATACCGTCAACGGTCTCCACTGTCACTGCATCGGTCGTGGCCACACTGACGAGTTGCACGTGCACTATGCGACCTGCCAGGCGGACCTTGATCGTCCCGTTGAACAGATCCTGCAACAAAGCATGCCAGCGCTCGATGTATTTAGGATCGAGGTCGCGCATCAGCGCGGTGTAGAGATGCTCTTTGATGACCTCGCGCCGCGGCTTGGCCAACGGCGATAGATTTGCACCACCAAAGACCTCGGCCAGCGCGTGGAGAGTGGCCAGCACCTGGTCAACTGCGTGGCCCGTGACAACTTTGCCGTTGATCGTGTACGGAACGTTCTCGTCGTGAGTCTTCACCTCGATCACGTCGATGACGAGTTCGCCGCCCTCCTCGCGAAGCCCCAGCAGGTCAGCTTTCTCATTGGAATGGCCACCCGCGCTGAGCCACCGCCGCGCGTTCTGGGTATCCAAACTGACTGCGAGACCACTTGGGTCCAGTCGACGGTACCAACGCATCGCGATCAGTTTGCCGAGCGCACCCTTCACGTGCTTCGTTTTGTCGCCGCCGACCAAACCAAGAATGCCGTTGGGTTCCATGGCCACGAGGTCGCGCACCAGTTCCTCGAGCGTTGCTGGGTCGGCCTCGAAGTGCGTCTTGCGCAACTGCTGGTCGAGCCGCCTGATGAATGGGCTGAGATCCCGACTGAAGGTGGTGATCTGGCGAGCATTTTCGAAGCGGCGGTCGATCACATCGGCGTCGCCCAATCGAGGAACAAGAACCCGGTGCGGATCGGCAATGACGGTCCACGTGCTGGCTTCCGCCAACTGGTCGAGCCAGTTCTTCACCGACGCAACCTGTGGCTGATGCGTAGCGGTGTTCTGTCGGAGATCGCGATGAACCAGTGTCGCAGTAGCGAAGTAGGTCGCGAACACTTCCTCTTCCGCGACGGGAACTACAGTGATCTGCTTCTTCAGTTTGTTGTAGCGATACTCGCAGCACGGCATCCAAGGGCTCAAGTCGTGCAGGCCCGCTCGCGCCACGAGGTTGGTTCTGACCTCAAATGGATCGAAGACGACGGTCAGGTGCGCGGGAAGTTGCCGCGTCTCTTCGATGACATCCGGCCACTTCTTGATATCAGGGATCACGGAGAGGCTGATGAGTCCCCGCTCTTGCCCTGCGCGGATGCGGTCCTTCAACTGGTCGTCGATATCCTCGAACTCGCTTGTCCAGCCGCGCGTGTCATCCGACGTATAGCGGAAGCGGAAGTGAACCCCCCAGAACGTATCTTCGGTGATGGAGTTGTCGAGATCGAGGGCGTCCAGTACCGACTCCAGAAATCGTCCGGGGCGTGGCGCATTAATCAACAACACCTGAAGGCCCGGGCGTGCAAATGGTCGCAGGTGAGCCAGCAGGGCAGCCAGCGTGTTGATGGTCTTCAGTCCGTCAGGTTCAAGGACGCCGCGCGGCGCCTCTTTGAACAGCGGCAGGTGCGCAATCGCACCGGCATGCCCCAGCAGAGCAGTCTGGTTGCCGAGAGACTCGATCTGAGGCAGAAGCAGTACGCGCAGCAACTGCAGTTCTTCGGCCGTGGCCGCGATCAGGGTACGGCGCTCCGCGTCGGAGAGCCTTCCGCCAAGGGCCTGCAAATCGCGAACGATCGCAACGTTTCTCCATAGATTGAGCGGGTGCACGGGCGAGAGGAGAACTTCGGTGATCCCATCCCGCCGGTAGACGTACAGTTCCATCGCCAACAGCCAGTTGACAAGTCGCTCCGCCTCGTCGTTCGCCTGGGCGTACATCTCCTGGTAGGCGAGTTGCAGTTGGCGCAGAAGGTGGTCGTAAGCGTCCAAATACTCGGTCGCAGCCTGCAAGGCTTTGGGGCGACCTGCGAGCACCGCGACCGGCGAGACCGTCAGGTCCGCGATATGTTCGAGCAAGCGGCCGCGCGCATTCGCTAGAGCCTCGGCATGCTTGAGACAGACTTGGGGTGCCAGATCTGCTTCGACAAATTGCGTGAGCAACGTCGTGAAATGCTCTAGCAGGAACGGCTGCCATGACTTGAACGCAGCTACTTCGGTCAATGCGTCGAGTCGGTCGGATTCGATCTCGATTACCCCACCCCACTCGTTAGGCGTAGACCGCGATCTCGCTAACGCGATGACATTCGCGTTGACGCTTACCACCGGCTCGTTGGCCGAGGGCGCGTGATCGGTCGTACCCTCGCCGCCGGCGAGCGGCTCGTCGTCACTGACACTCTGATTGTTCTCCGCTTGGCCAGCGACGATGGAGACCCGCTCGGCGATGTCCGCCAGTTGTTCTCCGCGGTCGCCATCCAGCAAGAGGTCCGCAACGCGCGCTTCGACGGCAACCCTTCCGCCTTCCACTGAACCTCCACCCGACGTCCCGCCTGTCTGAGCGGAAGACGGCACCTTGCCCTTCCACAGGACCAGCACATCTGCCAGTTCAATGTCCTTGAGGTCGAGTTCGCCACCGCTGCTCTGGTTGATGGTCTTCAGCCGCTTGCGGATCCCATTGAAACGGGATTTGTCCTTGCCCGGTAGATAGCGGCAGAAAGAGGCCATCCGGTCCCAATCCTCCGGCGTGGCATTGCTCACCACATTCAACGTGTCAGCGTTCAGCCGCAGCCGCTTCACAATCCGTCCCTCGGTTTGCTCGTCCGCCAGCAACGAATCCGGAAAGAGTCCAACGGAATGCAACGCTTTGGGCGCGCGTACTGACCGCTCCAGCGCGCTGAAGCCCTGTAGCGTCATGGCGAAGTTGACGAGTGCCTGCAGGGAGAGCGCCGCGCCGCGCGGGGACTTCAGCGCATCCCACAGCGAGCGCAGTTTCACCACCTCGGCTTTGTCTCGTTGTTCGTCGCACAGCCTGGTGATCAGGCTGTGCTCGCCGAGCGAACGGAATTCCTTCAACGACGCCTGCTTGCTCAGCGGACCGTTCGCGACAACTACGATGGTCTTCAATTTCTTGTTTCGCCACCTGACCGCCGACTCCTCTTCCGAGGAGACGAACTCGGCGAACTTCGGGTAGATCGCGCAGAAGGTTGCGACCTCATCGAATTCCCCGACAAGCGAGACGCGCAAACGACCCTTTGCCCGCTCGAGCACATCGGGCAGCGAGGCCAGGAAGTGTTGCTTGTCGAAGACCGCCACATCTTGGGCAATCACACCAAAGTCTCCACTCAGGCACGCCGCCTCAAACTCGGCCAAGAGCAGTTCGGCGACTCGTCGACCAACCGCCGCGAATGCTTCACTCATGGTGCGCCTCCAGCAGACCGACGACTGCAACGCTGTCCGCCAGGCGCCGCGCGAGCCCCAATGACTCGAGTCGGGTCAAAAAACGTTCGCTGTTCTCGCTCAGTGCGCGGGGTGGAACCTGCACACCGACATTGGCCAAGTCGGTGGCATCTTCGACGCGGCCACCGACCACGATGCTCCATCTCTGTCGCAACTGGTCTAGAAAATCACGGTACTCGACTGGCGGTGTGGTGACATCGATAGTCGACGCGACCAGGACTTCCAACGTCCGGTCAGCTGGGTTAAGCCGCTTGTGTGGATTCTTCTGGATGGGATACAGATACCCCGCGCGGATGCCGAGCATTCGGAGGTAGCCATCTAGGCCTCGTCGTTGCGAGCCTTCGGCTTGGCGGATCAATTCCTCAGCCACTTCACGCCGCACTTCTTCGGGATCTTCGGCATCGTGAGCAATCTCTTCGATTCGCCGGGCAAGTGCGTTGCCGGGCTCCAGCGGCGCCAAACCGGCGTTCTCCAGCAGCCGGTTCAGAGCCGCGAGAGGCATCTCGGGCCAGTTCGGCGCTTGGGCAGTGAGAAGATCATTGAGCACGGAAGCCATGTAGTTGCTGGCATCCCCAAGCAGGTGCGCGACACAACGCGTGCTTGCCTGGGCGATCGGCGAGTTCTGATCATTGGATGCGTCCAGCAACAGGATCCGATCTGCGGCACCGGCGCGCTCATGAGCGCGTGTCGCCGCATGCGCAAACAGAGATAGTGCAGCCAGCAGCACGATGCGCTGCAGACTGGAGATCGGATTTGGCTGAAGTTCCTTCTCGTACGCGCACAAGCAATTCGCGGCGGCCCGCAGCCTCAACTCGACCGGCGAGTATTCGACACCTTCGACGTCCGGTACAACCGTCGTGCGTGGCCGCGTCTTGTCTACAAGAGGCGCGAGTAACGCCGACAGGTCATCCATTTGGGCGGCTTCCTTGGTCGGCGAACTGAGGTCTGCAAGCAGTTCGAGAATCGGCAGCCTCGCACTCGCATGGCCGCCCCAGAGCGCGTGAATGAACGCGCCAGCACCGTCGTCCGACGGGTCGCCGGTAACCGTCAGCGCTGTGGGCGAAGAGAACGAGGAAAATTCCGGCGACGTGCCAAAGGCGGCTCCATCGGCACCCAGCAGCGTCCGGATGAGCGGCAAGACTTTGGTCATCAACGGCGAGGCCTTCAAGTCGGCCGCCTGCCCTAACGCACCCCATCGATCGCGCTGGCTGTCGATCATCGATCGCACGGCGGCGACGCGAGTCTCGAGGCTGTTTCGGGGCAGCGTCCCTTCGAACAGTTGCTGAAGGACCGACATGCGACCAACCACGCGGTGTTCGCTTCTCATCAACGCGTTGGCAATGTGGACCGGCTTGATCTTCGTCTCCATGACCTTATAGCCATGGCGCTTCTGCAATTCCTCGGTGAGGGCCTTGCGTAGTTGTTTGCTCATGTCCGCCTCAGTTCGCCGAGTCGTAGCGCTTGTTGACCAGGTCAACCACTACCGTGGTGCGCAGTTCGCTCTGCGGATCGACCACGTCGATGGTCCGGACGTCGGAACTCTTGTCGCCGTGCTTGTTCAGCGTGTCGTTGAACTGTCCAAGTCGTCGGCTGATCTCGCTCTGGCCCTCCGCGATAGACCCATGGAGTAGACCGGCCAGTAGTTCAGGATCGACCACGAGTCCAAACCTGGGACCGTCAACAGACGCTAGCAAGAGGTGCCCGACGGGCTGTTCTCCGAAGGCGTTGCGCAGGACGGCCGACAACTCAGGTTTATAGAGCCGCAAGCGATTGCGATTTACCATCAGGCCGGACACCATCGCCTGGCTTCGCGAGCGAGGGTGATATGACAATTTCGTCCACAGCCGAAGCGCGTCGCCCTTGGCCTCGCCGCCGCGGTTCCACCACTGATTGATCAGCGCGATGAGTTTGCTCAGGCGAATGGCCATCGGGCTGGAAGTGTCCTGCAGATCCTTGAAAAGCGAGTTCGCTTCCGAGAAGTCCAGAAGGCGGCCGTCACGGTGCTCGAAAAACCAACGGCGCTTCAACGCGGTGAACGCGTCGGACATGTTGCGCTGTTCTTTCTCGCCCACCTCGTCAAGGTTGCGCTGCAACGCCGGCATCAGTTCATTTCCAGCGAATGCCTCCGGCTCGAAGATGCCGCGCCACAACTGTTCGTCGATCTGTGGATTCGTCTGCTTCAAGGGATCGATACCTCGCGACAGCAGGTCGAAGATCGTCCCCTCGCCTTCGAAGGCGTTCCAGTAGTACCGGGCCTCTTCACTTGTACCAAGTTCTTTCAATTCGGCGCACGTCTTGCCGGCGAACAAGGCGTAGGAGACGAACGCGAGCGCTTCGCGAAAGGTCACCTTTGCACCAGTTTTTCCGACCGTCGTGAGCAGATGGATCATCCGCTCTCGCGGCCCTGGCGTCCTGAGCATCGTACGGTTGTAGGTCACCGCACAGTTCGGTCGCGCGGAGCAGGTAATGCAGCCTTGGTACCACTGGTCGTCGGTGAGTTTGTCAACGATCGCCGCCGTAAGTTCGAGCGACAGCACCCGACGATGACTTAGATCGAGGATCACCGTCTCGCCGATCTGGGATTTCCAGTTTTCGGCGTCGTCCACTTGGTCCGCCTCGAGCGGGCGGTAGCGTACGAGGCGCAGCAATTGCGACCGAATCTCCTCCAGCCAAGGGTGCGTCTGACGATGGGCGCGGACCAGATCCACGAGCGGGCCTTCATTGATCGCGATGCAGAAGGGCTTTCCAGCCTCTCTTGCCTGCTGCCACTGCGTGACGATCTCCAGCGATGTCATCTCGCTCGCATCGGTGATGACCTCGGCATCCTTCAACTCCTTGCGCATGAGCGAAATCGCGTGCGTCTTGCCGTCACCTGCATTGCCGGTCACCACCACAGACGCACCGTTGCGCACCGCTTTGCGCACGACGTTGTCCAGGTTGGTCTTGATGTTGAGTTCCTTGAGTCGTGACGGACTCACGTGGTCGCTGATGCCGCTCTCATTGCGATAGAGAAGCCGAATGAACTGGAGTCGCTCGTCTTCCTGGATGTCGTTTTGCATATCGTTCCTCTCTCCGGTCATCCTTCTAAGCGGCATTGCCCGTTGCGTTCCGGCCTCGATCGGCCGTTCGGGTATCAATCGGGAAACTCTCTCCGTGAGCGGCGTGGAGGATGCAACGGCGTCCAGCGCTGGCGCATGGTCCAGGCGCGACGCGAGCCATCGTGTGATCCAGTAGCGAGCGATCTCACGTTCCGCATTCGCGGAAGTGGGGTCGATCGCGTAGTCGGGTTGTTCATCGACGCCAAGCAGAACTCTGGTTAGATTGCTGACCAACTGCACACCGTAGATGATGCGTGGCGAACCGTGCTGCAGCAGATTCGTCTGGTTCAGGCCCAGCCCTGCGAAACCTTCGCGCAGCAGGCGCAGTTTGGGGCTTTGCCCTTCGCCGAAGACGAAGTTGACGTTGCGAAAGCCGCTTGTGGTCTCTGCAATTTCGGCCAACCCTTGTTCGGTCTCGACGGAGAGGTTCGGCGAACCGAAGCCCTCTGTACGACCGATCTGTCGATACTCGATCGTCCCTCGCTGTCCAGCAACCGTCCCCGCCGGCAGTTTCACGCGGTTGTATTGCGACGAGTGATCCGTATAGAGACTTGTCGTGCCGAGGAATGCCAGGTGCGGCCGCTTGCTGATCGGGCGTCCCGCCATCTGACTGGCGATCACGCTGACCATGCCTCCGTAGCGCTCCGTATAGTCGTTGACCACGCGCGAACTGGCCATCATCAAGCAGACAAGCTTCCCGCCGAGCAGATTGTTGTATGGCGCGACGGCGCCGCACACGGTCAACTCCATCATGCTCGTCGCCGAGTAGCGCTTCTTCAACTGCTTGAGCACCGTGTTGAGCGCCCACAAGCCGTGGTCCGTCGCGGCGAGGTCGGCCAAGGCGGAGTGCCACGTGGCGATGGTGCGATACGCGCGCAGAATCTCGCGAGCGGCGCGCGCGCGCTTCGCCCGGTACAGCGGTGTTTTCGTGAGTTGGAGCAGCCGCGCTGGCGTGAGGTCCTCGTACTTCTTCGTGACCGTGTCGTCATCGCCTTTGAGTGCCTCTTCGCGATCCCTGCTGGCGTCCTGCTCCATCACGGCCAAGCGGCTCAGCGTCTCGTCATCGACACAGTGGTCAATGCGTCGATCGACTGGTAGATCGTCCTTGTAAATCTGCTCAAAGTCGTCCTCGAGCCGGGTCCTGAAAGCGCGCAGTACCTCGGCTTCGGAGACCTCGCCGCGCGAGCAGACATCGAGCAGGCCATTTACTGTCCAACCGAGCTCAGCGTCGCGGGGCGTCAGTTGCATGACGGTATTGCCCAGCGCAGTGATGCCAACCACCGGGTGGTTCGGCTGCGCGGCGTCACGCACGAGGTAGAAGAGATTGCGCCCTGGGGACGATCGGTAGCGCGTACTCCAACCGTGCCGGAAGTAGCGCCAGATGTCGATCAAGCGTTGATTCGTGAACTCGTCGCGCTCCTCACTGACCAGTTGAAGATATGGCTGACAGATGCGCTCCAGCATCTCCGCGCGCAGGGCTCTTGGCGCGGCAGCGATCGGCCGAAGTTGCTCCGCCAAACGCCGACCGTCTGCGATCAGGTCGGTCATCGGCTTGGAGGACGAATACTTCGAAGGGCGCTCTACTCCGTAGAGGAAGCGGCGGTTCGAGTCCTCGCACAGTTGATCATTCCGGCCGAAGAGCAGTTGCTGACGGGTAAGCGCTTTGCGCTCGACCGGGTCGACGGGCCTCGGAGGGCGGACGTACACGTGATGCGCCGTGGCGTGGACATCCCATCCCATGTTGAGAAGATCACGGATCAGCGTCGCGGCAACGCGGGCTTTCAGGGCATAAACGGTCAGCCCTCGGTTCTCCTGTGAAAACGCAGACAACTTGGCAATGGCTTCCTCGCGAGGCAACTTGGCCATGCCGCGAATCATGGCGTAGGTCGCCCCGTCATCTTCGATACTTGGATTGAACAGGCGCCAGTCCTCACCCGTGAGAGTCGGCTGCGGCTTCTCGACGGCCTCTAGTTTTCCTGGTGACGTTACTGTGAATTCCAAGGTTCTTCTTCTTTGAGTCAGGCTGCCCGCTGCCCTCGACAATCGAGGCGACGCGGACATCTGCGACCATGCGCAGATGTCCGTTGAACAAACGCGCATGCGTTGCACCTCCGAAAAGCGGATGGCTGAGGTTGTTCCGCGAACACCTAGGCCTTCGCTCGCCGCTTTGTTGAAACACGCGTTAGCGCCGGATCAACGTTGATGCCCGACTTCTTGCAGAAGTCGAAGAGAAGTTTCTCGACGAGATTCGTCTGCGATCGCTGCTCGCGCTCGGCCGCAATTTCAAGCGCCCGTTTGAACTGCGGTGTCACCCGAAAGCTGATCGGTATCCGCTTGCAGTCCATTCCTGCTCCTACATTGCATCACTGGATCCGCGTATAGTACTTCGCTTTACGGACGACTTAGCATGATTTGCACATCCTCGACTGGTGAAGGCGTTTAGCCTTCGGTCTGGAGATCACTGCAGCCGCAGTTTCGTCTGCATGATTGCTCGCGCCCCGCGGAACACGTCAAGCGCGGTTGTGCGAATCGTGTCGGGGGCAGGCCGGCGAAGGTGACCGACGAGATGTGCGTCGCGGAGACTACGCTGCGGCGAGTTCGGAGCGAGACATCAATTCGACCGACAACTTGTGCTCAGCCGCTGAAATCCCGGATCGCACGGCCAAGAGGCGAGTTCGACGAAGCGGCGAGCATGGCGGCCGAAGGTCGATCGCGAGGTCGTTGAGCCGATCGGCCAGGTTGATCCGACCGCCCATCCGCGTTAGATGTTCCAGGGCTCGCGCTCATCGCGCCAACTGAGAACTGTATCCGCACCGACGGCATGCCACCGAAGTCCCCCACGGGCATGCTGGGCGGGGCCTTCATCTCAATGTTCTGTGCCCCTACCGCGGCGTAGAAATCTAGAAATCAGCCACCGAGTTCACAGAATCCCACTCACGACCGGGGGTCGAGACGGGGGTTAGCCAAGAAAAAAGCCGCCCAGTGGCGGCTTTTTCTTTTCAAATCAACAACTTACAGAAAATTGTTGGCGGAGTGGACGGGGCTCGAACCCGCGACCCCCGGCGTGACAGGCCGGTATTCTAACCAACTGAACTACCACTCCATGTGGCTTCGGCCCTGCATGCGCAGGTCCCAAGTGCCGCATT
>Ga0163144_10018768_pt1 | contig 13961 bp, 14 predicted proteins | sample OliLak19BULKMAT1_FD_123175 | JGI IMG/M metagenome (GOLD analysis project Ga0163144, IMG submission 123175) | Freshwater microbial mat bacterial communities from Lake Vanda, McMurdo Dry Valleys, Antarctica - Oligotrophic Lake LV.19.BULKMAT1 | ecosystem: Environmental > Aquatic > Freshwater >... | reverse complement strand
GGGGAACTCGGCCAATGTGCCCAAGCGAATTCGGTCGGTACGCCCGGGTCCAAAAACCCCAACTCAGTCAAATGGCCGCCGGCGTCCCGAACCGCCTGTACGCCGCGCTGCGCACCAGCGCCCACACCCCTCGTTGCATTTACCACGCCATCGGCGGCGGCGCGGACACTCTGCGTGCTCTGCACGCCGCTCTTGGTGGCACCACGCCACTGGCCGTCGAGTGGTTACTGTACGCCGGAGGCGGACGTCGGTGTTTTGGTTCGCCAGTGATTAGCGACGAGGCCGCCGCGCGTGCGCTTGACGTTTACGCAGAGCTCACGAACGACGAGGGCAGGTCACAGGTCGAGGCGTGGCGCCTTGCTCCGACGAGTTAGCTGTGATACTCGTTCATGTCCTCGGCCGCGGCCACGGCCAAGAACCGCGACGCCGCGCGCGAGGCGGCCAGCAGGCAGCGCGACGCGCGCTTGGTGCGCGCCGCGCGCCTTGGTGACTCTTTATGCTGTGGTGGCACATCTGACACCCCCGCAGAACTCTTGTACCGCAAAGGCATCAACTACGCCGACGCGTGCGTGCTCACCGAGAAGCTCGTCGCCGACGCGCCGCCGCCGCCGGCGCCGCCGCCGGCGCCAAACCCCGTATAAACGCACACGCCGCCGCCGCCGATCACACGTGCCACATGGACGCGCTTGGCATCGCGGTGAAGGCGTCGGACGCCGCGTGGGCGGAAAATGGCAAGAAGAAACCGAACGAGAAACGCGACAGCGACGACGCCGTCATGGTGGCGCTGGGGAACGCGCTAAACGGGCTCGAGGTGGCCAAGCGGGGCCCAGTGGCGGTGGTGTTCCCGCCCGACGAAGGCACCGTGCTCATTCGAGACCGGTGCATTGCCATTCAGCGCGAAGCCCTCGTAACAGCGCTCAACGACTATGATCTCATGGCCACGGCAGCCGAGGAGCAAGCAATGTTTCTCTCTTCACGTCTGAGCACACTTGGGCGCTTCGCCGCCCAATTGCTAGGCATGGCTCCTACTGTGGCACGCACCTTCTTTGCCACTACGCTCCCCGCGCTGAGAGCCGCCGTTGTCACGGAGCGCGATCAGGCGCAGATTGAACTCACGCGCGGTGTGCAGACACCGAATGAGGTTGCCGCGCACTTTCAGCTGGCGCGCGACGCGCTGACGCGCGGCCGCGCAGCCGCTGCTGACATTGCAACGCAGTATGTGCGTCTGCAAGCTGCAGAGAACAGCGCCCGCGTGCCGCCCATACCCGCGGAGCCGCAAGTGCCGCCTGCGCCGCCGTCGGCTGATACCTCAGTGGCCTTCGCCGAGGCCGGATTGGACCACGCCACGCGCGAGGCGCGAGTGGTGCGATTGCTGGAGACAATTCTCGCGCCGTTTGTTTCGTCGGAAGCTGCGGCAAAGGACGCAGCGCTGCTGCGTGCATCTCAAGAGGCCATTGACTACCTCGAGAGAACGTACGAGCTGAAGGCAGCGGCGCAACCAGAGGACGTGCGGTTCTACTTCTATGAGCGCATGGTGATGTTCGCGGCGAACAAGCTGGTGACTGCGCGCGAGTCGCCTTACATGAGTGCAGCCGGACCTGTCTACGACGGCTTTACTCACACGAGAGGGGGGAACACGTCGTATACCAACACGCTCCCGTGGTCGGGAAAGTTCCCCCAGGTGCCGGACGCGCGCGAGCGCGACAACCGGCTGTGGTCCTGTGCCAAGGGCGTGCCGCCTGTTATGTGTTTCCCGGATGGTTATGTGCCGTTCAGCCGCGTGCTCCTGCGGTCGGAAGACACGAACGCGCTGGCGCTGCGGCTGTACCCGCGTTTCCCCTACGTCGGCAACACGTGGGAACTGGCCGCGGATTGGAGCGATCGAGTGCCCGTTCTCACGTTTCGCATCGAGTATCCTGGCTCGCCCCGGCTTATCGACATGGCCCGCGATCTGTACACGTGCTTCATCCAGACCGTGCGCGCCAACGCGGCGACGCTAAAGAAAGACGACGGCGAACTGATGCTGTTCGTGCGGCTGTTCTTCTATCCGCGCATCGCGGCGCCGCTGTCACTGCCGCCTGGAAAGGTGCAGCCTGGTGGACAGTCACAACCGGGTCCGTATGTGCCTCATGTTTTGGTGCATGGCTCCTTCTATCCCGCTTTTGAGTTCGGCCAGCGTCCCATGGTGTCATTCGTCAACGCGGAAACCGACCGGGAAGGCACACGAGCCGTCGTCACACACACCGAGCTCTCCAAGGCCATGCTGGACTCGGACATCCACGCGCTGTGTGAGACTCTCGCCCATGCCTCGGCCGTGGACACGGTCGCGGCGCTCCACGCAGCGGCGGAGATGCCGCACGGCGCGGCGCTGGTGAATTCGTTTGCGGCGGCGGCCAAACTGCGCAACACGATCAGCGCGAGCAACTGGCGCGACGCTGCCACCACGGCCAAGGCTGCGCAGCGGCACGACGTGGCGGCACTGCTTCAATCACACGCCGAGGCGGCTGCGAAGTCAGAGGAGAAAACGGCCGTGTCCACGAGTTACCACGGCAAGAGCAAGAAACACCTGTACCGCATCCACCAGGAGGAGGCGGCGCGCGTGAATGCGCGCTCCGCGGAGGGCAAGCCCGCGGACAGTGCGGCGCTCATCGCGCAGGCGCTGCACGAGGTGAACGGCGCCGCGGTGACGTCGCACCTGAGCGCGATTCGCGCCGCGGTGAAGAGTGGGGCCTCGGACTCCGCCATGCACCGCGTTATCAGCGCGGCGCCTCGTGGTACACTGCACCCGACACATGTCGACGAGATTCGCGCCGCACTGCGCGCGCGTGGCTACCACTTGGCCACCACGAGCGCCGCGGTGCGCGCGCTGGATGCTCACAGCGGAGCTGCGCGTGCAGTGTCCGTGTCCAAGACCGAGCATGAGGCCGACACGAGTGAGAGCGAGGATGAGGAGGAGGAGGAGGAGGAGGAGAGCGAGTCGTCGAGTGAGTCGGAGAGCGGTGCCACGGTGGAGTCGAAGGCGCCAATCAAGTCAGCGTGCCCGGAGGAGGGAGAAAGCTCGTCGACATCGGCAGAGAGTGAGCAGGAGAGCGTGCAAGAGAGCGAGTCAGAGGAGTGAAACGGCAAAAACCTCACCCACCCCGTCCATGGAGGCCACGGTCGAAATGCGCACGCTGCGCGTGTTGCGGCCCGGGCGCACACTGCACGCCAAGCTGCTGCGCGGCACGCTGCCGGGAACGGAGGCGCCGGTGTCAACGTTCGTTGTGCACGACCGCGACGTGGTGCCGTCCGCGTGCCCGCTGTGGGTGTTTCGTCTCGTGGTGGCGCCCGTAACCGAGACCGGCGAGCGCGTACCGAATACGCTTGGTACGAGGTTGGCGTCAGTGCAACGGTTAATTTTTCCCCGCAGAGGAGGCGCGAAAAGACGGCATCCTCATCCACGTGCGCGCCGTGCGCGTGCTGGCGGGCAAGTTTGTCAAGCCTGGCCGCGTCATGCAGCGCCACGTACTGGAGTGCGTCACGCACGCCGATCGCGGTCCCCTGCGTGCCTTGTATCGTGCCAAGAACGCGCCCGCGACTGGCGCCTTCTGGTGCGACGCGCTCACCGAGGTTGAGCGCGCCCTCCTCGAGGCGGGCTGCACGCAGGAGTCGCAGCGCTGTGCGCGGGCCACGCTGCAAGAGGCGTACGCTCCACCCTCGCTCGTTGTGCTGTCCCTGGTGCTAAGCGCGAGGCCATCCTCCGTGGCAGCGCTGCGATCGGCGCCCTCGGTGGACATTGCCGTGCAGGACTTTTGGATCGCGGCCGGCGCGTACGGCGGCGCCACGCCGCTGTGGCAGCTCCACGTCCAGCACGGACTGCGCCACGTGGACGGAGCGCCGCGCGAGCACGAGGCACGCGTGGCCCTCTTCGCAATGGCTCGCGCCCTACGCATGGTGACTCTTTTCCCACTCAAGGGGGGCGAGACGGCCGAGGAGCAGGCAGCGTGGCGCGACGTGCAATCCTACCTTGGTGCGCGTTACCGCGTGCCTCGCGAGCACGCCATGGCCACAGTGGGTGCCGTTTCCCACGTGTTTACCTACGCGGGAACGTACGACAACGCCATGTACGACTGCCTGCGGCGTGCCGCCCTCGAACTTGCCCCCGACATACTCCTGGTGACACCCACGCCAGTGTCCAGTGTGCACGCCATGCGCGCTACGCGACTGCCCTCGACCTCGCTGGCGGACCTGGTCGCTGGCCGCACCTGGGTGCGCGAATCCACCGCGCTCGTGCTCCTCCACGCGCACGTGTACGGTGTGACCTCGCTGGCCGCGCTGGCGCCCTACGCGTGCGCACCGGGACGTGTGGTGATTGCCGTGGGCGATCCGTGCCCACCGCTGGCCTGCACGTTGAGCGGGGACGACCCCGAGCCGCTGTTTGCCTCGCTTCTGGGCCGCCGCAATGCCGAGCGCCTGGTGGATGGCTACGTGGCGGGCGCCCTTGGCCCGTGCACGGCGCGAGAGCACGCAGCGCTTCGCGCGCCGCGCGTGGCTCGAAACACGCTTCCCGCCGCGCCCTTGGTGAACGTGGTGCGCCGCCTGGGCGACGTGCCAAACTCGGTGCGCGACGCGCTGCCCATTCTGGTGGCCGGCACAAACACCATGGCCTCGGCGCGCACCGCGGCCGCCGCAATCGACACACCGCACGCCGACTCGTGGCTCTGGCTCGAGGACACGGGCCAGCTGCTTCGCGTGGTGGCGCTCCACACGCTGATTCGCTTGCCGGCGCGCGGCGAGCGCGTGTCGCGCACCGAGCACATGGCCGCCTCACGCACAGCGCACGACGTGGAGTCGCACTCGGCGCTTCGCTATGCCACCGTGCAGCATTGCGACGACGGCCTCACGCACCGCGAGTGTTGTTTTACCACGCACGAGAACGACTTCATTAAGCTGGCCGCCCACCCGGGTGCCCTGCTGTGCTCGGTGGCCTCGCCGCGCGTGTTGGCCCGCGTCGCGTGTGCGCCGCTCGCCGACGACGCCGTGCTCGTGGTCACGGGCACGCTCCAGTCGCCGTGCAAGGCCAGCACGGCTGACATACGCGCCGCGCTGTCGCTGTGCCGGCGCACGCTGTACATTGTGGCGCGCCGCGACTATTTGGACGGCGTGGTGCTCACTCGCTCGGGCTTCGCGCCGCCGCTGGCTTCGCCGCCCCCCTCGCTCTCCTGCTACACGGGCCCCGTCATCGCGCACAACACCGACGAGGAACACGACACGCGCGGCTTCGTGCATGGGGTGGGCCTCAGGAATGACGCAGTGGTGCGGTGCTACCCACCGCCGGCGGCGGCCGACGCGAGCCGCTTCGCGTGCGCCGACGATCTGTTGGGCGGCATCCCAACCGCCGGGCGACCCGCAGCGCGCCCACCGGAGCCCGCACGTGCCAACTCAAACGCGTGGCCCGCGTTTGAGTTCCCCTCGCACGGCGAGATCGCCACCCTCCCCGAGGCCGACATGACCGCCGCGCTGCGCACCTACGTGGACTCGCTCACGCGCGGCGTGCCGCTGCCGCCGCTCCCGCGCACGCTGTACTGCGTTTGCGTGCTGCTCTCGTGCATGGCCGTGCGTGGCGATGCCATGCTCGAAACGTGGCTCGTGGCCACGGAGAAGGCGCGCTGCAAGAGCATGCCGCACGCGGGCGAGCACGTGGCCCGCATACGGACCGCGCTGCAGAACATGCTCCCGCTGGACGAGGCGCGCGCGGCGGCGGCTGAGCGCCCCGTGGATGGCGAGGATGAGCCCGCGGAGGCCTTTACGCGCATGCTGGACACGCTGGGTGGGGTGCGGGAGGCGTTTCGCGCGAGCGCGCGCGTGGCGGAGCGCCGCGAATGAGGCAGATCGAAAGCCCAAGCGACGCGTTCACTATTCGCGCAGCACACGTGCAAAAGCAGCAGCAACCGTAGCCTCGAGGAACACATGGAATCCAGTCGATGTTGCGTAGAGGTGGACCCGGGGGTTCGCGTGAATCAGAGCAGCTTCATCGAACTCGCGCTTGATCTCGGCCGCAAGCGCGCCCAAGTCTGGAGTCGGTACCGGCGCGTGGAAAGGTACGTAGGATTCCGCGAGCCCAGGCATGTCGTCGTCAACGAGCGGCGGCATGTCCCCGTACACGCCCTCGTGCAGGTGTTCGCGTGGCCTGGTCATCGAAATCCGAAATGGCGACCGACCCCCGTGCCTTTCCCTCCATACCCACACTAACAGAGTCCGTGGACGGCCGCGACTGGTCCGCGGACACGAACGCACACTGGCACGTGAGCGAGAAGCTGGACGGCAGCCAGCTGTCATTCGCGCTCGACGCGCGCGGCACACTGTGCTTCTACAACCGCGGCAAGACGGCGAGCGGCGAGAACCCGGCCTTTCGCCGCGCGTGTCTGCTCCTCACCGCGCTGGCCAAAACCCTCGATGCGCGCTACATGTACCACGGCGAGTGTCTGCAGTCGCGGCGCCAGAACGTGCTTGCGTACGAACGCGTGCCTCGTTACTGTTTTGTGTTGTTCGACGTGCAGGATGGCGCCGGCCGCTGGCTCACGCCCGACGAGGTGGCATCCGAGGCAGCCCGTGTTGGCCTGGAGTCGGTGCAAATCCCACACGTGAACACCAAGCGCGGCGCGGCACCCGGCGAGATGTGCGCCCTCATTCTGGCCCAAATCGAGGCCGGCGAACTCACCAGCATGCTGGGCGGCCACGTGCTCGAGGGCGTGGTTCTCAAACACAACTCATACACTGCGCGAAGCGGCGCACGCACAACGGCGACCAAGCTCAAACTGGTCACCGACCGCTTCAAGGAGGCGCACAAGATTGGCGGCCGCGCGGCCAAGGACGTGCCCGAGGGCGACTTTGCCGAATTCATCGGCAGCCATTTCGACACCAGCGCGCGCTTCGCCAAGGCGGCGCAGCACTTGCGTGAAGCGAACACGCCGGCGGACACGACCTCAGCGCTGGCGGCCGAGCTGGACCGCGACTTTGACAAGGAGTATCGCAGCCTGGTGTGTGACCTGCTGTGGGGAAAGTACGGCCCCGCGGTTCGCAAGGCTGCGCGCAGGTCGCTCTCGCAGTGGGTGGTTGCAGCGCAGATTGACGACAGCACGAAGTAAACACAGCGACTGCGGTATGATTCACTCCAGTGACATCCTGAACTGAGCATCAATGCGCTCCGCATCCACAAAGCGCCCGCGGTAGCCACGCAGCAGCGCGGCCGCGATGAAGTCACCATTGGCCACGTAGGTGTCAGTGCCGTCGGGCAGCCCGTGCGCCACCAAGCGCCGCAGCGTCAGCGAGCCAAAGTCACTGTACACGCGCGTGCGCTCGGCCACGCGGTCCAGTGCCCCCATGCAGCGCCGCACCCCGCGCTTGTCGACGGCGTGGCCCGTGGCCTCCACGCGGGCCCGATACTCAGACATCAACCGGTCGCGATCACACGCGCTTGTGGCGTTGCAACGGCCATAACTGGTGAGCAGCACGCCGCGGCGCTCGAGCTTGCGCGTGAGGCGCCGCAAGTTGTAGGAGAGCGTGCGAGGGCCGCGCGCCCACGTGTAGGTGATGACCAGGGGCGGCATGGCAGAAATCCGTTTTACAATGGGCCGTCGCAAGGGCCGCGGCGAGAAAACGCAAGAGGAGAAGGAAGTGGACCGCGAGGAGCGCGAGGCCAAGGAGGTGAACAACATGGCGGTGGCCATGGTGGAGGAGGACACCAGCACGGCCACCATTGCCGCCTACGTGGACGACGCCGTGAAGAGACTCAATCAGAGCACAATGACGCGGCCCTTTCCCGGCGTGCTCGACGGCGCGCTCCTGGAACTGCACACGCGCTCACTCCGCGCGCTCGACCCACTCACCGGACTGTCAATACGCGGACCCATATGCACGTGTGTGACCGAGGAGGGCATTGTGCCCATCACGGAGGCGGAAAAGTCCGACATTGGCGTGTCGACCCCGCACCTGGGCGCCGGCGGCGCGCGCGAGTACAAGCTGTCGTGCACCTCGCTCTTCGTGGTGAATCGCTGCTGGAACATCTTCCGCACGCACCACGGCGTGCAGCGCGAGATGGTCAGTGTTTTCATCCCCAGACCGCGTGACATCAACGACCTCGTGGCCTGCGTTCCCCCCGAGGAGAGCGTTGCGCTCGCCTTCCACCAGTCGCGCGACGCGCACGCGGACAATGGCGACAATTGGGCACTGCAGGCCGCCTCCTGGACGGACCGGCGCACGGCGGCCCTCGTGGAGCGCGCCAAGGGGCCCGGTCAGGTCCTCCAGTGGCGCTCCTACTCGTACGCGCCGCCCGACAGCGAGGCACAACCGCACCCGGTGCCCTCCATACTCTTCCTGCGCGCCGTGGTGGACTTTCGTCGCGCCGCCGCGCGCTTCTTCCCCGACGAGGAGCCCGAGCGCGCGCTGGACGCCGCCGAGAACGACTACCGCATGCAGCTGACCAAGCTGTGCTACGCGGACTTGGCGCTCTACCTGGCCAAGGCGGGCGCTTGCAACAGCGCCGCCGAGGCGGACGCCGTGCCCGAGATTGCCGCCATGTGGGCGAGGCACGCGGCGGCGAGGAACGGCGACGAGCGCGACGCTTCACTCGCGAGCGTGGCGCTCAACCTCGAGCCCAAGCCAGCCCGTATTGACGACGTTGATTAGTGGCGAGTAAAGCGCCGCGCCCCGTGTTCCGCATGCGCATCGTGCGCAGCGACGCCTGCCGCCGCGATTCGGCTTGAGCCTCGAGCACGGCGCGCCCGCGGGCCTCCTGGCAGCGCGCCGCGTGCCAGGGAGATTGAGGCGTCGCCGGTGGCCACGGCGCCCCGTCGGTGCAAAACGCGTACGCCATGCGCAGCGCGCTGCTGCCGTGGAGGAGGTGAAAGGTGAGCGCGCCGTCGGCGTGGTGGTACAGGGACCAGAAGAGCGTCGGATTGGCGCTCCACAGCACTTCGAGCGTTTCTGGCCTCGCGTGCAAGGCCGCCATGAGGGCGCGGCGCGTGGCGCCGCTGTCAAGGATGGGGCGCCGCGGCACTGCGGCATCCACGGGGTTCGCGGTGGTGTCTCGGATGAGGGCGGGGTCAAAGGCGGTGGCCATGTGAAACGGGTTTACACGCGTGCTCTCGGCACTCGAACCGCGCCCTGTGGCGATGTGCGCTTGACTCGGGCCGGGCTGCTGGACGAGCTCGAGGAGCTCGACGACGACGACGACGACGACGACGACGACACGGAACTCGAGGACGACGGCGAGGAGCTCGAAGAACTCAAGGACGACGGCGAGGACCGCGAAGATGAACTCGAGGGCGAACTGGAGGACGACGACGAGGATAGCCACGAAGAAGACGAAGACGAAGGCGACGAGGACGACGACGACGAGGGTGACCACGACGAAGTGTCACTCGAGGAAGACGAGGAAGACGTGTTGCTCGAACTGGACGAAGACGGCGACGAGGACGAGGACGGCGACGAGGAGGAGGACGCGTGGTGCGAACTCCAGGATGAAGAAGACGACGGCGACGACGAGGAAGACGAGGACGGCGACGATGAAGAAGACTCGGACGACGAGGACGACGACGAGGAGGAGTCAATTGGGGCAAAAGTGCACTGCACCCCATCAATGGTGAAGTCGTGACAGTCACCGCGGGTCTCGTGGAACTCCCCGCCGCGCGAGTTGCACTCCTTCCAGCTGGTCTCCTTGCAGCGGCAGCCGGCCGCGTCGTCGTCGTCATCTTCAATACCGCACACGCCGGCCGGGTTGGGCGTCGCGGTGACGAGAAGGACAATCAGCGTGATGGTCAGCAGGATGGCAAGACCGCCCACGCACCACGTCCAGGACGACTCCTCGTTCCGCTTGGCGCGCTCCGTGATGCTCATGATGTGATCGGTCACCCTATGGCACCGCGCACGCCTGTGCCGCTATATATCGGAGGGCGCGCCAGCGGTGGCGTCGCGCCAATATGTTCTCGCGCACGCGCGTGTCGTGGCACGAGTGGCACGCCGCCACCGCGCTGCTGCTCTGGGTGACGGCCGGCACGGCGGCCGAGTACGTGCAGAAGCGCCACCGCGGCGTTACGCGCGGCAATGACTGGCTGGACACCGTGCTGCCGCTGCTGCTCTTCCTCTCGCTTTGCTGTTGCTGCGTGGCCGGCCGCCTATGCGCGTACCGGCACAGTTTCGCGCGTAACGAAGTCCACGAGACCGTGGCGCGCGACACACCCATGTATGTGTCCAATCTCGGCGTACTAGCCTTGCTTGTGCTCGTCGCCGTGCTGTCCACGCTGCGTGGTGATGCCGACGATCCACATAGCGAAAATCGCCACTTGGTGCGTTCGTGGGCACCCGCGTTCGTTGTCGGCATCAGCGCCTACGTGCTGTGGCTCGTGTACTTGGTGGCGGCGCGCTGCACCAGCGACCCGTACCGCCGCACGTACGCGTTTTTGTACGGGTGTTGCCGGGATGCGCCGCACCACCGCGGCGACGTGGTTCCCGTGCTGACCGTCGAGGATTCGGACATTCCGCCCTACTTCATTGGCTCGGCCAGCGATGCGGGCGCGCGCCGCGCGGCTGGCACGGTGGCCGTGGCGGCGTACGGTGTTACAATGTATGGCGCCGCGTTCGCGGGACTCGCCTCGCTTGTGCTCTTGTATCGGCACCTCGAACACCACGCCAGCCACGCGCCGTCGCTGAACACTGCGCTTGTGGCCGCGCTGCTTGTGGGGGTGGCCTCCCTGGCCAGAGGAATTCACTACTTTGTGTTGAGGCGGCGCCGTTTAGCGGCAAACCCGCTCGCAGCCGACGCCCCAACGCTGTACGACGTTCTCTACATGGGCACCGCGGCGCTCGTGGCGGCCTTTGTCGCGTGGTTTCTCGTCGTTCTGCCCGCGCTTGAGCCTCACGCCGCGCACGTTACCTTTGCGCCGCTCTACACGGCGCTGTTCCTGGCAATATTAGTGTCACTTCTCGGCGGCTGCGTCTCTCCGCCGCCGCGGCGGGCACCCGTGGCGCCAGTGTAAACTTCATTCACTCAGCAGCGCGCGTGCCGCGCCATGCACGGCGGCGTCGTAGCTTCTCTCATCCGTGGAGTCGTTGGCCGCGGCGGCGCTCTCAACCGAGGGTTCAATGAGCTCCGGCGTGCTGGGCCGTTCCCTCGCTCGCTTCCTTGACGACGACGACGACGACGAAGTCAGCGAAGCGTCGCCGTCATCGTGCAAAAAGGGCTTAACATCCCTCATGTACGCGTCGCGCAGCTCCTGCAGAGCGGCGCTCGTGCCGTCGGGCCTCTCCACGCGCACGCGCTCAAAGCCCGACGGATTGGTCTTCACCACCTCGGTCTCGTTGGCGCAGTGGCGCGCCACACAGTCCAGCGTCCAATTCGAGGGCCTCGCATAGTGGCAGGCGCCGTCCGCGGTGCGCGCGGTCACGTGCGAGCGGTGCGGCGACTCGGGCTCCTCGCGATCCTCAATGCAGCCGTCGCGCGCCACGCTGGCTCGATAGCTGCGGCCCCGGTACACCATGAAGAGCGCGTCGCCCGTGTGGAGCAGGTCGGCCATCTTGAGGTTCACCAGCGACACGGAACGCCGCGCGCTGGCGTGCGCGCTTTCGGTGCGGCGCGGCCGCGCCGGGTGCTCCGCGGCCATGAAACGGGTTATAAGAGGGCCGCGCGATCCCGGTCCAAACATCATCATGAATGCATCCTTCACGTTGCGATTGTCGGAACTGAGCTCGCGTCGCTCGCTGACCTCGTCTCCCACGCGGTCCGGGGACTCCTTTTCTTCGGCATTGTCCTCGCCCGCGTCGCACGTGGATGAGAATGGCGATGTGTGTCGGCGTTGCGGCCTCGTCATCGCCGAGGGCGAATTCCACGCACGCGCGTGCAAGTCGCTCACGCGCCTGGCCGCGCGCGAGCGCCGCGGTAGCGACAGACTCACACCACGCCACAAGCTGACTTCAACCCTGTGCGATACGCCCGGCACGCGGGACCAGCGCGCGCATGCGCTTCTGGCCTTGGACTCGGCCGAAAACGAGGACGAGGTGCTCACACATTGGCTCAAAAACGAGCCCGACGCGCTGGCCGCCGTGTACCCAGCGCTGGCCAAGCGGCTGCAGCGCAAGGCCGGCGTCTACCTGGACACCACGGTGAACCCCGTGACACAGGACAGCAACACCAGCGTGGTGCTGTGCGTGGAGGAGGACGTGGTGGCGGCGCTCACGCGCGGCGTGGGCACCATGGCCGTGTGCGCGGAGGGGGCGCGGCTCATTGGCGAGGAGGACGAGGGGCGCAGTGTGGCGTGGCGCACGTGCGTAGGCAGCGCGTTGCCGTGCATGGCGCTGGCTGCCAGCAGGTGCTTCTGGCGCCTGCGCTACGAGCTCACCACGCTCACGCTGCGCGACGCGCGGCTCGATTGCTTGCCCAGTGCGGTGCTCGACTTTGCCGAGGCCCTCACCTCGCTCGACGCCAGCGACAATGTGTTCACAGTGGTTCCGCACCGCTTTGTCTCTGCACCGCGCCTGCGAACCTTGCGCATGGCACGGAACCGAGTTTCCGACTTCCCCCTCGACGCTGTCGCCACGCTGATCGCGTTAACAACGCTGGACCTGAGCAGCAACCGCCTCACTCGCGTGCCCGACGCGGAAATCGCCCACCGCATGGTGGAACTGCGCAACGTGGACCTCTCGGGCAACGCGCTCGCCACACCGCCGGCCTCGCTCCTCACTTTACCCGCACTGGCGCAGCTCTCGATCCAACAGAATGCACCACCGCTGACCGCGTGGGCCGCCGAGGTTCGCCGCTCCAGCCGCGGCCGCGCCTTGATTCTCAGTTGACCCGTTTGCGCTGCGCCTCCGCGGCAGCCGCGGCTTGAGCACGCACGGCACCCAGGGGTCGTGCTGCGCCGAGGAAGCGCCGTTCGTGTTCGCGCAACACTCGGCCCATTTGCTCGCGGCGGCTCTTTTCCAGCGAGGCTTCGCTCTTCTTCTTGGGCATGGTGTGGCACAGCCACGTGTAAAGCAATTTATAACCCGGGCGCCGCCACGCGAAACACCTCGTACTCACCGCGCTTCGAGTCCTCGCGCACAATGCGCACTACCTCGCCCGCGCGCAACGCCAAATAACGGTACATGAAGTCTCGCGGTTGCAACAAGGGCAGGTTGTGCGCGTCTGCGGCACCGCCAGCCGCGTAGCGCTTCAGCACTGCCTCCAACTCCTCCGTGGCCACGCGCGCAAAGGGGAAAGTCCCCTTGGCGGGGTCGAAGAAGGCAAAGTAGTTCGTGGTCCACAGCTCAACGCGCAGCCGTGGCCCCCGGCTCATCTCCACCACCATCTGGTCCAAGTCCGCGCGCACCTTGGTCAGTAGTGGGAGTCGGTGTAACACCACAACATGTATCCCCTCCTTGGCACCCGCGGCCAACGCCTCCCTCATGGCAGCCTTCACGCGCGATTCTACCCCCTTCAATGTTAGACCACCACCACGCCGTGCGTCACCCAGCACGGCGGCCTCCGATTGCCACCGCGCCACCCCATCCGACACGCGCACCTCGTCCGTGTGGAAGTCGCCAAAAAGGACAACCGCCTTCCCTCTCGCCCCGCGCCCGCCTCCGCCGCTCATCCGCCACTTGTCCCGGTACTCCATTGCGAGCGTTGCCTCGCTCACACTGCGCGGCGCCGCCAGCCCGAACACGCACTGCCGCACATGCTCCGCCACCTCGACCGGCTCCCGGAACAGCACCGCTGCGCCGTCGTTGCAGCACACACCCGCGTGGCCGCGCGCCGCCAACATGCGCTCAAGGTTTGCCACGGCGTTGCGCCACATGTTGAATTTGATTTATTCTCTCACACGCTGCGCCGGCCCTGGTCCGCGGTGGCAACGTTGGGAGAGTGGGGAATTATTTATAACACAATTTTGCCACGTCATCTCTCGCCGACCCCATGGCCGTGTGCGTGACGTCACCAGGAACACGGC
>Ga0163144_10018767_pt1 | contig 13961 bp, 15 predicted proteins | sample OliLak19BULKMAT1_FD_123175 | JGI IMG/M metagenome (GOLD analysis project Ga0163144, IMG submission 123175) | Freshwater microbial mat bacterial communities from Lake Vanda, McMurdo Dry Valleys, Antarctica - Oligotrophic Lake LV.19.BULKMAT1 | ecosystem: Environmental > Aquatic > Freshwater >... | reverse complement strand
TGTCCGAACGCGCCGATACCCGCGCCTACCGGAATTTCGACGTCGTCTTCTGCCGCAACCTGCTGATCTATTTCGACGACGTGTCGCGCAAGACGGCCGCGGAGACGTTCTATGACGCCATGAAGCCGGGCGGCTTCATCTGCCTTGGGCATTCCGAATCGATGAGCCGCGTCTCATCCCTCTACAAGGTACGCAAGTTCAGCGACGCGATCGTCTACCAAAAACCTCTGGAAACACGATGAAACGCATCCTCATTGTCGACGACGCGGCTACGGTTCGCATGTACCACCGCGGCATTCTCGAAGCCGCGGGCTACGCGGTGGAAGAGGCGGTCAATGGTGTCGAGGCGCTGGAGAAATCCGTGCAAGCGTCCTTCGACCTCTACGTCGTGGATATCAACATGCCCAAGCTGGATGGCTACGGTTTCCTGCGCGAACTTCGAGCGCTGGACCTCGTTCAGGCACCGGCCATCATGGTCTCCACGGAGGCCGAAACCAACGACCACCAGCGCGCCTATGCCGCCGGCGCCAACGACTACCTGGTCAAGCCGGTCAAGCCGGCGCAACTGCTCATGCACGTCAAGCTGCTCATCGGGCAGGAGATCTCATGAACCCCTTGCTCGAGCAGTTCCTCTCCGAAGCGCGGGACTTCCTGCAGGGCATCGGCGAAAAATTGATGCAGCTGGAAGACGCACCCGACGATCCGGAGTTGATGACGGCCCTGTTCCGCATGGTCCACACCCTCAAGGGCAACAGCGGGCTGTTCGAGTTTCCGGAAATGACCCGGGTGCTGCATGCCGGCGAAGACCTGATGGATGGTGTGCGTCACGGTCAGGTCAGGTACTCCCAGGAACTGGCGGACCGCCTGCTCGATGCCATGGATTTCGTCGGCATGCTGTGCGATGAAATCGAAGCGAACGGCCGCATCGGGGCCAATCATTCCGCCGATTCGGCACGCCTGGCGGAGTCGCTGCGGCAATTGAACGCGCGGGTCGAAGGCGCCGCCGCGGACGTTGGCGCCGATGCGCCGCCGCAGCAAAAGGCGACGGAACCGGCAAGTACCGATGCCGCACTTGCTGAAGGCGTGCTGCCGCTCCTCGCCGACATTCCAGAAAGCGTGCGCCTGGACGCTTACGGCCGCGCCGGCAACGCCATTCCGTTGCACTGGATCCACTACACCCCGGCGGAAGAGTGTTTCTTCCAGGGCGACGATCCGTTTTTCCAGGCGCGCGGCACGCCCGAGCTCCTGTGGGGACGTATCACCGCCAGGAAGCCGTGGCCGAAGCTGGCGGAGTTGGATGCCTATCGCTGCGCGGTGAATTTCCAGATACTGACCGCCGCACCGCGCGCGGAACTCGACGAGTACTTCCGCTATATGCCGGATCAGGTCCGCATGGTCCAGGTGCCGCCGCTGCTTTTCGCTCTGCCCGAACCGGCCACGATCAGCCCGGCAGCGGTCATGGCGTCCGAAGAAGCCGAGGCGTTGGCTGCACTCGTAGCCGCTCAACGGAACATCCTGACTCTGCCGATTGAAGCAAATTGGCAGCTTGGCCGCATCCGGGCTGCTGCCGCCGCGCTGTCGGGTTGCCTGAAAGCGAGCGGCGACCTTGCGGCGCTGCCCGGACTGGAAGCGGCAACTGCGATGGCCCTGGAGGAGGCCGCGCCGGCACGGCTGCTCGTCTGGCTGGACAGCAGGTTCGCCGAGACGGCGCACGAAGCGCCGGTCGAAGTGGAGCCCGACCGGCCCGCCGCGCTAGTGCATGCTCCCTCGGAAGCGGAGGCCGAGGTGAAGTACGGCCGTCGCGCGGACGATGGCGTGGTCGACGCCAAATTCGGCCGCCGCGCCGAAGATGCCGCCGCCGGCGCCAAGAGCCTCAAGGTCGACCAGGCCAAGATCGACCGGCTGATGAACCTGATCGGCGAGATGGTGGTATCGAAGAACGCCTTGCCCTATCTGGCCGGGCGCGCCGAGACCGTCTTCGGGGTGCGCGATCTCGCGCGGGAAATCAAGTCCCAGTACGCGGTGATCAACCGCATCGCCGAGGAGATGCAGGATGCCATCATGCAAGTGCGCATGATGCCGGTCTCGTTCGTGTTCCAGCGTTTCCCGCGCCTCGTGCGGGACATTTCGCGCAAGCTCGGCAAGGAAGTCAATCTGGTGCTGGAAGGCGAGCAGACGGAGGCCGACAAGAACATCATCGAGTCACTAGGCGATCCGCTGGTGCATATCGTGCGCAACAGCCTCGATCATGGTTTCGAACAGCCCGATGTGCGTCGCGCTGCCGGCAAGCCCGCGGCCGGCACGCTCACCATTCGCGCCAGCCAGGAGTCGGGCCGGGTGGTGATCGAGATCAGCGATGACGGCAAGGGTATAGACGCGGCGGTCATCAAACGCAAGGCCTACGAGAAAGGGCTCATCGACGAGGCCGCCCTGGAGCGGCTGAGCGATCAGGAAGCGGTCGATCTCGTCTTCGCGTCCGGCTTCTCGACCATGGAAGTGGTGTCCGATCTGTCCGGCCGCGGCGTCGGCATGGACGTGGTGCGCACAGCCGTCGAGAAGGTCAACGGTACCGTCGTGCTGGAAAGCGAAAAGGGCAAGGGAACCCGCATCCGCCTGTCGCTGCCGCTCTCCATGGCCGTCACCAACGTCATGATCGTCGAGTCCGACGGCCAGATCTTCGGCATGCCCATGGACAGCGTGGTGGAGACGGTACGGGTGCCGCGCAACGCCATCCGCACCATCAAGAAGAGCCTGGCCACCGTCTTGCGCGGCCGCATCGTGCCGCTGAAATCGATCAACACGCTCCTGGGCCTCGACGTTCCTCCCAAGGCCAACGCCGAGGACGAATTGGCGGTGCTGGTGGTGCGCCTGGGCAGCGAATCGGTGGGGCTTCTGGTGGACGACTTCCGGGCGACGGTGGACATCATCCTGAAGCCCATGATGGGTGTGCTGGCCGGCCTGTCATCCTATTCCGGCTCGGCCCTGATGGGCGACGGTTCGGTACTGATGGTGCTCGACGTCAAGGAGATTCTCGGATGACCATCGAGTACCAGAAAAACCACGCAGTGTTCAGCGACGTGGTGAGCGTGCAGGAAGCCGAAGGCCTGCTGGAATGGCTGCAGGAAAATCCCGCGGCCCGCGCCGATCTCTCCGCCTGCACGCATCTGCACCCGGCCAACCTGCAGGTGCTGATGGCGGCGCAAACGGCGGTCGGCGCCTGGCCGGCGGACAGCGAACTGGCCGGCTGGTTGAAGTCCGCGTTGAACTCCGCTTGAGCGCACGCCGCTGACCGGACAGTGAAGAATTCATTCAAGGAGCAACGTGCATGGCAAAAACTATCCTGATCGTCGACGACTCCGTCACCATGTTGATGAGTGTCAGATCGACACTCGAGATGAATGGCTTTAAGGTCGAATCGGCCGGCGATGGGGTCATTGCGCTCGGCAAGTTGAAAGCGGGGCTCAAACCCGATCTGATCATCACCGATATCAACATGCCCAACATGGGCGGTCTCGACCTCATCAAGAACGTCAAGGCGCTGCCCGCCTTCCGCTTCACGCCGATCCTGACGCTCACCACGGAGAGCCAGGCGGCCAAGCGTGACGAGGGCAAGAAGCTGGGTGCCACCGGCTGGCTGGTGAAACCGGTCGCGGGACCCGACCTGGTGAAGGTCATCAAGCAAGTCCTGCCCGGAGCCTGAAATTGAATCCTTCCGATCGTCCGGAACGCCAGGCCATCGTGTTCCCGCATCCGGGTCTCGTACCGAGGATCATCATCGCTGCACTGTGCGCGATGGCCGTCAGCGGGGTGGTCACGTCGATGTGTTCGACCTGGCTGGACAATCACGTCCTTGCCGCCGCCGGCCTGAGCGCCGCGAGCTATGTTGCGATCGATACGCTGCTCAGCATGCTGACTCTCGTACCCCTCACATTACTCATCGCCTGGCCGTTGCGCCACGAGATAAGGTGGGTGCGCAACGTCGTGCAAAGCGGCGAAGCGGCGCGCGTCACCGCGGTCGCCCAGAGAGTCGCTCTGGTGAGCGAAATGGATCATCTGGGCCCCTATGTCGACATCATGACGCAGCAACTCGATGGAGTATTGCGACAGACCGAAAGCAACGTGCTGGAAGTCATCGAGCAGATCGACGGCGTCAGCCGGGTTTCACGCCATCAGGTCGAACGAATCGAAGAGTCCCTGGACAGCGGCATGAGACTGACCGACGTCCTGCGTCAGCAGGCCACCTACAATCATGACGTCATCACCGTCCTGAACCTGAATGTCGAAAAACAACAAAGGGAGCTGGGGCTCAACCTGGAACGCATTCAGCATCTGTCCGACGAGGTCGGTGAATTGTCGCCGTTGATCGGCGTTATTTCAGACATTGCCAAGAGAACCAACCTGCTGGCCTTGAACGCTGCAATCGAGGCCGCCCGCGCCGGAGAGGGTGGGCGTGGTTTTGCGGTGGTGGCCGACGAGGTCAGAAAGCTGTCGGCCCAGACCGCCGACGCAGCCAAGGTCATTGCGCAGAAGATCAGCGCCGCCACGCAACGTGCAGCAGGCGAACTCGCGGTGGCCTCACACGCGCTCGATAGCCACGAGACCTCTTCGGAATTGGAGCGGATCATCGGCCAGATCGGCGACGTGGAATCGCGTTTCACGGAAAGCAGCGGCGTCCTGCTCGAGATCATGTCCGGTATCGACGAAGGCAACAAGGAAATCATCAATCGACTGTCGGAAGCGCTTGGCCGCCTGCAATTCCAGGACGTGATGCGCCAGCGCGTGGAGCAGGTACAGCACGCCTTGCGGGAACTCAACGAACACTTTGCCGGCCTGGCGACCAGGATGATGGATGTCGAATGGGACGGGGCCGTTGCGCCGCCGCTGAAGATCCGTCTGGATGCCCACCTCGATAGCTATGTGATGGACAGCCAGCGCAACGCTCACGCCGCGATTACCGGCGCTCCGACTCGCGACAGCGGCAGGCCTGCCATTGAACTCTTCTAGCCATCATCGCGAACGTGATCATCATCAGCCACCCCGGCGGGCAGACGAGGCATGCAGCTCGCGCGCCCGGAGTCCGATTGTTCGGGTGGCTTGAGCAAAAATGATGATCGGGATCGGCGGCTCGACGCTACCCCCTGCCGAGCAAAGCGACTGCAGTGATCGCTGCGGCTGGTGGAGCGCGTCCGCGCGCATCGTCATGGCGGTAGCCGACGGCTTGGGGAATCGGCCGGGGTATGCCGCCGAAATCGCCATCGCCTGCATCGGCGCCGGCCTCGATCGGTCTATCGCGGAGACCTTCGCAGCCTGCGACGCCCGGCTGCGTGACACCGGCGGTGTGGCGCTCGCCGTCGCCGTCGTCGACCGGGATGTCGAGAGCGTGACCATGGCCTCGGTAGGAAACGTCCGCGTGGTGCTGTTGAAGGGAATTACGGGCCATCACCTGGGTGGCACGAACGGAATCGTGGGTGGCGGCCATGACCGGTTGAAACCCGAAACAAGACCACTCGTCTATGGCGATACGCTGTTGCTGTTTTCCGGTGGTGTGGACGAGACTTGCTCCCTGCGGGAGACATTCGAAAGTGCGGCTTCGCAATCGGTTGATCGGGCCCGGACCGTACTGAACCGCTGGGCGCGCGATGACGACGACGCGGCGGTGCTGATCTATCACCATGAAGCCGGAACGATCGACGAGGCGATCATGGAGCAGAGCGCGAAACGGCTTCGTCTCGTGCTGGATCAGTAGATGCCAGCCAAGAACGTTCGTCGAAAAAAAGTCGCGCCGATCGGCGAGGATGCTATCGAAACCATCCTGGAACGGACTCGTGCGTCCGGCATTGCTGCCGTCGCCGCCGTGTCGCTGCTGGGGATCGAGCAGCGGGAAGCGCTGTTTCGCTACATGGTGGACGCGGCGCCGGACGGTGTCGTCTGCCTGGACGGCGAAGGCCGAATCGTGCTCGTGAATCCGATGATCGAAACCATCTTCGGCTATGTACCGGAGGAGCTCCTCGGTCAGGGCCTCGAATTGCTCTTGCCGGATCGTCGCCGACAATCGAGTCAGGAGCATCGGGCAGAAGGGCACGCAAGGCAGTCGCACGCCATGGGCGCGGCGGTGGGCTTGACCGGACGGCGCAAGAATGGCGACGTGTTTCCGGTCGATGTCGGCATTGGTGGCCCGGGAGGGGGAGTAGAAGACTATTGCGTGGCTTTCATTCGCGACATCACCGAACGCACTCAGCACGAAGAACACTTTCTTCACCAGGCGACCCACGACGAACTGACGGGGCTACCCAACCGCTTCATGTTCCAGGATTGTATCCGTCAGGCAATTGCCGGCGCGAAGCACAACGACAATCGTATCGCGGTCCTGATGCTCGACCTGGACAACTTCAAGACGGTCAACGATAGCTTCGGCGATGCTTTCGGCGACGACCTCCTGGTCGAGATTGCTCGCCGCTTGAAGGAGCTGCTCGGAGAAGCCGACACTCTGGCGCGTCTCGGCGGAGACGAGTTCGGAATCCTGCTCTCCAACCTGGATCATTTCGGCGAAGCGGTTCAAGTGGCGCAAAAAATACTGCTGAACCTCACCGTTCCCTGTCGTGTCGGTTCCCAACTCCTGATTGTCGGCGGTAGCCTCGGTTTGAGCTTTTTCCCGGACGACGCCTCGGATGGCGCAATGCTTTTGCGACGCGCCGACGTCGCCATGTACCAAGCCAAACAGTCGGGGCGTGGAATCTACGTCGCATTCTCCGAATCGATGGACCGCAGATGGCAAGAGAACCTGCATCTGCACGTCCGGCTCAAGCAGGCCCTCGATGTCGGAGGACTGTTTCTGCGCTATCAACCCCAGGTAGATACGGAAACGGGAAAGATTGTCGGAGCCGAGGCATTGCTGCGCTGGCTGGATGCCGAACTCGGCGACGTGACGCCGGCGCGCTTCATTCCCGTGGCGGAGGCGACAGGCTTGATCCTGCCCATTGGCGACTGGGTGATCGAGGCGGCCTGCAAGCAGATCGCCATATGGTCCAATGCCGGCACGCCTTTGAAAGTGGCGGTCAACCTCTCGCCGCAGCAATTGCGCGACCGGCAACTGGCCGCAAAGATCGGTCAGGTATTAAAGGCGACGGGCGCTCCTGCAGAACTGTTGGAAATCGAGATCACCGAGACGGCCGCGATGGGGAACGTGGAACTCGCGCAACGACTGCTGGGCGAACTTTGCGTCCTCGGCATCGGTATCGCCCTGGACGATTTCGGCACCGGCTATTCCTCTCTCGGCGCGCTCAAGACGTTGCCCATCACCAAGCTCAAGATCGACCAGAGCTTCGTCAAGAACCTGCCGAGCGACGGCAACGATGTAGCGCTGGTGCGCACGATTATTGGTTTGGCCAAGAGCCTCAACTTGACGTTGGTGGCTGAAGGTGTCGAGACCGATGAGCAGCGTATTTTCTTGCGACAGGCTGGTTGTGAAACCTACCAGGGCTGGCTGTTTTCCAATGCAGTGTCGGCAACGGAGATGGGGACGATGCTTCGGACGGGAGTCGCAAGCTAATTGAATCGCCCTGCGGCTCCGGATACCTGAGCCTCACGGGTCTTCCTAACGGGAGACCACAGGATGGCCTGAACACCTTTCGTCGATTGCTCGAAGCGGTTACGCTCTGGGTCTTTGCTTCCGTGCATTGAGTCTCAAGGTGAGCAAGTTATACGACGAAGTGATCCTCGATCACATCCGCAATGCCCGCAATTACGAAGTTCCCGACCGGCCCCACCGGACCGGTGAGGCGGTCAATCCGCTCTGCGGCGATTCGTTCCAGGTGTTCGTCGTCCTGGATGGCGAACGTATCGACCAGGTGAGCTTCCAATGCGAGTGTTGCGGCATCGCGATGGCGTCCGCATCGATCATGACGCAGTGGCTGCGCGGGCGGACCCGGGCGGAGGCGAACGCGATCAAGGGTTCGTTCCTGGCTGCCGTGGCGACGATGTCGACCGAACCGGTGGCAGGAGCCCCGGCCGATCACACGGCGATCCTGCAAGTGGTGCAGTCCGCGCCGGCGCGCGAAGGCTGTGCCGTGCTCGCATGGACGGCGGTCGGGCTAGCGATTGCGGGCGACTGAAGTCCACACGCCGGCTCCCATGCCGCCTATTGAACCGGGGCCGCTCGCGACAGTACCGGCCCGAGGATTTCCGATTCGCGAGCATGACGCAGTGCTTGTTCCTCATCCCGCCACGGTCCAGATCGGGGTCGACGCGATCCGCGCGGGCATTGCACTCGACCTCGACGGGGTCGTCACCATACGGTTCGTTCTGTCCGGCAATCTCGAACTCCTGCGCATTCCCGAGACCGCCGCGGTGTCGCGGGGTGAACGCCTGTGGCAGCACACCTGCTTCGAGGCGTTCATTCGCGGCGACGATGCGCCGGGCTATTTCGAGTTCAATTTTTCCCCGGCGCGCCAGTGGGCAGCCTATGCGTTCCGCGCCTATCGCGAGCCCGGCGCAGCGTGGGTAGGCCGCTTGCCGGAAATCCAGGTGAAGCAGGGGGATGATCGTCTCGAACTGGTCGCGCGGCTGCCCCTGGAAGCGAGTTCTCCGGTATGTCACGCAAAGCGGCTTGGCATTGCCCTGAGCGCGGTGATCGAAACCCGCACAGGTACGCTCGGCTACTGGGCATTGCGCCATCCTGCGGCCAAACCCGACTTTCACCATCCGGATGGGTTCGCACTGATCGTGGACCTGACCGATTCCGGAGACTCCCGATGAAGTTCGGCATCGATCGCCTCCTCGATGAGCCGCGCCTGCGCGAGGCGCTGCGTGGCCGTCGGGTGGCATTGCTCGCGCATCCGGCCTCGGTCACGAGCGATCTCACGCATTCTCTCGATGCACTGGCGACGTTGCCCGACGTCGAACTCACCGCTGCCTTCGGACCCCAGCACGGCCTGCGTGGCGACAAGCAGGACAACATGGTCGAGTCCTCCGACTACGTGGATCCGGTCCACGGCATCCCGGTGTTCAGCCTTTACGGCAGCGTGCGGCGACCCTCGCAGGCGATGCTCGAAACCTTCGACGTGCTGCTGGTGGATCTGCAGGATCTCGGCTGTCGCATCTATACCTTCATCACGACGCTGCGCTATATGCTCGAAGCCGCCGCGCTGCGCGGGCAGTCCGTCTGGGTACTGGACCGGCCGAATCCGGTCGGCCGGCCGGTGGAGGGCCTGCGGCTGCGGCCCGGTTGGGAGAGCTTCGTCGGTGCCGCAGCGTTGCCGATGCGGCACGGCCTCACCTTAGGCGAACTGGGTCACTGGTTCGTGCGCGAGCTCGATCTCGATGTCGACTATCGTGTGATCGCGATGGACGGCTGGAATCCGCACGTGGCGCCCGGCTTCGGCTGGCCGCTCGGCGAGCGCACCTGGATCAACCCGAGCCCGAACGCGCCGAACCTGTGGATGGCGCGCTGCTATGCCGGCACCGTGATGCTCGAAGGCACGACCTTGTCCGAAGGGCGCGGCACCACGCGCCCGTTGGAATTGTTCGGCGCGCCCGATCTCGATGGGGGCGCGCTGATCGCGATGATGAACGCGTTCGCACCGCAATGGTTGAACGGCTGCCGATTGCGCGAATGCTGGTTCGAACCCACGTTCCACAAACACGCCGGCAAGCTGTGCGGGGGCGTGCAGATCCACGTCGAGGATGGTTCCTACCACCACGAGGCGTTTCGTCCGTGGCGCTTGCAGAGTCTCGCGTTCAAGGCGATCCGCGCCTTGAAGCCGGACTACGAGCTCTGGCGCGACTTTCCCTACGAGTACGAACGCGACCGACTCGCCATCGATCTCATCAACGGTTCGCCGTCGCTGCGTGAATGGGTCGATGATCCGGCGGCGACGCCGGAGGATCTCGACGCCATCTCCTCACCGGACGAAGCAGCCTGGCGCAGCGAGCGCGAGGCGATACTGCTGTATCGGTGACACGCCGGGCGTTCGATCGAGGGACGCGGGACGGGTCGGGGGCCTCACCGCCTCATGACGACAACATAGTCACTTGTGACTGGCCCAGTAATCTGGAGTTCGGCGATGGTGCGCAAGCGCAACCACTCGAAGTTCGCTGCCGCGGGTGTAGTAGATGACGCTGAACGGAAACCTCTGGAGAGGAAAGCGTCGTCGCCCGCTTCTCCAGGATGCACCAAGCGCCGGATGATCGCAGAGAAGGGTGAGTGCCCGTTCGAACTCAGTGATCAATGCAAGCCCTAGCTCAGCTCCGCCTTCACGTGCATAGAAAAGGGCCTCTTTCGTTAACTCCCAGTCCACTTCGGGGCTGACTGAGGGAGTCACTCGATCGCGTCACGAGCGCGCGCAATGGCCTCGGCGGCAGGAATGAGCTTCGAGCGGCCACTTTCAATCTCTTCAATGCGTCGCTCGACCTCTATCGCCCAAGCCTCCTCGACCTCGTGATCCTCGAAAAGGCTAGCAATCAACCGATCCGCGAGCTGTACCCGCTCCTCGGCCGTGAGTTTCAGTGCCTGCATTTGAACTGCCTCGAGTTGACTTGACATACGGGCTCCGGATAGCTGACTACCCGCGAAATGATACGCGCGCCGAGGTCTCCCTGATGAGGCCCAACGCTCGGCGCTCACCCGCGACGCCCCCAACGCACCCGATTACGCGGACGCTGAAACCTTCTCTGGTAACGTATTTCCAATCATGGCGTTCATGCGAAAGGAACGGGGTCAAAGGAACGGGGTCAAGGTCAAAGGAGCGGGGTCAGGCCTGCATGTCTGCATTGTGAGTACATGATAGGGTTGCGGCCGACGATGGCGGCAGGGGCTCGATGCATGGCGGTACGATGCATCGCATCTGCCATGCACGGAAAGACAGTGAGGTGTTGCTCGATCGGCACGACCGCGACAATCGATACGCAAGCTCGTTCTGTTGCTTCGCGTCGCTCTTGTAGGGTTCGGCGATGTACCTCCCTCATCCCCGGCCCTTCTTCCGGTGGGCGAAGGGTGAGTAGGTCTTCCTGTGGGGAGAGCGCGAGGCTATTCCGGTCGCAGGCAGTACCCCGCGATCGCGTCGAGCACTGCATCGGCATCGCCAATCGGCGCGGCGATGCTGACGATCAGCGATGGATGTGCCGAGCGGATTTCGTCCGCGAGCCGCGGCAGGTCCGAGCGCACATGCCATCCGGGGCCGAGAAACAGCGGAATGATCTCGATCGCGGTGGCGCCGCGATCGACGAGCCGTATTGCGGCGACTGCGGCAGTGGGTTCGGTGTGTTCGAGGTAGACATTCTCGCCGAGGGCGGCGGGTTGCCGTGCGAGCACCTTCTCGCGCAATCGTTCGAAAGGTGCTCGCCAAGCGGGGTCGCGCGAGCCGTGGGCAAGCAGCAGGATGCCTTTCATCGCTGCGCGTTCAGCACTCGAGCGCAGCGGGCTCGAGCGTCTCGTCGCGGGATTCCACGCAGTCCAGCGCTTGCCGAACGAGTTCGATTCCGGTGCCGGGGCGATGAACGTGTTCGGACAGGGTGCGCCGCCAGAGGCGCGAACCCGGCAGCGCCTGGTACAGCCCGATCAGGTGCCGCGACATGACGGAGAGCGGAGTGCCGACCGCGAGTTCGCGCGCGATGTAAGGCAGGAACCGTTGGACCGCTTCCGCGCGCGAGGCGACGGGTGCGGGGGTTCCGAACAGGTCCGGATCGACGCGCGCGAGCAGCCAGGGGTTGTAATACGCTTCGCGGCCCAGCATTACGCCGTCGACGTGGGCAAGGTGCGTCTTCGACGTCTCGAGGTCGACCAGTCCGCCGTTCAATACGATCGTGAGCCCGGGATGTGCGCGCTTCAAAGCGTGCACCACTTCGTAGCGCAGCGGCGGCAGCGTGCGGTTCTCCTTGGGCGAGAGGCCATCGAGCCAGGCCTTGCGAGCGTGCACGATCAGAATCCCGCATCCCGCCGCCGTGATGGCATTCGCCAGCGTGTACAGCCGATCGGTGGATTCGTCGCGATCGATGCCGATGCGGGTCTTGACGGTGACGGGGATTAAGACCTCTGCGCGCATCGCGGCGACGCAATCCGCGACGAGGTCCGGCTCCGCCATCAGGCAGGCGCCGAAGCGGCCCGATTGCACGCGATCGCTCGGGCAACCCACGTTCAGATTGACCTCGTCGTAGCCGGCGTCTTCGGCCATCCGGGCGCACGTCGCGAGCTCGCCGGGGTCGCTGCCACCCAACTGGATCGCAACCGGGTGTTCCGTGGTATCGAAGCGCAGGAATCGCGGTGCGTCGCCGTGCAAGAGCGCGCCCGTCGTGATCATCTCCGTATAGAGCCCCGCGTGCCTGGAGAGCACGCGCAGGAACGCGCGCGCATGCCGATCGGTGAGATCCATCATGGGCGCGACGCAGAAACGATGGCGGGCGGGGGGAGAAGTCATGTAAAGGCGGGCGGCCAGGGCGCGGATTATGGCAGAGCGAGGCCCCTCCAGCGGGCTTCGAAACGCGCGTTGGATTGCTGGAACGACAACACCTTCGCCGCATCCACTTCCTCGATGGTCTCCGGGAAGAACTTGCCGAGCATGCCCGCCGCTCCACGGATGGCGAGTGCGAGCACGCTGGCGAACACCGCCGGCCCGGCACTCATGCGATGCGGTTGCCGCCGCGCCATGTGGCCATGGGTACCGGCACGCCGTCCAGTTCGCGCACGCGCACGAGATCCGCACGCTGGCTGATGGCGATCGCACCCCGGTCGTCGAGGCCGACCATCCGCGCGGGATTGAGCGAGGCGGCGGCGATGGCGCGCGGGAGGGGCCAGGCGGCCCGCGTGTGCAGCAGGAAGGCCGCATGGAGCAACGCGTGCGGCACGTAGTCGGAAGACAGGGCGTCGAGCAGGTCGTGGCGGGCGAGTTCGAGCGCGGAGACGTTGCCGGAATGCGATCCGCCACGCACCAGGTTGGGGGCACCCATCACGATCTTCATGCGATGCTCGCGCGCGGTGCGGGCGGCCAGCTCGGTGGTCGGAAACTCCGAGATCGAGATCCCCGCCTCGACGCCTTCGTGAATGTGCTCGACGAGCGTGTCGTCATGGCTGGCGACGGCGAGGTTGCGGTCGACGCAAAGGGCCAGCAGCGCTTCCCGGTTGCGCTCTGCGTTGCGGCCGCGCATGCCCTGGCGCTCCGCCACCACCTGGGCGAGATGCTCTTCGGTCCAGCGCTGGTTGCGCTGCGTGTGAACGCGGAACTTCTCCACGTTCATCCACTGACGTTGCCCCGGCGTATGGTCCATGAGCGACACGAGCCGCACGTGCGGGTCGTCGATGAAGGCCTCGGTCATGCCGAGCACGTTGTCGCAGGGCAGTTCGCAGCGCAGGTGCAGCCAGTGGTCGGCGCGCAGCAGCCCGGCCTTGCGTGCGAGATTCAACGCGGCGACCGCATCCTGCAGGCCCTGGGCGCGCAGGGCGCGTGCGTCGAAGTCGCCGATGCCCATCGCATCCAGCACGGTCGTGATGCCCGCGGCGGCGATCTGTCCGTCATGGGTGAGCAGTGCGGAGATCGCCGGCCAGCGCACGCCCGGGCGAGGCTCGAGATGCTTCTCGAGGTTGTCCGTGTGGATTTCCACGAGGCCGGGGAGCAGATAGTCACCGTCGAAATCCTCGGCGCCGGGCGCGATCGTGGCCCCGAGATCGACCCGCACGATGCGACCCGCATGCAACTCGACCGTCCCCAGGAACATCTCATCGGGGGTGACCACGCGGGCATTGGTGATGATGTGTCTGGTCATGGGACGCAGCGTAGCAGAGCGGAATCGGTATTCAGGGCCGGTGCGCAGCGCCTGGCTTATTGAGCGTTCATGAACTGAATGACAGTGGAACGCTCGATTTCCCTCTCCTGCGGAGCGCGCTCCGGCCTGCATGCCGCCCGCCGCTCGTTCGGGCTCGCCGCGTGCGGCTCCGAAACCCCCGCCTCGCCCTGCGGAGCGCGCTCCGGCCT
>Ga0163144_10018766_pt1 | contig 13961 bp, 10 predicted proteins | sample OliLak19BULKMAT1_FD_123175 | JGI IMG/M metagenome (GOLD analysis project Ga0163144, IMG submission 123175) | Freshwater microbial mat bacterial communities from Lake Vanda, McMurdo Dry Valleys, Antarctica - Oligotrophic Lake LV.19.BULKMAT1 | ecosystem: Environmental > Aquatic > Freshwater >... | reverse complement strand
TAAATGCAAATAAAACTGACTCATTTTTACATAAAAAATTATATCTTTTTATGTACACAGTCGGGAGTAAGTTGGGTAAAAAATACTTCTCGATCTTCCCAACCATGGTCATCATTTGTTTTATAATGGCCGATAAAATAAAGTTGATTTGCTTGTTCCACAATAACGCCATGACCTATTCCTTTTCCTTTGGGGAATAAAAGTGAGTCAGCCATTTTCCATGAATTTTGAGAACAAGGGTTTCCCCCAAGGTAATGTAATACTTTTGTCGCATAACTTTTAGTCCAACTTGCATTTCCTGAAAGAATCAATCCTTTAAATTTTTCATCAATATAAAGCGCTTGAGGACCCTCAAGTATAGACGCAATTGAGCAAGCCCACGCACCCTCGGGTGCTGCAATGAGATGACGAGGTCCTATTTCAGTAGGGGTAATGCACTCAGCAACGTAAATTTGTTGCGGAACAATTTCCAGGCTATTACTGTCGGGGCTTGGTGTCTGCTCCCAGCCCGACCAAAATGCAAAAGTGCGCTCATTATTTTCATCATCGACAATATTTCCAAAAGTGAGATCAATCATCCACCCATCCTCATTTACAGCAGTTTTTAATTCACCCAGGTATTCCCACGGACCATGCACTTCTCCATTTGTTTTGTACACATGTATTCGATGAGTGGTATTATTGCCATTTGAAGCACTGACATAGAGATAATTTGAATGTATTTCCCCAGCCCATACCTGTCGTAATCCATCTCGTTGTGACGACACCTGAAGGTATATTGGCAAACTTTTAGGTAAGTCCTCTATACGATCTGCACTTCTCACAGAATATCCACGAATACCATCATGTGCGAGCGGATGAGAATCGATCGAGTCTTGTAAAAGAAGATGCCACCTATCTTCGTGTCTAAAAACAAAAGGATCTGCCCCTCCACATATCTTATGCATCACCATACAACATCACTACACAGGTTTAATATAAATTTACTGTACCATGGTTTTACCTATCGGAAGCATATGTGAGGGATAAAGCATTGCATGCAGCATTGCATGGTTTTTTTGAATACTTATACAGCGGTTTATGTTTCTTATTTGAGCGTTTGAATTTACTATAGAGAGTATGGAAGTAGTCGACTTAGCTCGTCTCTCAACGCGTATGTTTAAAACGAACCCACTCAGAACGTGGTTGACGATTCTTGGTATGGGCGTAGGAACGGGAGCTGTCGTTATTCTCGTGGGTCTTGGATTCGGACTCCAACAAATCATCCTTGAACAGATTGTATTCGGGGATAGCTTGTTGTCTCTCGGTGTGTCTGCGACAGGTGCGCGCAATCTCTCAATTACTGATGAATCTATAAAAACGTTTGAGGATAATGAGTTTATTGAAGATGCTGCGCCTCTTGCACGCTATCCTGCGCTCGTAACCTATAAAGGACTTACTGGAAATGTGTTTCTCCAAGGTGCTGAACCTGCATATCTTCGGTATGCAGGTATTACCGCCTCAGCAGGGGATGTGTTCGTTGAAGAAGATCTCATGAACGGAGGTGACGTCATGCTCTCACCAGCTGTCCTTAAGCTCTTTGGAGCAGAAGATCCTGAGGCATTTATAGGACAAGAGGTGTCTTTCAGACTTCTTATTCCTGCAGAAGATGGGACGGATGCTATTAATGAAGTAATTATTGAAAAAAAATATCGCGTGCGTGGAATCACAAAAGAAGAAGGTGTTTTGAATGCGCTCATTATGCTCCCCGAACTAAAAAATTATGTGGGGGTGGAGGCGTATGATCGTGCACAAGTGAAAGTCATTTCAAATGAATATCTTGTACAAACTGAGGAACTTCTTATAAAAGAAGGATATCGCGTTACTGCGCTTTCAAAAACGGTTGAACAAGCCTCAAAGATATTCACCGGTATTCAAGCAACACTTGCTGTCTTCGGCGGTATTGCTCTTATTGTGTCTGCTATAGGAATGTTCAACACCATGACTGTGACGCTCCTTGAGCGCACCAAAGAAATTGGAATCATGCGCACGCTTGGTGCTTCGCCGAGTGATGTAAAACTTCTCTTCATTTCTGAGTCAGTTATCGTGGGATTTTTAGGAGGTGTGAGTGGGATATTGATGGGGATAACACTGGGATTAGTTGTGAATTTCGCTTTAAACATAGCTGCTTCTCAATTTGGTGGTCAAGCAGTGAAGTTGTTTGCATTCCCTACGTGGTTTCTCATGTTCATTACTTTTTTCTCAGCCATCGTAGGCTATATGACTGGAATATTCCCTGCGCGACGTGCTGCACTTCTTAATCCGCTCGATGCTATTCGCTATGAATAGTGAACTGTGTATAACTAAGGCTTTTTTTATACACAGTCCGCTATTATATATACAAAGCTCATTAGTTTATGTCTTACAACACTGATCATTTGCGTACGGCGGGCAAGATCACTGTCTATACCTCTATTGTTGGTGTATTCATTTTTGCTCTCGCATTTATTTTTAATCTTGGTGTCTCTGAAATTCCTCAAGCAGGAGCACAGGATACGGCCACAACTTCAGTTCAAGTGTTGAACACTCCACCACTTTGGACAGCAAGCTCTACAGAGCTTGTGGAATCATCAGTCACAAATCCTACAAATGCAGGTAGTGTTGTAAGTTGGGTAGCTATAGGGACAGACTCAAATGCTGAGCGCTATTATCTACTTGTCTGTGACACAAGTGCTACCCCTACACCAAATTCAAATGCTGCACCAAGCTGTACTTCAGGAGTTCAATGGGCCGTTTCTGCTTCAACAACAAGTGGAACTCAAGCAACTGCTGCAACGACAACGTATGTAGCACTTGGTGAATCAAATAACTGGTTTGCATGGATTTGTGACGGAAACTCGGGAACTCCACGTTGTAACAATGCCTATACTCAAGGTACGAACGCTTCAAACTCGTCACCATTTATAGTAAATCACCGACCTTCTTTTTCACTTTTCTCAGATAGTTCACCAGGTGACCCAGGTACTGTAGTTACGTTCTATTCAACTTCATCAGACTCTGATATTGCTGGTACTCCTGACACTGTAAAGCTTATAGTGTGTGCAAGTGCTGGATTTAGTACAACGACTGATTCATGTTCAGGAACAACGCTCGGTAGCACAACAGTATTTGCTGCTGCAAATGCAACAGCAACATATACAATCCTCATTCCAACTCAAGACCAAAACTACAGCGCGTTTGGGTATGTAATAGATAATCATGGCTTCGAAGCATCAGGTGGAGCACACGGAACAGACTCAACACTTACTGTAAACAACGTCGCTCCAAGTGTTACCCCCGCACTTATCTCGCTCACGCAGGCTTCCGGTACCGATATGTACTTAACTGTCGAATCAGGAGAAACAACTGGTTTCACTCTGTCATTTGTAACTTCAGATAACAATAGTTGTATTACCGCAGCATCCACAACTGAAGTATCAAACTACCAACTCAGTCTCTATCGATCAGGTATTGCGTCAACGACGTGTACCCCGACTGGCACACATAACGCAAATAATTGTTATGTAAGTAGTGTTCCGACTACGACGTGGAACCTTGCCTGTACTGCTTCTTCAACTTCATGTACTGGATCCAGTGATACTGATCAAACGTGGAACTGTACATTCCCACTTTGGTACATAGCAGATCCGACGGATGGAACTGCAACATCGACACAATATTCATCACAAAACTGGCTTGCTCAGGTGCGAGGAATAGATGATGACAATGCTACCGGCTCGCTTTCAGAAAGTACCATTGGAGTCGAGGTAAAAAGCTTCCTTGCGTTTGCACTCAATTCACTCTCTATAGCGTACGGTGCGCTCGAACCCGGTAATCAAACTGACCCTCTTAATGCGACAACAACTATTTCAGCAACAGGGAACGTTGGTCTTGATAAGGAAGTAAGTGGCTCTTCAATGTGTACAACCTATACAAATGGAAGTCCATGTCCTGTATCTGCAACCTCTACAATTAATGCTCAGGAACAAGTATTTGCAACGGGAACTGTGTCCTATGCATCTGCTCAAGCACTTTCTTCAACAACTGTTCAAGAAATTGAGATTAATGTTCCTAAAACAACCTCGACTTCAACGCCTGCTACAAATAATGCATATTGGGGTATTAGAGTACCGGGAGCGATTACGTTTGCAGGCTTCTACTATGGAAATAACGTTTTCTACGCAAAGGTAGGTGAGTCAGCATTCTGGTAGAAAATTAGACTGATAAACTCCAAGAAGCTGCTGTTGTTCGACAGCAGCTTCTTGCGTTAACACGCACAGTATTTGATAATGATATTGCACTCGCAATCCGCGCGTGTTTTTGAATGATGAAGACCATACTTCGCGCCTCTTTCTGCATAGTAGTTTTTGCATTGGTCTTTTCTAATACAGTGCATGCAGGTTTTGGTATTACTCCTCCCTATGTAACGAATGCGAGCCTTACGAGAAATTCAGTATATGAACAGATTATATATCTCGTAAGAAGTGATCCTACGACTGATCTCAAGGCGACTATTAGTGTTGATGTTCCAGGAATTAATGAGTGGTTCACGATTGAAGAAGGAAATGAATTCATTCTCGAACAAGGTGAACAAAAAGTTCCAATGACAGTGAAAGTATTCGTCCCTGATAATGCAGATTTTAAACAGTACAAGGGTAATATTCGAATCAAAACTGGTGCTCCTGATGATAGTGTCGCTGCAGCAGGTGTAAATATTTCCCTCGGTGCTCAAATTGATGTTGATTTAAATGTAATTGATAAGGAGATTCTCGATTTTAAAGTGAGACGAATTGGCATCTCTGATTTGAACGAGGGACATAAGGTAGGGTGGCTCTATTTCCCTGGGAAAATTAGATTTGAAATGTTTATAGAAAACATTGGGAACGTACCCGTTGCACCGTCAGATGTTGTATTTAGAATTTACGATAGATCAGGAAATGTGATTCTCGAGGAGACTCATAAAAAAGGAAAAATCACTACAGTTGATCCATTTATGACTGAGACAGTGTTTGCTGAAATTCCAACTCGTTTACCGCAAGGGAGCTATCTAGCGCGCTTTGAAATCCTCAATGGAGAGGAAGTAAAACTTGCAGGCGAAGTGAATGTGAGCATTTTGCCATTTGGTACTCTTGACGCAGCAGGATTTGGATTTATCGGGCTTTCACTTCCTCATAAACTCTCAGTCGTGGTTCCACTATTCTTTGCGGGTGCTTTGGTTGTCTTTGTCCTCGTTCGTCTAGGAAGTCGTCGTAAGGTTCGGTAATTCATGAAACCATTTAGCACTGCAACATCGGGTCTCTTAGCCGGAGGGATACTCATACTGCTCTCAGGTCCTTTATTTGTGCATGCACAGATCAATATAGCCACCACTACAGTACTCATCAGTATTTGTGGCGATCTTATTATTAACTCAGGCGAGGAATGTGATGTGCCTACTGATACGGGTGCCTATAGTACGTCAATAACAGGTCGCCAGTGCACGAATCAATGCTTCTACGCTGCATATTGTGGTGATGCAATTCTACAAACACTGTTTGGTGAACAGTGCGATGATGGTAATAACAACGACGATGACTTTTGTGCCGCTGATTGTACTGAAGAAACAGCGGATGCGGGTGGAGGTTCAACGGGGGGTGGAGGTAGTTCCGGTTCTGGCGGAAGAGACTCAGCTCTCGGAGACACACAAGTTACGCTTCAGGGTAAAGCATACCCAAACGTAACAGTGAATATTCTTATGGATAGTAGATCAGTAGGAACTGTCCGCACAAATACGAAAGGAGAATTTCTTTTTAATCTTGCAGCCGATCCAGGAACTGCTTCTTTCAGCTTTTGGGCGAATGATCCAAGCGGTACCCGTTCATCGACATTCACCACAACCTTTGATATTACTCAGGGCGCAGTAACGAATGTAAACGGTATTCTCTTACCACCGACTATACGTACAGGAACGGCACAGGTAAATCCAGGAGCAACAATAGTACTTGAGGGACAAACAATTCCTAGTGTAAGCGTTGAGGTTTCAATAGACAACGGTGCGCGTATCCTCACTACAACGTCTGATGTGGCGGGGAAATGGACAACATCACTCAATACCGCTGGCCTGAGCGTGAGTACACACACTGCGAAGGCTCGTTTCATTGAAGGAGTAAGTACACTTAAACGAGAAAGTACGTATGGCTCAAACCTCTCACTTTTTGTTGGTGTCGAAGGGAAAGCAACAAGCAACTCTGATCTTAATCGTGATGGGAAAGTAAACTTGGTCGACTTTTCGATTCTTGTATTTTGGTGGGGAACACCGGGCGGTAATTCAAACCCACCTGCTGATATAAACAGTAATGCAAAAGTTGGACTTGAGGATTTTTCCATTCTTCTCTTTAACTGGACAGGTTAGTGTAGCTCATTGCTTTTAGCTATGAGCATTTAGAAAGTTACATCGTGGAACTAACTACAAAAGTTTTGAGCTAACTTTGTGTATAACTCTTCATCATTTAAAAATATGCACGTTACAATGCAGATACGTTCTTTGGAGATAGACATCCCATACATGTGAGGGATATCAATTTGTAAAAGGAAACTTTTGCCGATACGAACAGCCGAGTATCGTCCTTTGAACGGAATATGTCGATAGTGGACAAAGGGGGGTGGAGACCCTCGTGTTTCTAGGGTGCGAGATTATGCTGAAGAGCACAGCATTCGCATTTCTCATTATCAGAGTCGACATATTAAGATGTAATACAACGTAAAGTCTATGAGTAACACGGCAAAAACCGTGACCACTCTACAGGCTGTAGCGATGATTGTTGGAGTAGCAGTATTTCTTTGGAGTACTGGTCTTCCAACCCTCTTCCGATTTGCGGAAGCGGCATCGATCACAAATGCGAGCGATACATTGTCGAGTTCAGCTCCAAGTTTAGCGTCAAATCACACTATTGGGTTTACAACACCAAATGGTTTGATAATCGGTCAAACGATTTCGCTTACTTTTGCTGGAGGATTTAACTTGGCTTCGATTATTGAAGATGATATCGACATTCTAGTTAATGGACTTTCTTCCACTACGGCTGCTGGAGCAGCAACCGCAAGTGATTGGGGAGTAGTCAAAGCAGGAAATGTTGTAACATTTACAACACCAACTGGTTCAGGAGTTGCGTCGGCAACACCAATCGTTATACGAATTGGTAACCATGCAGTCACCTCAGGAACTGGTTCGAACCAAATCATAAATCCATCCTCAACAACCACATCGTATGCGATTGATATAGGCGGGACAATGCAGGACTCGGGACAGGTTCGAGTCGCTATCGTTGACCAAGTCACGGTGAGTGCAAGTGTAGATACTTCTCTTACATTTACTGTTTCTGGAGTAAATTCCAGTTCAACAGTAAACAGTAGTCCGACGACAACGTCAGCTACTACGACGAGTAACTCACTTCCATTTGGCAGTCTCGCAGCAAATCAATCAAAAGTACTTGCTCACGACCTCGCCGTTACGACAAATGCCTCACAAGGGTATACCGTAACAGTCGAGCAAACTGGAGCATTGCAGTCGACGACGGGAGCAACTATCGATGGTTTCATTGATGGAGCAAACACTGTTACGCCAACAGCGTGGCAAGCACCGTCAGCGCTCATTGCGAATCCCAACACGTACGGTCATTGGGGTATCACCTCAACTGATGGTACAACAACGAGATCTCTCGAATTTGGTGCGAATCTCTGGGTATCAGGAAGTACAACGCCTATTGTGATCATGGGACACACCGGTCCTGCAGATGGAACCACTTCTGGTTCTGGTGCTGCACGAATCGGATTCCAAGCTCAAATATCGCCATTGCAAGAAGCAGGTGACGACTATACAACGACACTTCGCTACATTGCAACGCCGACATTCTAAACAGCTGTAGAAAAGAAAAGCCCTATCTCCCACCACGAGAAGGGTTTTTCTTATTAAAATCAAAGATTTAAATAAGAAAAACTACTCTCGTGGGTCCCACGAGGGGGTGAGAAACGAATGCTTAAAGCTTCAGAAGAGGTTGTCAACAAAATAAATTTCTAAAGAATTTATTTTGGCATACAACCTGAACAGCGTCTGTAAGACGTAGATTTGTGGGTAGTAAACGATTTTGATTAAAAGTATTGGTATACTAATTACATTATGTTGCTTCTCCGCATAGTTTGGAATATTCGTATTTCGGGGGTAGTCCTCAGTTCATGTGCTTTCCTGCTACTACTTCTTCCGCACACTACAAATGCAGCATTATTATATTTTGATCCATCTGAGGCTTCTCTGTATCGAGGAGACACCGTGACGCTTAATTTGCGAATAGATACGGATGAGGGCGAATGCATCAATACTATCGATGCAGTGGTGAAATATGGAGAGGGAATACGCGCTGTTGATGTTTCAAGAGGGGATTCAATTCTTAATATCTGGGTTGAAGATCCCGTTATAAATGAAGAAAATAAAACAGTCACTTTTGCAGGAGGACTTCCTGGTGGGTATTGCGGAAGAGCTCTTGGGGATCCGAGCCTCACGAATGTTGTTGCAGCTATTGTATTTAGTTCTCCTGGTTTCAGTGTTGGCGGTACAAGCGTTCCAACCGTAGCAGTGGAGGTGGCTCCTGAATCACAGGTATTACTCCATGATGGTCTTGGGACAGTTGCGAATCTTAATACACAAGGAACAAAAATTACTCTCCTCGCTACACCGGGTGAAACAAACAATGATACATGGAGGGATGCGGTAAGCAATGACGTCGTTCCTCCTGCAGATTTTAGTGTTGCAATCTCACAAGACGAAACTGCATTCAGCAATCAATATTTTATAGTTTTTAATACACAAGATAAACAATCTGGGATTGATCATTATGAAGTAATGGAAGAACCGCTCGAAGATTTTTATTCGTTTACATGGGGCCGTGCTGACGCTCCGTGGGTTACTGTAGAAAGTCCCTATGTCCTCAAGGACCAGACACTCAATAGCACGATTCGCGTAAAAGCAATTGATAAGGCAGGGAATGAGAGAATCACTGTGCTTGTACCTGATAGTGCAATCAGAACTATTTCATTTAACCGAATGATGACGTATGGGCTTGGTGGAGTCGCTGGGGTCATTCTACTCATGGGGATTATCTACATACTTATAAAACGTAAAAGCAAACTTGAAGCAACATATGAATAGTAAAAGTGCATTCAAAATAGTATGGTGTTTCTTTCTTTTCCTTCTCATTTTTATTTCTTCTCCGCATGCTGATGCTGCAACATTGAGACTAAGTCCCGAAACAGGGGTATATACCTCGGGAACTACATTTACTGCAAATGTACTCATTAACACCGATGGAAAATCCGTGAATGCTGCGGACGGACAATTACTTTTTAATCCGAAAGAGCTTGCTGTTGTAAGTGCGTCACGAGGTACATCGATTTTTAATCTGTGGACACTCGAGCCAACATTTTCAAATAGTGCTGGAAGTATTTCGTTCGGAGGCGGTTCACCTTCGGGGTATAAAGGTTCAAATGGAACGATTATGTCAATCACGTTTCGAACGCTCGGATCCGGCACACCAAAAGTAACGTGGAAAAGCGGATCAATTCTTGCTGCTGATGGACTCGGGACCAATATACTGACGTCAATGGTAGGGGGTACGTACACGGTTGGAGCAAAAACAGAAGCTCCACCAGCTGAATATACTCCTCCTGCGAACACGCCAAAGACTCCAGTCGTAACATCAGAAACTCACGTAGACACGGAACAATGGTACAAAGAAAAAAATGCTGAACTTTCCTGGAGCGTACCGAGTGGTATTACGGCAGTGAGAACACTTCTCGATAGTGCTAAGGAATCTATTCCAACGATTGCGTATGACGAACCTATTACAAAAAAAAGTATTATCGATTTGCCTGAAGGAGTATCATATTTTCATATTCAATTCAAAAATGCAGATGGGTGGGGAAGAATAACTCATTTTCCGTTACGCGTGGATTCCGAAGCACCAAGTCGTTTTGATATAACCGAATCAGAGAGTGATTCTGCAAAGCCAGTTCGAATGCTCACCTTTGTACTTGAAGATGTGTCACCAATAACAAAATATTTAGTTCAAATTGACGGTGGGACACCAGTAGAATATCTCGATACAAAAAATACCAAGCAATATGAACTGAAAGATCTCACCCCGGGGCACCACTCCGTGGTTATAGAAGCATTTGATAGTGCAGGTAATACTCGGGTTGCAACATATTCATTCACTATTGATTCGTTTGAACCTCCTGTATTTTCAGAATATCCAACGCGAATTCATACTGATGTAATCCCTGCTCTTAAAGGTATGACCCGCCCGAAGGCAGAAGTTTTTGTTGAAGTTCGAAGAGCGTCGGATGGTTCAATCGTGGGAGGTGAGATCAGCGATACTTCAGGTTCATCAAATATAACTGCAAATGATAAAGGTGAATTTACGTATGTACCAAATACTAATTTTGAAAAAGGGGTGTACGTGATTACTGCTCTTGCACGAGATGAATTTGGTAGACAAAGTGAAAAGTCTGCTCCAATTAAAATTATTGTGGATGCTCCAGGATATGTTGTAATTGGAACGATTGTAGTGAATGCACTTTCAGTAATTATCCCACTTATTGCTCTGAGTCTCGTACTTATTTTCGGTACATGGTTCCTCTACCATAAACTGAAAGTGTGGAAAGGACGTGTCATGAGAGAAACATTAGAAGCCGAGGATAAACTAAGAATCGAACTTGATGTAATTGTAGACAATATGCATGCTCGTGTGAATGATTTGAAAGAATCTCGAAAAACCAAACTTACTCGTACAGAATCGGCACTCATCGAGCAAATTGAACATGATGTAGCTTCAGCGCGCGAAAAAATTAAGAAAGAAATAACTGATATTGAGCGTATAGTAGAATAAGAGTATGAAAAATTATTTAAACAATCACCTTCTCATTGCAGCAAATGCTCTTGTTCTCGCTGTCATCATCGCACTTTCTGCATGGACAATTGAAAATACAAAAGCAAAAACTCTCTCGCTTCTTCAAACGAATATTGATTCGCAAGTAGCCCTCATTAGTGAACTCGCAGAACTTACCGATAGAAATGGTGCCGATGCGGTGACTGAAAAAATCATATCTGATTGCCCTCGACGTGTTGAGTTTGAAAATCAACTTATGCGCCTTGATACTGCTACAAAAAGGGAACTTATAAGCATTCAACAATTATTTGAGAGTTGTGGTGCATTTTTTTCAGAACGAAAGGCACTCATGGTCTCTCGTCTTGAAAGAGAATTCAAGGGTTTGAAAAATAACTTGGCATTACTCAATACAATTAGAGATCTAACTCCTAAAGAAGAAAAATTAAAAGAATGGGAAAAACTTATCGAACTTGAAAAAACAAGGAGCTCATTACTAAGTGAACAAACTGAAATTCAAGAAAAAATCATTAGTCTTCTCATGAGTGATACCAGTGTGACTTCTCAAATAAATGTCCTTGTACAAGATGCACAAGATGTTGCACAATCACTTTCAGTTATAGGAACTCAAATAGATACATTGACTACAGAACTCATAAATTAATATGCGTGATTGGCTTTCCCGAATACTTTTCCCCGCCTACTATCGCTCACGACCGCGCAGCTCAGTACGCTATGCATTCCCTATCATTGCGCTTACTGCATTATTCGCAGGACTTGCATCGGTAGTCAGTCAAGATTCCTCGTATATTATTGTTCAAACGACACCTTCTACTATTAAAGAAGGTGAAATGTTTACTATTGAAGTAAGAGCTCATGCAAGTACTCCAGTGAATGCCGTTGATATCACCCTTAATTATCCTGAAGATCAAATTTCTATTCTAAGTATTGATAAAGGTACTTCAGTCATTACTTTATGGACAGAAGATCCTTATGCAAGAAACGGCAAAATATATATGCGAGGCGGCGTCTTCCAAAAGGGATTCCTCGGAGAACACACTATTGTACGTATTAAAGCGAAAGCGACCCAGTCTGGGCTTGCATACGTATCACTCGATACCGCAGCGCTGATTGCGGGCGATGGGAAGGGTACAGAAGTTACTGTCGAGCGAACAAGTAAAGATGAAACTAAAATTCTCGTTCAGAATGATGATGGATCTCTGACTGGTGAAGCAAGCGTGGCTATTGTTACGGATATTGATGGAAATGGTGAAGTTGATATCAAGGACATTTCAGCTTTTATGGCTGCATGGTTTACACGTGGGAAAGTCTTTGATTTTAACAACGATGGGAAAATGACGTTTAAAGATTTTTCAATATTGCTCGCAGATGCTTTTTTCAAATAAATGTGTTGATAATCCTGTGGAGAAAGCGTGTACAGGTTGGTATTATTATGTGTACAAGGTGGATTAGGTCAATCTGTCTTTCGAAGTAGAGCATGAAAACAAGGAGCAACATACAAACGGCAACAGCCCTTAGAAAAAAGGAAGCTTTATCTATAATCGCAATTAAGCGCATGCTGGCACTTATTGTGCTTCTTATGCAATGCTTCCTCCCCGTATCACAAATTTTTGCAAATGAATTAAATCTTCCTGAGACCACTACTCTTTCTGACCCTTCCCCAGTAATAGAAGAAAAGATTGAGATTGAAGATGTAGTTGTAACGAGTGAGGAATCTACGGAATTAGTTTCTGACAGTACATTAGAAGAAATTGAGAGTATAGATCAATCTGAAACTCAGGTTTCAGAAGAACCAATTACAAAGAGTGTTCCTACCAGCGAATTCATACTCGTAGAAACTACAACTGAAGTTTCTGAAACTGTGTCAGAACCATCAGATGAATCAGGCATTTCGTTAGAAGAACCTAGTACAGGAACTGATTCAGAGACATCCGATATCGGAGAAGAAATTATATTAGAAACAGCTACAACAACTTCAACTTCAACTTCAACTTCAACAACAACGGCAACACCAATTACTCCTACAACAACTGATTCGACGCAAATTGAAGAAGAGATTATTGAGGAGTCTCCAGAAGCTGAAGAGATTCAGACAGAAGAAGTAGAAAATACTGAGACAGAACAAACAAGTACTTCTACTGAGGTAACTGTAGTACAACCAGAGAATCACGTATCAGTGAATGACACAAACCGTTTTAGTTTTAGTGAGCAAGAATGTGCTCGTGTAAGTAATGGAACATTCTACTGCTCAAAAGAGGATGCTCCGACAACAACAATGGGTATAGAGAGAGTATTTTCAGCACCTGATATAGATGGTGATGAAGAGATTTATATTGAACACGACGGTGAATTAACTCAAATTTCAAACAATCTAACAGATGATAGTGCTCCATATTATGATAAGGATTCAGAATCTCTCGTATGGCATCGTCTCATAGAAGAGCGCTATCAGATTGTCTCGTTTGATCTTACTTCTCGCGAGGAAAAAGTTCTTACCTCAGACCGTTACAATAATATGCAACCCACACGGTATGGAGACATAACAGTGTGGCAAGGATGGGTGGGAAATGATTGGGAAATTTTCATAGATGAAAATGGTGAGCAAAAAATGCTCACTGACAACGTAACGCATGACATTGGGCCACGAATCAATGCTGATTATATAATCTGGCAATCGTTTGAATCTGAAGCGTGGAAGGCAAAAATTTATACTATTAAAACAAAAGCAATTGAGACCATCTCTAATACAGAAGGTTTGTCAGTAGAAAATCCTCGTTTCGTACTTGTGTACGATGCAAAATCTGAAAACGGAGATGTTGAAACACGGGGATATGATCCAGTGAGTGGAACAAATGTACCACTTTCTGCAGTACCCGTTTCTGTTCCATCAGAAATTCCAGATCCCGATCAGACGGGTGAAGAACGTGCCCTCATCGCTGCCGGTTCTCAATTAAAAACCAAAGTAGAAGAGGAAGCTGAACCTGATGCACTTCCTCCTGACGTTCT
>Ga0163144_10018765_pt1 | contig 13961 bp, 11 predicted proteins | sample OliLak19BULKMAT1_FD_123175 | JGI IMG/M metagenome (GOLD analysis project Ga0163144, IMG submission 123175) | Freshwater microbial mat bacterial communities from Lake Vanda, McMurdo Dry Valleys, Antarctica - Oligotrophic Lake LV.19.BULKMAT1 | ecosystem: Environmental > Aquatic > Freshwater >... | reverse complement strand
TGGCCATGGCGTAGAGCGCGTCTGCAATGTCTGACGCCGCGCGCGGCTTGCCCAGGGATTTTGCCGCAGCAGCCATGGCGTCCAATTGGGCCTGGTTTCCCAGAAGTGAAGCAATGGTGCCGCCCAGCTTCTCCGGATTGCATTCACTTTGCGGAACCAGCACGGCCGCTCCTTTGTCCTGCAATTCACGCGCGTTGAAGGTCTGGTGGTCATCCGCCGCAAACGGGAACGGAATGAGGATGGACGCTTTGCCAAGCGCGGTGAGCTCAGAGCAGGTGGTTGCACCGGCGCGGCAGATGCACAGCCGGGCGGCGGCGTACGCTGCGCCCATGTCATCAATGAACGCGGTGACGTTGGCGTTGACCCCAGCAGCGGCGTAGGCAGCGCGTGTGCTGTCAACGTCCTTTTCACCCGTCTGGTGCGTCACCGGAACCGCGGCCGTCTTCTCAAACGCCGCCTTCAGCGCACCCGGGAGGGACTCATTCAACGCGCGTGCGCCCTGGCTTCCGCCAAGAATCAGGATGCCTTCACCCGTGTCACTGGAACGGGACACAATGGCCTGACGCACAGGATTTCCCAACCGAACGTATTTCTTTGCGGGGAAAAACTTGCTTGCGCCGTCAAATGTGCCAAAAATGCGTTCAACAACCTTTCCAAGGACTTTGTTGGTGAACCCCGGGATTGAATTCTGCTCAAGCACGGCCGTGGGAACTCCGCGCAGGCGCGCGCCCATGACCATGGGTCCAGAAGCGTATCCCCCAACCCCCACCACAACGTCAGGTTTGAACCTGGAGATGATGGCGCTGGACTGGAAGAAACTGCCCGGCAACAGCGCCAGGGAAACCAGTGAGTTCACCAGCCCAACCCGCTTCAATCCGGAAACTTCAATCAATGCCAATTCATATCCGGCCTTGGGGACAGCGCGGGTTTCAATGCCTTTGGCAGTGCCCACAAAGAGCACGTCTGCGCCACGCGCCTTGAACTCATCCGCCAGCGCAATGCCTGGATAGAGATGTCCCCCGGTGCCACCACCGGCAACAATGAGTTTCATGCGCGCGCCCCCATCATGCTGAGCCGCCGGACAAACCGGGGCACGCGGACGGGCGCGGTCTCCACGCCCTCAGCGCAGAGGCGCAACAACACACCCGCCATGAAGCAGAACGCCACCAGGGATGAACCGCCGTATGACACAAACGGCAGCGTCAGGCCCTTGGTGGGCAGGAGGCCCAGAACCACGGCCATGTTGGTGGCCGCCTGCATCACAATCAGCATGGTCAGGCCAGCACACAGAAATCCCTCCGTGGTTGGGCCCAGACGCTGGAATGCCAGGAACCCGCGCCACGCAATCACGGCAAACAGGCCCACCGTCAGCATCACGCCAAGCAAGCCCAGCTCCTCGCCAATGATGGCAAAGATGAAGTCCGTGTGAGCGGCAGGCAGGAAGAACAACTTCTGCTTGCCCGCCCCCAGTCCAAGTCCGGTGAATCCGCCGGAACCAAAAGAAATGAGGGATTCTGCAACCTGGTAGCCGCTGCCTTGACGGTTGGACCAGGGGTCAAGAAAGGCCTCAATGCGCTTCATCCGGTACGCCTTGGTCACCACCGCCAGCACGCCCGCCGGAATGGCAACGAGAATGCCCACCAACAGGTAACGCAGGCGCACACCGCCCAGAACCATCATCATTCCGGTCAACATGAGCAGCACCACGCTGGTGCCAAAATCCGGCTGCAACATCAGCAGACCGGCAATGCCCCCAGCAACAATGACATGCGGCAGGAATCCAAACTGGAAGCTCTCAATTTTGTGCTGCTTTTTGTGCAGGCTGTACGCCAGGAAGTTGATCAGCGCGAACTTGCACAATTCACTGGGCTGAATCCAGATGGGCCCCGCACCAATCCAGCGCGCCGCTCCGCCGCCACTGCGGCCAAGGCCGGGAATGTGCACCAGCAACAATGAGAACGCAGCAATTCCCAGCAACGGAACCGCCGCCGCCTTCCACCATTGTGAAGAAATGGACGAGCCCAGGAAAAGTGCCACCAATCCAAACAGCGCAAAACTGGCCTGCCGCTTGAGGTAGAAATCCGGGTCACCCAGCTTGGCGGCGGCGTTGACGCTGGACGCGCTGTACACCATCACCACGCCCAGCCCCACCAGGGCCAGCACCGCCCACAACAGGAGCACATCCATCTGGCGCTTCATGCGGACCTCCCCGCATGCGCCTTCACCCAGTCAGCAAAGAGCTGGCCGCGCTGCTCATAATTCTTGAACTGGTCAAAGGATGCACATGCCGGAGAGAGCAGGGCCACCTCTCCGGATTTTGCGTCGTTGCTGGCCCGCGCCAGTGCTGCATCCATGGTGCCGCAGGCAACAACCGGGCAGCTGCCCTCCATGGCACGGGCAATCAACGGCGCCGCCTCACCAATGGTGTAACACACTTTGACGCGGCCCTTGGCCACATCCGCCATGGGCGCGTAGCTGCTGCCTTTGTCCAGGCCGCCCGCAATCAGGAGGATGGGCTCCTCAAATGAGAGCAACGCCTTCACCGTGGCGTCCACGTTGGTGCCTTTGGAGTCATTCACATAAAGAACGCCGCGGATGTTGCCCACTTCCTGCAACCGGTGCGGAACCGCCTGGAACATTTCCAGTCCCTTCTGGATGGCCTCCAGGGAAATGCCCGCACTGCGTGCCGCCGCAACCGCCGCCGCCGCATTCTCCAGGTTGTGCTTCCCGCGAATGGCCGGGTTGCGCGCCTCCAGCACTTCCGTGCTGTTCCCACGGCGGAGAATCAGCTTCCGGCCGTTAATCTCCACGCCGGCGGCGCCCTTGGCCACGTTGAAATCCAGCCGCGCGTTCTTCACGCCCTGGATCCTCAGCACGCTCTCCGCATCACCCGCGTTGATCACCGCCACCCGGTCTGGGGATTGTGCCTCAAAGAGCCGCAGCTTTGCTGCGTAATACACTTCAGGCTGCCTGTAGCGGTCCAGATGGTCCGGGCTGAGGTTGGTGAGAATGGCAACCAGTGCATCCAATGTGCTGATGCCTTCACACTGGTAGCTGCTCATCTCCACCACCAGGTGGTCCCAGCCGCCGGCCAGGGCCGCGCCGCACACCGGCTCACCCAGATTCCCGCCCACAAACGTCTTGCCGCCGCCCTGCTGAACCAGCCCGCCCAGCATGGTTGTCGTTGTGGATTTGCCATTGGTCCCGGTGACGCACAGCCACGGCGCGGTGGTGCAGCGCCAGGCCAGCTCCACTTCACCCATCCACGGCGTACCCGCAGCAACCATGGCGTCCCACCACGCACCACGGCGGGGAACACCCGGGCTCAGCACCACCAGCTCCGCTTTGGAAGCCAGTTCTGCGCTGATGCCGCCACCGCGCACAATGACGTTTCCAATTGTTTTCAGTTTCTCACGGGTGGGCCCAAGGTCCGCATCTGCCTTGTCATCCAGCGCGTCCACATGTGCCGCGCCCAGCGCAATGAGCAGCGCTGATGCAGAAATCCCGCTCTTCCCCAGTCCCACCACGGCCACGCGCCGGCCCGCCAGCGTTGAGACAAGGCCGTGCAGCACATCAGGCTTCTTGCCCGCAGGAAACGGGCGGAGGGAGATGGTCATCGCAGTTTCAACGTGGCCAGGCCAACCAGCGCCAGGATGATGGAGACAATCCAGAAGCGGACAATCACTTTGGGTTCTGCCCAACCGCCCAATTCGTAGTGATGGTGAAGCGGCGCCATCCGGAAGATGCGCTTTCCGGTCAACTTGAAGCTGGCAACCTGCGCCATCACGGAGAGTCCTTCCGCAAGAAAGACGCCGTGCACCACCGCGCTTACAATTTCATTCTTGGTGAGGACGGCCAGCATCCCCAGGAGGCCGCCAAGCGCCAACGCCCCAACGTCACCCATGAACACCTGCGCGGGATACGCGTTGTACCAGAGGAACCCAATGCAGGACCCAAGCGTGGCCGCGCACACAATGGCCAGCTCCGCGGCACCGTCCACGTGGATGATGCCCAGGTAATGCGCAATGTTGAAATCCCGCAGTTCCGTGCCGGCCGCGTAGGAAAGCACAAGGAACACAAATGCGCTGACAATGACCGGACCCGTGACCAGCCCGTCCGCACCGTCCGTCAGGTTCACCGTGTTGCTGGTCCCAACAATGACAACGGAAGCGAACAACATGTACAGCCACACCGGCAACAGCGGCGCAAATTTCTCCGCCTTCACCAGCGGAAAGGACAAATGCAGGTCAAATCCGCCGTATTCAAACAGCGCGTAAAGCACAAAGAATGAGACAAGGAATTGCCACAGGAGTTTGTAGCGGCCGCTCAGCCCCTTGGGATCTTTGTATTTGATCTTCTTGAAGTCATCATAGAAGCCAACGGCGCCAAAGGTCAGCGTGACAATCAGGGTGAGCTGAACCTTGAGATTCCCCAGATCCGCCCACAACAACACCGCCACCAGCAGTGAGACCAGAATGAGCACGCCGCCCATGGTGGGCGTGCCCTGCTTCTTCAAGTGGGTTGCCGGACCGTCGTCACGGACCTCCTGGCCAAACTTGAAGACCTGCAGCCGGCGAATGAACCACGGGAAGAACAGCATGCAGCTCACCAGTGAAGTGAGCGCCGCCATCAGGATGCGGAAACTGGGATAGCGCAGCACGTTGATCAGGCTGGCGTCCGGGTTTTCAGTGTAGAGCCAATAGAGCATGGTGGCCTCAGTGCCCCGCCGTCACAGTGGTCCCGCACAATGCCGCCACGGCGCGTTCCATCTTGGCGCCGCGTGAGCCCTTCACCAGCACCACGTCATTGGGCTGGACGGACTGCTCAACCGCTGACAGGAGCGTTTGCAGGTCATCAGAATGCATCACGGATGCCACGGGAAGACCCGCCGCCACCGCTGCATCCGCCGCTGCCTTGCTGCGCTTCCCCGCCAGAACCAGCAGTGCCGGCTTGCTTGCCGCCGCCGCCACGCCCACCTCACGGTGCAAATCTATTTCCCGTGTACCCAGCTCAAGCATGTCTCCAAGAATGAGAATCAGCCGGTGTTTGCCGGCTTCTGCCAGACACCGCGCCACGTCAATGGACGCCTTCATGGACGCCGGATTGGCGTTGTAACTGTCATCAATGACCAACGCGCCGTTGGTGGCGTGTTTCTGCGTGAGCCGTCCCGCTGCCGTCTGCGCCGCGTTGAGCCCGGTCACCACGGAATCAAGCGAGGCGCCCATCTGCACCGCCAGCGCCGCCGCAGCGCAGGCATTCAAGGCGTTGTGCGTTCCGGGAACCTTCAGTGAGAACGTCAGGTGTTTCCCCTGCACATCAAGTGTCACACGTTGGCCGGAGCCCTCGGGCACTTCTTCCGTCAGCCGCACGTCTGCCGTTGCTGCGCGTCCGTAGGTCACGCGTTGTGCATGCACCGGCGCGGCCTGAGCAACCACCAGCGGGTCATCCAAATTTACAACCAACGTGCCGCCCTGGGAGACATTGTGGAAGATTTCTCCCTTGGCAGCGGCAATGAGCTCAATCTTTCCGTCAAAATTCCCAATGTGGGCGGGGCCCACGTTGGTCACCAGCGCCCACATCGGCTCGACGATGCGGCACATGGCGGCGATCTCACCGGAGTGATTCATGCCCATTTCAAACAGCGCAATCTTCTGGGTTCCATCCGCGCGGAACGCAGTCTGGGGAACACCAATCTGATTGTTGAGGTTTCCCTGCGTGTAGAGGACTTTCTCGTCGCCAAAGTGCGCTTTGAGAATGGCGGCCGTGAACTCCTTGGTGGTGGTTTTTCCGTTGGAACCGGTCAAGGCACCGCGGCTCATGGGCAGGCGGCGCAGGTGTCCGCGCGCAATGTCACCCAGTGCCAGCAACGTGTCATCCACCATCCACAGCGCAAATCCCACGGACAGCGCAGCCCGGTCCTGCTTGTCCGCCCACTCCCGCGAGACCACCGCGCCCGTGGCACCGGCAGCCTTGGCCGCCGTCACAAACTGGTGGCCGTCAAACAAATCCCCCTTCAGTGCAACAAAGAGGTCTCCCGCCGTCAGCGTGCGGCTGTCTGAATTCACGCGCTTGAAGGTGCTGCCGCTTCCACCGGCACGCAGTGGCTTCCGCTCCCGCAGGAACGTGTCCATCTCCTGGGTAGAAGCAAAATACTCCGTCATGCGTCGTCCATTCCGGCCATGGCTTCCTGCGCCACCAACCGGTCATCAAAGGGAATCTTGCGGTCCGCAAACTGCTGTTCCGTCTCGTGACCTTTGCCGGCAAGCAGGACCACATCCCCGCGGCGCGCTGCGCGCACAGCCAGCCCAATGGCCACCTTCCGGTCCAGCTCCACCAGGAATCCCCTGCCGTCCACGGAGGCCGTCTTCTGCATCCCGGTTTTTTGGATTCCCGCAACAATCGCCTCGGCAATTGTTTCCGGTTTCTCACTTCTGGGGTTGTCCGCGGTCACCACCACCACATCAGCGCGCAGCGCCGCCGCCTCCCCCATCCTGGGCCGTTTTCCGGCGTCACGGTCCCCACCACACCCAAACACCACAAACAGCCGTCCCTTGGCCGCCACGTACGGCTTCACCGCGTCCAAAGCGCGCGCCAGCGCATCATCCGTGTGCGCGTAGTCCACCAGCACATGCGCGCCACGCGGATGGATCACCGCGTCCAACCGCCCCGGAACCCGCGCCAATGCGCCCGCGCCCGCCACCACCGCCGCAAGCGCAGTGCCCGTGGCCAGGTGCAACGCCGCCGCGCCCAGGATGTTGGCCACGTTGTAGGTGCCCACCAACGGCGTCTTCAGCGTGAACTTTCCAAACGCGCCGTCAACGTCAATTTCCGTCCCTGCGGTGCTCCGCCGGGTCTGCGCCGCGCGCACATCTGAGGGCTGCCCGGTGGCGCTGAAGCTGAGTGTCTTGCAGCGCGCCCGCGCGGCCACCGTGGCCACCATGGGGTCATCTGCGTTCAGGACACCCACGCCATCCTTTGGAATCAGCTCTGAGAACAGACGCAGCTTGGCGTTAAAGTAACTCTCAATGGTCTGGTGATAATCCAGATGATCCTGGGTGAGATTTGTGAAGATTGCCCCGCGGTAGCGCAGTCCCTCCACCCGCTGCTGATCCAGCGCGTGGCTGCTCACTTCCATGGCGCACGTCGTCACGCCGCGGCCAACCATGGTGCCCAGCACTTCACTCAACAGGTCCGCCGGCGGTGTGGTGTGCGCGGTCTTCTGCTCCTGGCGGTCCACTCGGATGGCCGTGGTTCCAATGAACCCTGCCTTTTCCCCGTTGGCCTGCGCCATGGCTTCCAGCAGATGCGTGGATGTGGTCTTGCCATTGGTCCCGGTCACACCCAACAACCGCATCTTCCAAGAGGGAAACCCGTGCATGGCCTCTGACAGGAATGACAACGCGGCCGGCACCTTGGGTACAATCACCGTCGTCACACCAGCAGGCGCGGGCGTGTTTCCGTCGGTGACCACGGCCACCGCGCCGGCTTTCAGCGCGGTCTGGACAAACTCCATCCCGTGGCGGCTCTTGGGTGTGGCACCGGGCATGGCCACAAACACAAAGCCCGGCTTCACTGCGCGTGAATCACTGGTGACCCCAGTGACGTCGACGGCCGAATCACCCGTCACGCGGGCGTTGGGCACGGGGTCAAGGAGCTCGGAGAGCTTCATCAGCCGTTCCCTCCCGTCCGTCCCAGGGTGATCTTGATGTGGCGCTCAGCGCCCACGGCTTTCCCCGCTTCCGGCTTCTGCGTGATCACGGAACCTGCCCCATCCACCGCCGGCTCCAACCCGTTCTTCAAAGCTTCCCGGATGGCCGCGCGCGCAGTCATTCCTACCAGATTGGGGACCAGCGCTTCTTCACTTCCTGCCAGTTCCAAACCCTCATCAATGCCGTCAACAGGATCATCTTCCGCAAGCTTTGCCGCCAGCGCGCGCGCGCCCGCCAGTGAATCTACTGACGTCACCGGGGCCTCAACCTTGCGCGCAACCTCTTTGGGCGGCGGAGGAGGATCAATTCCAACCCCCATCAATGGAAGTGCGGCCATTGCAATTTCACGGAATGCCGGAGCCGCAACAATGCCGCCGTAAGGAGAATCTTTGGGTTCATCAATCACCACGTAGATGACCAGCTTGGGATCATTGGACGGCACCACACCAATGAAGGACGCAATACGCCCTGCGCCGTAACCCTTGGTTCCCGGGTCCACCTTCTGCGCAGTTCCCGTCTTCCCGGCGACGGTGACGCCGGGAACGGCCGCCAGCGGAGCGGTGCCATCCGCCACCGCAACACGCTCCATGGCCGTCATGGTCAACCGCGCAGCGCGCTGGCTCACCACCTGGCCAAGCACCTGCGGACTGGTGATTTCAACCGTTTTCCCGTCAGCACTGGCCGTCTTCTCCACCAGGTACGGCTGCATCAGCACGCCGCCGTGCGCCACCGCGGCCACCGCACTCACCAACTGCAGCCCGTTGACGGAGATACCCTGGCCAAAGCTGATGGTTGCCAGCGCAGCGTCAGACCATTTCTCGCTGGGCGCCATCAGACCGGGCGTCTCCCCCGCCAGCCCCAATCCCGTGCGCTTGCCAAATCCAAACGCACGCAGCGCCTCACCCCATCTCTGCCGGCCAAGCTTGGTGCCAATCTTCAGCGCGCCAATGTTGGATGAGTGTTTGAGAACGTCCGCAACACTCAGCAGCTCCGCCGGATGTGTGTCCCGGATGCGGTGGCGGCCAACGCGGTAGACGCCGTTCTCACAGTTGATGAGGTCATTCAGCCGGACCAGGCCGTGGCTCAACGCGCTGGCCAGCAACATCACCTTCATGGTGCTGCCCGGCTCAAACGAATCCGCAATTGCGCGGTTCTTACGCGCTTCCATGGGCGCGCTGCTGACGTCATTGGGATTGAAGGTGGGATGGTTGGCCATTGCCAGCACCGCACCGGTACTTGGGTCCATCACAATGGCAAATCCCGCCGCCGCGCCATGCTGCTCAACCGCACGCGCCACCGCCTGCTGCGCAATGAACTGGATCTGGCTGTCCAGCGTCAGCGTGACCTCGTCACCAACCAGCAGCTCCGTGGGCTCAAACTCACCCAGCAGCAGCCGTCCGCCGCGCGCATCCCGGAACCCTTCCACCGGTTTCTTCTTGCCCTCCAGCCGGCTGTTGTACGCCTTCTCCAGGCCCTCCAGTCCCTCGCCGTCAATGCCGGTGTAGCCCAGCACGTGCGCGGCCAGCTCACGGTTGGGATAGAACCGTTTGCTCTCATCAGTAATACCAATTCCGTGCAGGTTCAGCGCGCGCACCGCTTGCGCCATTTCCGGCGTCACGCGGCGGGCAATCCAGACAAACCCGCGGCCGCTGCGCAGCTTCTTCTCCACCGCCGGCGCCGGCAGCTTGAGAATCTTTGCCAGGTCCTTTGCCGCCACCGCCGGGTCCGTGATGACGCGCGCCTCGGCAAAAATGCTGGGCACCTTGAGGGACACGGCCAGCGGGCGGCCCACACGGTCCACAATGTTTCCCCGTGGCGCGCTGAGCGTGAGCTCCTGCAGGTAGTGGTCTTCCGCCAGGTCCTTGAGCTGCTCGCCGTGGCCAAGCTGCAGGTAGGCGGCGCGGCCAAGCACGGCAGTCAGCGGCAGGAGCATCAACACGCCCACCACCGCCACGCGGAAACGGAAGGCGCGCTCACTCATCATGAGGCACCTCCCAGACGTCAACAACGCCCGCCGCCTGCGGTGGCACCATCCCCAGCCTGGTCCGGGCAATCCCCGTCAGGTTGGCCGGCGCGCGCAGCGTCCCAATCTCCACCTGCAGCGAGCGGTTCTCCTCAACCAGCTTGTCCTGCTCCGCCCGCAACCGGCCCAGCTCATACCCGCGGTGCAGTGACGCCACGCGCACCCACGCCAGGAACAACACCGCCGCCACCACCAGAACGGCGGCAATCATATGTGTTGCCATTCCTGCCGGTTCATCCTCCCGCGGCGGGTGAGAGGGCGCGCGCACCGTGTGGTGGTAGCTGCTCACCATGACGCCACCTTGCCCGGTGGGTCCGGCAGCCGCTGTGCACAGCGGAGCGTGGCACTGCGGGCGCGCGGATTGGCCTGGCTCTCCTCGTCACCGGGGGTCACCGGCTTGCGGGTGATGATCTTCAAACGCGGCCAGCGTCCGCAGCTGCACATGGGCAGCTCCGGCGGGCAGATGCAGCCCTTCTGTTCCTGCAGAAAGAATTGTTTCACTTTCCGGTCTTCCAGAGAGTGGAAGCTGATGATGGCCGCGCGCCCACCCGGCTTGAGCACGCGCGGCACCGCCGCCAGCAGCGCATCCAGCTCACCCATCTCATCATTCACGGCCAGCCTGAGCGCCTGGAACGTGCGCGTGGCGGGATGCAGTCCGTCCTTGGACTTGGGCACCACGCGGGAAATCACGTCAGACGCCTGCCGCGTCGTTGTGAGCGGCAGCGCGCCCTTGAGCGCACGCGCCACCCGCCGGCTGTGGCGCTCTTCACCAAGCTGGAAGATCACATCCGCCAGCTCATGCTCATCCAGCCGCGCAATCAGCTCTGCCGCCGTTTCCCCTGACGTGGGGTCCATCCGCATGTCCAGTGGACCCTCACCGCGGAAGCTGAACCCCCGCGCGGGTGAATCCAGCTGCGGAGAAGACACGCCCAAATCCGCCAGCAGCGAATCCACCAGCCCCAGCCCCGCCTCCGCCAACGCGGGCAGCACGTCAGAGAACGGGCGTTGCTGCACCAGCACGCGGCAGGGTGCACCCGCGGTCCAGGCCAGGGCCGCCGGCGTGTGCGCCGCGGGGTCCCGGTCCAACAAGAGTAACACTCCACCCTGGCCCAGCGCGTCTGCCAGCAGGCGGGCATGACCGCCGCGGCCCATGGTGGCGTCCACGGCGGTGCCGGCAGGGGGCGGAGCCAACAGCTCCACCACCTCACGGGGCAGGACGGGAACGTGCACACCAGGTGCGCCGTTTTCCGTCGTCATGGTGTCCGCCGGCTGGTTCATCAAAAGAAATCCCATCCCGGCGGCGCAACCCAATGCGCGGCCGGTCCACGTGCTCCGTGGTTGTGTTGGTCCGTCTTCAGGTTGCTGCGTCAAAGGCCAAAATTGGCCGCTGCCTGCTGCACCAGGTTGGGGTCTGCGTAGAGTTCATCCTGCGCCTTGCGCCACACCGTTGGATCCCAAAGCTCCACCATCTGCATGGTCCCCACAAAGAGGGCATCCTTCCCAATCCCTCCGTAGGTCCTCAGCCTTGGCGGCAGGAGAATACGTCCCTGCTTGTCCAGCTCCGCCTCAGCACACTCACCGGTCAGGAGCCGCCGCATCCGCTGCACGGCCGGGTCAAACTGCGGCATCTGGCCCAGCTTCTCCTCCACCTTTTCCCAGGCACTCAGCGGGTAGATGCGCACACACGGGTCAAACCAGCGGATGAGCACCAGCGTGTTCTGCCCCTGGGTGGCCAGCACCTCGCGGAAACGGGCCGGAAAGGGCACGCGCCCCTTGTCGTCCACGCTCTGCTCATGGCTGCCCCGGAACATCCGCTGACCTCACCGCCTACCTGTTCTTGAACACACCCGCCCGTACAAGCCACCGTTCCCCACCAGACCGCCAGAGATCACCAAACTCCTCCACTTTCTCCCACGGCGGCGGACCTTCGTCTTCAGCCCCCCGAGTGTCAACGGGGAAAACAGACCATCCTGCCAACTTCCCGGGCCAGTCCGCGCACCACCACGGGTCTGCTCAGGTAGCCGTTGAAGTTCTGCATCTTGTGGTTTGTCGTTCGAATTGAAGCTCAAGCGCCGCTTGGATCCAGGATCCGTTCTCGGGCTGCACACAGATCAAAACCTCGCACCTGAACGGATTGGCAGCCACCACCGGTGGGGCCGCGTTCTCCCACGGGCGGTGCAGTGCCGGCGCCTGCTCCCCGCGCTGTTTGCCAAGACGAAGCCTTGACCCACCCGTCTGCCCACGCCTACGGTCCGCGCGTTTTCGCTCCCCGTTGTCCGTACCCAATCGCTGGAGAGTGCATGCGCGTTGGCGCCTTGTGGCTGGGCCTGGCAAGCGCAGCAGTGTGTCTGCCCCTCACCGCCCACGCCTATCCCAATGACCTGGACTTCAGTGGTCTGGTGAAGTGGGACGGTGATTGTGACCCGTACGGTGACAACGGCGCCCAGTGCGTCCCGGCCCGGGACTCGGAGAACCGCGTCCTCCCGGACCAGCGGGCGTATGACAATCTTGTTGAAGAAATGGGTGTCCTCATGGCGCCCCGGGACGTGGGGCTGGCCAAGACGCCAGGCCAGGCCGGGTTTGATGTGGGCGCGGAAGTCAGCATTCACAAGTTCAACAACCAGAACAACTACTGGGCGCGCAGCATGGAGAAGGCCGCGCGCCGCAACGGTGACGCCGTGTTTCCCCAGCTGGGGACCCTGCAGGTCTGGTTGAAGAAGGGCCTGCCCTACTCCCTGGAAATCCAGGGCGGCGGTACCTACCTGATTGAGAGCCGCTATTTTGCCGTGGGCGCCATGGGCAAGTGGACGCTCAATGAGGGCTTCTTCTGGTTTCCGGACCTGGCGCTGACCGCCGGCGCCAACCGCGTGCTCTGCGTGGGCATGCCTTCCTCACCCCTGGCCCCCAATGACCCGGAGCCGGCACAGCGCGGCACGGCGCTCAACAGCTGCCCCGCGGACCTCAACCTGTTCACGGCCACCGTGGGCGCCGTGATCAGCAAGAGCTTCTCCCTGCTGGGGATGTTCAACGTCAGCCCGTACGCCGGCTGGCAGAAGATCTTTGTCCACTCCTTTGGGCCCCGCGTGCGCCTGGATGAGCGCTCCAATGACCTGGACTCCCCCAATGATTCCGTGCGCTTCCGGGACTACAAAATCTGGGGTGACCTGGTGGGCCAGGACTGCGGTGAGGCAGATGTGTCCGCGGAGAGCTGCTTCCTGGACCGCACCGGCACCCAGCCGGTGCCCCAGCTTGCCCGCCTCCTCACCCACCGCAACAAGCTGTACGCCGGCCTCAAGGCCCAGTTCTGGATCCTCCAGGCCATGGCGCAGGGTGAGCTGACCCATATCAGGGGAACGGAGTGGAACCTTTCCTCGCCGCGGTTTACACCCACCACCTTGCGGTTGGCTGGGGTGGCAACACCGGATTTCCAGCTCGCGGCCACGTTGCGTCTTGGGTTCTACTTCTGAGCGCTGGGAGCAGGCATGTTTGGTACCGGTGAGTTGATTATTGTCCTCGTCATTGTGGTGATGGTGTTTGGCGCGTCCAAGATTCCGCAGCTTGGCAAGGCCATTGGTGAGGGCATCAAGAACTTCAAGAAAGCCACCAATGATGACGCCATTGACGTCACGCCCAAGCTGGATGAAGGCAAGGCCAAAGACGCCAAGACCTGACGGGCCCTACTCGCCGTCTGAGACACCTTCCTCATCATCATTCATGGCGTCCATGGTGGCCGGCAGACCGCTGTGCTGCTGCTGCGCACGGAGCTGAGGCGGACGCATGGTCACAAACACCGCCGCCTGCTGCGCAATCTCCGGGTGCACGCGGTTGTCATCCATCAACACCTTCAAATCCGTGCGGCTCATGAACGGCAGCAACCGCAGCGCCGTCTCCGTGGGCGTGTAGGGATTGAAGACCAGCGCGCGGCGCACCGCGTGCCGCCGGTTCCAACGCGGCGTCCGCGCCACCTCCATCAGCACCGCCGCACTCACCGGCCTCTTGGCAGCAATCACAATCACGTGCCGCTCCGTGACGCGCGGATTGAGCAGCAGGTTCCGAATGACGGCGGGCTCACCATCCCGGCACAACCGGTCAATCATGGGATTGCTGGTGGTGGTCCGCGCCCTCCACGTCCGCATGCCCAGCGTGTCATGCCCCTCGGGCGCCTTCTTGGGCAGCTTGGGACGGCTGGTCTTGCGCGGCGGCGGCGCCAGCAGCAGGCGCTGCAGCAC
>Ga0163144_10018764_pt1 | contig 13962 bp, 7 predicted proteins | sample OliLak19BULKMAT1_FD_123175 | JGI IMG/M metagenome (GOLD analysis project Ga0163144, IMG submission 123175) | Freshwater microbial mat bacterial communities from Lake Vanda, McMurdo Dry Valleys, Antarctica - Oligotrophic Lake LV.19.BULKMAT1 | ecosystem: Environmental > Aquatic > Freshwater > Lake... | reverse complement strand
CGAGCGCAGCGCACAGCGCGACGAACAGCGCCGGACCGCGTGGCAACACCTCGCCACCGACGAGGGCGAGCAGCGCGCACACGCAGGCGAGGCCGAGCACGCCGACCGCCTTCTCGATGGCGACGACGCTCGCGCTGACCGCAGAGCGCCCAGTGGCGCGACCGACGGCGATTGCGCGCACCACATCGAGCCCCGCCGTCGACGGCGTGAACGCCGCCGCAAATCGGCCTACGAGATACGTCTGCGCGAGAAACGCGCGGCGCAACACGAGCCCACGCGCGCGCAGCAGCAGCTCCCAGCGCCACACGCCGAGCGCCACCGACGCAAAGTGCAGCAGCACCGCGAGCGCGACCCCCAGAGCGTCGATCGAAGCGAGCCGCGCGCCGAGCGCCGCGACCCCATCACGCGCGAACGCCGAGTGCAGCACCCACGCGAGCAGCGCCACCGACACGGCCGCCTTGAGCACGCCGAGCACACGCTTGCGAGAGCTGGTCATCGGACGACAGCTACGCGGACGTCTCGCGCGGGTCAAAGAAGCGGCGTACCCGCGCGCGCTCAGCGTCGTTCGCGATGCATCCGCTGGGCGATCCGCGCGTGCTCAGCGCTGTTCGTCGCGCGCGAAGCGCACGATCGTCGCGACGTCGTCGCGGCTGCCAATGAACAGCGGCACGCGTTGATGGAGCGCCGTCGGCACCACGTCGAGCACGCGTCCGTAGCCGGTCTCCGCCGCTGCGCCGGCTTGTTCGGCGAGCATCGCCATCGGCGCGGCCTCGTAGAGCAGGCGCAGCTTTCCGTCGGCGTTCTTGCGATCGGCGGGGTATGCGAAGACGCCGCCCTTGAGCAGCGTGCGGTGAAAATCGGCGACCAGCGTGCCGACGTAACGATGGCCGTAGGGCCGATTGCTCGCGGCGTCCGGCGTCTTGATCCAGTCGGACCAGCGCCGCACTCCGTCTTCCCATGAAGCGTAGTTGCCCTCGTTGATCGAGTACGTCTTGCCCTTCGCGGGCGTCTGGATGTTCTCGTGCGAGAGGAAGAACTCGCCGACGGTCGGGTCGAGCGTGAACGCGTGGGTGCCGTGACCGGTCGTGTAGACGAGCAGCGTCGACGAGCCGTACATCACGTAGCCCGCGGCCACCTGCTTCGTGCCCGGCTGCAGGCAGTCTGCGGCCGTCCCTGGGCCGCTCAAAGAGAGGCGGCGATGCACCGAGAAGATCGTGCCGATGCTGACGTTGACGTCGATGTTCGACGAGCCGTCGAGCGGATCGAACAGGACGATATACCTGCCCTTCGCGCGCTCGGGCGGCACGTCGATGAGCCCCTCGTTCTCTTCGCTCGCCATCGCGCAGACGTGACCGCCGGCCTGCAGGCAGCGGATCAGCGTCTCGTTGGCGAGCTCGTCGAGTTTGGCGACTTGCTCGCCTTGCACGTTGGTCTCGCCGGTGAGGCCCAGCATGTTCGCGAGGCCAGCAGAGCGAACCAAGCTGGCGATGATCCGCCCGGCGAGCGCGAGCTCCTGAAACAGCCCGGTGAAGTCGCCGGTGGCGCCCTCGGTCGCGCGCTGCTGTTCAAACAAGTGACGCTCGAGCGTCCAGCCATGCCGTGTCGTCGGTGTGTCAGCCATTTCGGGCGGCAATCTATCACTCTCGCGACACAAACGAGCGCCGCGCCGACGACGACTTGTTAGGTGCAGAGACAGCGCGACCCCTATACTCTCGCGCTGTCCGTCATGTCTCCTCGGAACTGCGCGCTCATCTTCGTCCTCGGTGCGAGCCTCCTGGTCTCGTGCTCCCTGACGACGTACGGCGATGACGCCTGCAGCTCCAACGGCGATTGCCGCGCTGCGTTCGGCTTCGGCGCGACCTGCAGCGACGATGGACTGTGCAGCGGCGGTGGGGTGAACGCGCGCTGCACGCGCACGTTCCCGCGCGACCTGTTCACGCGACCGCAGCTCTACGCCGACTCGATCGTGCTCGGCGCGATCCTCAACGAGACCGATCCTTCCGATGTCGCCGCGGAGAACGCGATCGAGCTCGCGGTCAAGCAGGTGAACGACCTTGCAGGCGTCGACGGACCCGAATTCGCGATGGTCTTCTGCACCAACGAGCGCGACGCGACGATCGACATCGCGACCGAGGAGGAGGCGACGGCCGCGCTCGGGCTGTATCTGGCGCGCGACCTCGGCGTACCCGCGATCATCGGTCCATCCACCTCGTCGCAGTCCACGTCGCTCTACGCGTCCGTCGCGCCACTTGGCACGCTGATCATCTCGCCCTCCGCCACGAGCACCGTGCTCACCACCATCGACGCGGACACCGGCCTGTTCTGGCGCACGTGCGCGCCAGACTCTGAGCAAGGCGCCGCGATCGCCAACGACCTCGAGTTTCGGATGGTGATGAGGGTCGCCGTAATCTACGAGCAAGGCCCCTACGGAACGAGCCTCGCCGACGTCTTCACTGGCGCGTTCTCCGGCACCGCGACGCAGTTCCCGTTCGCGCTCGGCAACGCGACCCTGCGCGACAGCCAGGCGATGGAGGTCGCGTCGCGCGCAGCCGAGTTCGACGAGGTGTTGTTCATCTCATCCAACTTCGCAGACGCGGAGGCGTTTACACGCTACGCCGCGTCGACGCCTGGGCTCACCACGAAGCCAATCTTCTTGACGGATACGGCCGCTGGGTCGCCAGAGTTCCTCGAAGACCCGCTCGCGGCGCCGCTCTTCCCGCGCATTCGCGGCTCGCGTCCGGGCCTCGCGACGGGGCCGGTCTACGACCAGTTCCTCGCGGCCTATCTGACGCGCTTCACCATGGAGACGCGTGAGGTCATCGAGAAATACCAGTACGTCCCGGGCACCTACGACGCCGCCTGGCTCACCTTCGTCAGCGCCGCGTGGTCGCTCGAGCAGACCGGCGCGGTCCGCGGCGCGGACATGGCAGAGGCGCTCACCCGCGTCAGCGCGACGTCGCCCGGCGCGATGTCGTTCGAGCTGTTGCCTAGCGACTGGGCAGGGCTGAGCGCGGAGATCGCCGCTCGACGCGATGTCGACGTGGCGGGCGCGTCGGGCAACCTCGACTTCGACGCGCTCACTGGCGAGACCAGCCGACCGGTCGAGATCTGGCGTATCGACTCGACCGCGACGCCACCTGTGCTCGTCGTCGCTCGTACCGTCATCCCATGATGGCGCTCGACGATCTGCTCGCAGACGATGGCGTCGGGCTCTGGCGTTGGTCGGAGGCGGGCGACACGCTCGAGTGGTCAGCGGCGATGTTCGAGCTGCACGGGCGCGATGCGTCTGCGGGTGTACCGGATCTGGTCGACTGGCTGGTGCAGCTCGAGGTGCGGCACGGCGAGCCGGAGTTCTCCGCGATCGTGCGCGACGGCGGCGAAGGAACGGTCACGCGCACCGAGGTCCTGCTGCTCCGCGGCGACGGCGTCGAGCGCTACGCGCGGTGTACGGTGCGCGTGCGCTGCGCGACGCCGGGTCAGCGTGAGGTCGTCGGCGCGATGCACGACACGACGGCGATGACGCGGCTGCGTGGCGATCTCTCGTTCACGCAGAGCCTCGCGCGCATCGGCAGCTATCGCTGGGACGCGGCGAGCAACGAGAGCTGGTGGTCGGACGAGCTCTACCAGCTACTCGGCTACGCACCCGCAGAGGTCGCGCCGTCACCGGACGCGTTTCTCGCGCGGGTCGCGCCGCAAGATCTGGAGGCGGTGCGCGCGCGCATCTACGGCGGACTGAGCGGCGAAGCGCTCGAGCCAGCCGAGCACCGCTACCTCTTGCCCGATGGGGAAATTCGGCACGCGGTCAGCAATGTCCTCCACGAGCGCGACAGCCTCGGTCGTGTCGTCGGCCTGCGCGGCGTGCTGATCGACGTCACCGAGCGCGTCCGCATCGCGGAGTCGCTGCGCAGTCAGGCGCAGGAGCTCGAAGCGGCGCAGACGCTCGCGAACGTCGGCACGTGGGTGTTCGACACCAACACCGGTGCGATGCGCTGGTCGGACGAGATGTTCCGAATCTACGGGCTCTCGCCGGAGACGTTCGTGCCGACGGTCGCGTCAGCGAGCTCCGTCATCGTGGCGGAGGATCGCGAGTCGGTGGAGAGCGCTACGCGGTCGCTGCGCACGCAGCCGCGCGTCGGTCCGTACAACTATCGAATCCGACTTCCAAGCGGTGAGATTCGCCATTTGGTCGGCGCGGCGCGCCTCATCCGCCATCCCGATGGGGTCGGCGTGCGGCTGCTCGGCACGGCGCTCGACGTCACGCCGCGCGTCGCGCTCGAGGCGATGTTGCTGCACGCGCAGAAGCTCGAAGGTCTCGGCCGGCTCGCAGGCGGCGTCGCCCACGACTTCAACAACGCGCTCACCGCGATCCTCGCCAACGCCGATGCGGCGCTCCTCGTCGGCAGCAGCGGCGTCGAAGAGGAGCTGCGCGAGATCACCAACGCGGCCCTGCACGCGAGCGAGCTCACCAGACAGCTGCTCACGTTCGCGCGGCGCGATGCGTCACGCGCACAGCGCATCGCACCGAACGACGCGATCGCTTCGTTCTCTCTCGCGCTCGGGCGGCTCGTCGGAGAGGACATCGAGGTGGCGATTCGCTACGCGCCGGAGCCCGCGACAGTGCTCGCCGATCCCGGGCGGCTCGAGCAGGTGCTGCTCAACTTGGTCGTCAACGCGCGCGATGCGATGCCGGACGGCGGCGCGCTGACGATCGAGACGACGCTGGTCGAGCTCGACGCGGCGTACGTCGCTCGACACGTCGACGCGACGGCCGGCCGCTACGTGCGCCTCGACGTGGGCGACACCGGCACCGGCATGAGCGAAGAGACGCAGCAGCACATCTTCGAGCCGTTCTTCACGACCAAGCCGGCGGGGCTCGGCACCGGGCTCGGTCTCGCGACGTGTTACGGCATCGTGCGTCAGGCGGGTGGACACGTGACCATCGAGACCGAGCTCGGCGTGGGCACGACGTTCTCGGTATTTCTGCCGCTCGTGCCCGAGGGAGTCGCCACGGCGCCGGCCGCCCCACCGAAGCGCAAGCGGCCCGGTGGGAGCGAGACGATCCTCGTCGCAGAAGACGATCTCGGCGTGCGGCGCGTCCTGCTGCGTACGCTGCGCGCGCTCGGCTACACCGTCGTCGAGGCGGTCGACGGACTCGAGGCGATCGAGCGCGCGCGCAGCTACGAGGGCGTGATCCACCTGATGCTCAGCGATGTCGTCATGCCGCGCATGCGCGGACCGGAAGCGGCGCGCACGGTCCGCGAGCTGCGACCTGGGATCCACGTGCTGTTCATCACCGGCTACGCTGGCGAATACGGCAACGCGGTGTGGGACGAGGGCCCGGTGCTCGGCAAGCCGTTCACGCCGGACGCGCTCGCAGCCCGCATTCGCGAGCTGCTCGACACCGCGTCAGCGGCGTAGCGCGTCGACGAGCTGTGCACGTCAGATACCGAAGCCGTACTCCCAGCTGAGGCGTCTGACGACGTTGACGTTGTCCATGTAGCGCGCGAGTTCCACCGTCTCGCCGCGCGTCGACAGCGCCTGCGCATGCAACAGCATCTGCGCGCCCACGCCCTTCTCGACGCCGCCGACGACGCGCGAGGCCGCGACGTAGGTGAGGCCGCTCGGCGGATCGAGGAAGGTGACCGTCGGGCCCGCGAACGACACGGCCTCTGCGCCACCTTGGACGTAGATGCGTGAGTCGTTGAGGTACGTCTGGTCGAAGGTCTGCGGGATGAGCGCCATGCCGAGCACGCTCGCGTAGAGCTGAATCGAGAACGACGCCGCCGGGTCGATCGGGCTGCCCGCCATGCCGCCGTTCGCCAGCTGCAGCGGCGTCGGGAAGCTCAGCGCGCCACCCGCACCGCTGCGCGCTCCGATGGTCGTCCAGTCGTCCGCGAGCAGGCCACGGAAGAAGCCAGTCATCGAAGGCGCGAACGTCGTGTAGTAGCTCAGCTGGTACTGGCGGACGTCCGCCGAGGTATCGCGACCGAGGAAGTGCGTCTCTGCATCGGTGAGCACCTCGAGCGCGAGGACCTTGTCGTAGAAGTAGCCAGCGCGCTCGAGCTGATCGAACCAGTAGTAGCCGTCGTCGAAGTTCCAGGTGGTCTCGAGGAAGCGGCCATCGAGCGTGTCGATGTTGGCGCCGCGGCCTGCGCCGCCAGCGATCAGCGCCGGCGTGCCGTCCGGGCGCACGCCGTTGCCGTACGTTCCGGGCTCGGGCGACGCGAGCACGCGGGTGAGCAGCGAGTAGCCGACGCCGACGCCGAGCGTCCACGAGCCCATGCCGTCCTCACGCGTCCAGAACGTCTCGTCGAAGCCGTCGAAGTCGCCAAAGACATCAGTGATGATGGGGCGGTAGAGCCCGTAGATCTGGTTCGCATACTGCAGCTTCGCGAAGTAGCGGCTGTGGATCCGCTCGGCGTAAGAGTCGGTCGAGAAGCCGATGCGCTCGCGGCGGAACGCGTTGAAGATGTAGTAGTTCCAGTAGGTGTCCGCGACGTTCTGCATCGTCTCGTAGACGTCCGCGCCCTGGTCGTAGCGCAGACAATCCGGGCCGAGATCGGCCTGCTCGTCCGAGCAGAACAGATACGGCACCATCGGGCGGCCCTGCGCGTCGACGACCTTCGAGTCAAAGCCCTGCGCGCCGAGCGCAGCGTCCTCACGCAGCGACTCGTAGGGCACATCCGCGCGGCGCTCGAGACCTGCAACACCGCCGAGCAGCCCCGGGATGTCGGTGTACGTGTATGCCGCGATCGGACCGCCGGTGACGGCGTCGAGCGTCAGCGTGACCGGCCAGCCGAAGCCGGAGAAGACGTCGTACCAGACCATCTCGGCGGGATTCGCGACGCCGTCGAACACCTCGACGAGATCGGCGTAGCCCATCTTGATCGCGGCGTGATCGTAGTGACCAATGCCGTTCGAGTCGGTCACGACGAAGTTGTTGCCGTAGTCCATGACCGTCGAGTACTGGCTCTCGCGGATGCGGCCGTTGATCTCCGCTTCGGTCATCGGGTCGTAGGCGCGCGGGCGCATGTTGCCGTCGTCGCGCAGCTCCCAGTAGCGCGGCTCGTAGTTGATCGAGTCGAACGAGCCGCTGAAGTTGTGGCGAAGGCCGAGCGTGTGGCCGACCTCGTGCGACGTGACAGCCTCGAAGATCGGGTGGCGCAGCATCGCGCGCACGGCCTGCTGATCGATCGCGCCGCTGGCATCGACGACCGCGTAGTCCTGGCCGTACCACGAGACGATCCCGGTGCCGCTGGTGATGGCGCGCTGAATCTCACGCGCGAGGCCGAGCAGACCGTCATCAGCGAATTCCGCGCCGAGAACGCAGCCGCTCGCGTTGAGCTGACGGCGCATGTTTTCGACTTCGCGCAGGTGCCCGATGCTCGCATTGCCGCGCAGTGGCGAGGCCGCCGCGAGGGTCGCGTCGTTGAGGTCGAGCGCGGGATCGATCCGCGCGCCCGCGACGAGCTGCCGCGTGGTGAGCCGGCGCTCGATGTCGGTGCCGTGCAGCGCGCCGAGCAAGGCACGTCCGCGGTTCGCGTCGTCCCCATCCTGACGGCCGAAGACGCCGGCATTCTGCATCCGCGTGCGGCTCTGAGTCGCCGCCGCGAGGAACGCTGCCGGCGTCGCCAGGCGCTTTGGCTGACGTGCACCGAGAGCCGGTGCGAGGCGCTCGCGAAAGCCCATCGCCTCGTTGATGTCGTGCGCGTCGGCGCCGTCGATCGCGATGACGTGATCGTCGGCCGGCCGGCCAGTCGCCTCGGAGCCTGGCGCGGCCATCCGGTCGACCCAGTTCTCGACGTTCTGACCGCTGGTGATGTCACCCACGCTGACCTGTCCGTTGAGCACCGCGACGATGTCGCGCGCGAACGTCGCGAGCGTCTCGAGGCCGGCGCCGTAGACGAACGCGTTCGCCTGGATGATCTCGCCGGTCTCTGGATCGGCGGCCGACGGGCCGTAGCCGAGCGGCGACGAGCGGTGAGGATCGTTGACCCAGCCGATCATCGAGTAACGCAGGTCGCCGATCTCAGCGACGGTGCCGAGCGAACCGCACGAAGTGGAGTCGCCCGCGACGACCGGGCTGTGGCAGAGCACGAACACCTTGTTGGCGTCTGCGCGCGTGCGCTCGGAGACGCAGCCTGTCGCTTCGCCTCCGTTGGCGAGACACTCTTGCTCACGCGCCGAGCCGACCATCCCGACGAACGCAGAGTCCCACTCCGCCGCGAGGTGCTGCGCATCGGGCTCGAGGTCCGCGGGGAAGTTCGTCGACAAGAAATAGGGGATCTGACGAACGGCGCGATCGCGCAGCGGGATCGTGCAGGCGCCGGTCGTGGTGCGGCGCGCGTGGGCGAGATCCATGTCGCAGATCGAGCCGCGACCATCGGCACACTCCGCGTCGGTCCTGCACGCGGTGAGCGTGCCCGCGGCGCCGCCCTTGTGGCTCTCTGCCCAGACGTTGTGGCGATTGACGAAGCGGTCGCGCGCGGACTCGACGACGCCGTATTGCGGGTCGAAGCCGGTGCGCGCGGTGACGAAGTAGCCGAAGCGCTCCATGCGGTCGCCGGTGTAGAGCTGCGGCTGGTAGTCGCGCGTGTCGTCGACTTTCAGGAACGAGCTGCGGACGGTGATCTCCGCCGCGGTGCAGTCGAAGTGGTCCTGATAGTAGAGGTAACAAGACGAGATGTTGCCGAGGCCTTCGATGAACACCTGGCCAGGCGTCACCGACGTCTTGTTGACGATGTCCATGTAGTCGAAGCGGCTATCGCCGTCTTCGTCGAGGAACTTCGGCGCGTTGGGATCACTCGAGCCGAACGGCACGAAATACGCGACCGGCTCGACCTGCACTCCGTCGAACATACGACCGAGCGCGAGGAAGTCGGCGCTCTCGATCAGGTTCTTCGACCAGTCGACGCGGAAGAAGTCACGCTGGTCCCAGGCGCGATCCGTGTCGTTCTCCTGGATGACGTTCAGCTCTTCGCCCGTGGTCGGGTTGTACATCCGGCGCACGTCGAAGTGCTTCTCGATGGCGAAGATCGCGACCGCCGCGTGCGCCTCGGTCGAGGTGCCGACGATGCCGCTGCCCTCGGAGCCTGCGATCCACTCGTAGCTGCGCCGCGCGATCAGGAAATTCTTTTGGATCTCCCACTCGATCTTCTCGAGCGGCCCCTGCTCACCGACGAAGGTGAACTCCACGCTATACGGCGTGTCGATGACCGTCTGGCGCATGTAGAACGTGTCGTTCAGGAACTCCGACTTGCGCAGCGCGCCGGGCTGGACCTGATTCACCGGAGGCTGGCCTTCGGCGCAGCCGCCTAGCGCCGGCACCATCAAGGCAGCGGCGACGACGAACGGGGCGAGACGGTTCCACGCAAGCATGCTGAGTTCTCCTCTTTCGGCGCTGGCCTCGGCCGCCGCGCTTAGGAGCACTAGGCAAACCGCGTGCCGTTTGCGTGTCAGCGAAAACATCAATGATTACATCGCCTTCTCCCGCGGAAGCGGCGCGCGTCGACGCGCCCGCCCGAGCGCCGTCACCTCCCTAACGTCGGATCGTTAGCGCGATGCAGCAGAGCAGCGAACGCGCCCTCAGCGACGGAACGACACACGCCACGCCCTCAGCGACGGAACGACACTGCGCGGGCGTGACCGTCGAGGCCCTCGAGGTGCGCGAGCGTCTCGAGGAGGTCGGCCTGCGCGCGAATGGCCGCTGGGGTGTAGCGGATGATCGAGCTGCGCACGACGAAGTCGTAGACGCCGAGTGGGCCGCCGAAGCGCGCGGCACCGCCCGTCGGCAAGACGTGCGACGGCCCGGCGGCGTAGTCACCGGCAGCCTCGGGGGTGAAGTCGCCGAGGAACGCCGCGCCCGCCGCGCCGATCTGCTCGAACAGCGCCTCCGGATCGCGCACCTGCAGCGAGAGGTGCTCGGCGGCGAGCGTGTCGGCGACGCGCGCCGCTTCGGCGAGGTCACGCACGACGAACGTCTGCGCGTGACGCTGCACGCTCGCAGCAGCGATCGGCTGCCGCGACAGCGTGGCGAGCTGCGCCTGCACTTCGCGGTCGACGGCCTCCGCTTGCGCGCGCGAGAGCGTGATCAGCAGCGCGTACGCGTCTTCGTCGTGCTCTGCCTGCGAGAGCAGATCGGCGGCGACGACGCGCGGATCCGCCTGGTCGTCGGCGACCACGAGAATCTCGCTCGGGCCGGCGATGCCCTCGATGTCGACGACGCCGAACACGAGCCGCTTGGCGCACGCGACATAGAGGTTCCCGGGCCCGACAATTTTGTCGACGGGCCGCACCGTCTGCGTGCCGTACGCGAGCGCCGCGATCGCTTGCGCGCCGCCGACGTCGAGGATCTCGGTCACGCCCGCGAGCTCCGCCGCACAGCAGATCTCAGGAGTCGGATTCGGCGTGGCGAGCACGATGCGCGCGACGCCAGCGACCTTCGCCGGGATCGCGGTCATCAGCACGCTCGACGGATAACGCGCTTTGCCGCCCGGCGCGTACACGCCGGCCGCCTTGCACGGCCGCACGCGCAGGCCGAGCGTCACGCCGTCTTCTTCGTAGCGGAAGCCCGGATCGCGTTGGTGCGTGTGGTAGCGCTCGATGCGCGCCGCGGCGGCGGCGAGCGCGGTGCGCACGTCTGCCGTGACCTCGCGCGCGCGGCTGCGCCACTCGCTCTCCATCACCACGACGTCCAGAACGACGCGATGATCGTAGCGCTCGGTCAGCTCGCGAATCGCGTCGTCACCGCGCGCCCGCACGTCCGCGAGGATCGCGCGCACCGCCGGCTCGACCGCCTCGAGATCCGCCTCGCCGCGCCGCGACAGCGCCAGCAGCGCAGCGTCGTAGTCGCTCGTCCCTTGCTCGAAGATGGGGATCATCGCGGTGCGATGTAGCACGCAGGCGCTCGGCGAACGTCACGCCGCGTGCGTGCGCGCAGCGCGGCCTCGCAGGACGCGTCAATCGGTGGCGAGCGCGGCACGAGTCACTCGGTGGCGAGCGCGGCACGAGTCACTCGGTGGCGAGCGCGGCACGAGTCACTCGGTGGCGAGCGCGGCACGCGTCAATCGGTGGCGAGCGCGGCACGCGGCGCGCGCTGCCAGTCGTCGACGACGTGTACCAAACCACGCACGACGCGGGTGACGGCCGTGTAGTCGAGGTGCTCCGGTGTGTCGCGCGGCGTGTGGTAGCTGTCGTCGCGGAAAAACGCCGAGTCGGTGACCATGAGCGCCGGATAGCCAGCTTTCCAGAACGACCAGTGATCACTGAAGTCGACGCCAGTCGCGTACGAGAGCGCCGCGCCCTCGGACGGCAGCGTGGCCCTGGCGCGAAAGGTGCGAATGGTGCGGCGCACGAGCGCACGATCCTCGACGCGCGAGACGAACCCGATGAAATCGCCGCGATCGGGATAGAAGACGCTGAGCGGGAACGGATAATGCTGGCTGCCGGCGCGGGCGTCGAAGTAGCCGATCGTCTCGAGGCTCATCATCGCGACGACGTCGTCCCCTCGACTTCGCGCGCGGCGCGCATTCACGAGACTGCCCATCGAGGCCTGGTGAAAGTGCGGCGGCTCCTCGTTGGTGAAGGCGACGAAGCGAACGGTGCGCGGCCCCGGTCGCGTCGCGTAGATGCGCGCGAGCTCGATCATCGCCGCCGTGCCTGAGGCGTTGTCGTTCGCGGCGGGCCGATCGAGGAACGAGTCGTAGTGCGCGCCGACGACGACGATCTCGTCGGGCGTCACGGTACCGAGCCGCTCGACGACGAGGTTTGCGCAGCGGACTCCGCGGACGTCGTAGGTCTCGCGCTGCACGACGTAGCCGGCGGCGTGCAGCTGCGCGTCGACGTAGTCTGCCGCACGCTCGAGCCCAGCCGGGACGCGCGTGCTGCGGCCGCCGATCTCAGTCGCGAGCACGCGCACGTGTCGCTCGAGGCGCAATGCGAGCGCGCGATCCGCTGCGCTGAGCGGCGGCGCAGCGCCGGCAAACGACGTACCCGGCATGTCGATCATCTGCGTGTAGGCGCGCCATACGAACAACGCGATCCCGAGCGCGAGGCTCGCCCAAAGCAGCTTCCTCCACAGCGGGATGGACCGACCGCGGAGCGCTCTCTTGGCGGCGCGATCGTCGGCGTTGGACATGGCAGACACTACCGCGAGCGCGTCAGAAAGTTCCATCGCGCCGCGCTCAGCTGCGCGGCGCGAGAAAGGCCTCGGCGAGCAGCCACTCGTAACAATTGCGCACCATCGTCTCGAGCGGCACGGCGTGATAGTCGAGCTCGCGCATCGCCTTCTCGCTGCGCACGAGCGGCGAGTGACCGAGCGAGATCAGGCTCTCCGGCGTGAGCAGCGGCGCTTTGCCGGTCACGCGCGAGGCGAGGTCGAGCGTCAGCGCGACTGGCCACATGAGCCACAGCGGCGTGCCGCGTTTCGGCACCTTCTTGCCGGTGAGCGCGCCGACGATGCGTACGAACTCGACGTAGCTCGCGTCGGTGCCGCCGAGCAGATAATTCTCGCCGCTCTTGCCGCGATCGAGCGCGCGGAGGTGCGCCTTCGCGACCTCCACGGCGCAGCAGAACGACGCGCTACCTGGCGGGATCCCGGGCAGCTTGCCGGCGTCGACCGCGATGATCATGCGGCCCCAGCTGTTGCGATCGTATTTGCCGAGGATCTTCGTCGGATTGAGGATCACCGCGTCGAGCCCGCGCTCGATACCTGCGCGCGCCTCGACCTCGCTCAGATATTTCGTGCGCTCGTAGTTCACGCTCGAGCGCGCACCGAGCGGCGTCGCCGTCTCGTCGAATGGCACCTTTGGCTGACCTCCATATGCCGAGCAGCTCGAGGTCAGCACCAAGCGACGCGCGCCCCGCTCGAGCGCCGCCTCGACGACGTGGCGCGTTCCGTCGACGTTCTCGAGCGTCTGCCGCGCGTTCCCTCCGCGCCAGAAGTTGGTGTTGCCGGCGACGTGAAAGACACCGTCGCAGCCCTCGGGGATCGCGCGGCTGAGCGAGGCGCGATCCGTGACGTCGCCGACCGCGAGCGTGAGCGGATGGGTCGCGGTGAAGGGCGCCAGGAAGCGCAGATCGCTCGACGCGCGATGCAGCGCGGTGACGCGAAAGCCCGCGGCGAGGAGCTGCTCGACGACGTGCAGTCCGAGAAAGCCGGTCGCGCCGGTGACGAAAGCCGTACGTTCGCTCATGCGCGCGGCAGTATACGCTCGGCCTTCGATGCTCCGCGCGCTGGTGTTCGCTCTCGTCGTGTCTCTATTCGTCGCGCTCGACGGCGCACACGCCGCAGCACAGACGGCCCACGCAGCAGCGCAGACGGCGCGCGCGACGCCGGACCCGAGCTCGGACGTCTGCGCTCGCGGAATCAGCAGCGGCGAGGCCAACGCGCGCGCGCTCGCGCTACGGGCGCGGCTCGAGTCTGGCTCTGGCGCGGCGCTGTGGTGGTGGGGATGGCTCGGCACGTTCATCGGGCTCACCGTCGTGCAGGGCGTCGTCGCGCTCGCCGTCGAGGCGGACGATGTGCGCTGGCCCTCGTTCGTCGGCACGATCAGCTCGGTGCTCGCGATCGGCGCGGCGCTCATCACACCCGTGCGCTCACATCGCCTCCGCGCGCGACTCCGTGCGCTCGACGGCATGGCCGGCCATCAGCTGCTGCGCGCGACGGAGCGCGAGGCCGAGCGCGCGGCGAGCGGCGAGGACGAAGGCCGCAACGTCGTGTCGCATTCGCTCGGCTGGGCGGCGGCGCTCGGCGGCGGGCTCGCGCTGTGGCTCGGCTTCGACCTGCCGATTCAAGGCGCGCTGCTGCTCGGCGCGAGCGTCGCCATCAGCGAGCTCCGCATCGCGACCTCGCCGACTCATACGCGCGCGCTGTGGGCCGAATACGTCGCCGAAGATCCGCACGCCGCGAGCTGCGTCGCGCAGACGCAAGACGAGAGCAGCGCGCGCGCTCCGCTGCCTGGG
>Ga0163144_10018763_pt1 | contig 13963 bp, 10 predicted proteins | sample OliLak19BULKMAT1_FD_123175 | JGI IMG/M metagenome (GOLD analysis project Ga0163144, IMG submission 123175) | Freshwater microbial mat bacterial communities from Lake Vanda, McMurdo Dry Valleys, Antarctica - Oligotrophic Lake LV.19.BULKMAT1 | ecosystem: Environmental > Aquatic > Freshwater >... | reverse complement strand
GCGGCTGACTGTGGAGCCCTGCCTCGTTTGATGGATGTCGATTGACAAATGCTCATCACGGCGGAGCGTGATGGCTACTTTAGGTTGCGGGCGAAGCCCGCGCCAAGCAAACATCGACCGCGAGAAGGCAAAAGCCCAGAGTGTCTCGCTCGACGAGATCCACTCAACGCTCCAGACGTATCTGGGCTCGGCCTACATCAACGACTTTTCCTTTCAGAATCGCAACTGGCAGGTGAACGTTCAGGCCGATCCGCGGTTCCGTATGAAGACCGAAGACATCGGCAAACTCGAAGTCCGCAATTCCTTCGGAGTCCGGGTATCACTTGGCGCGCTGCTTAAGCTGCGGAACACGAGTGGTCCGCCGATTGTGAATCATTACAATCTGTATCCTTCGGCGGAATTGAACGGTGCCACCATTCCGGGTGTGAGTTCCGGGCAGGCGATCGAGATCATGAATGGCCTCGGCAATTCGGCGCTGCCGGCGACCATGGGTTTTGAATGGACAGAGTTGACCTATCAGCAGATTCTGGCTTCGCAGGACTTGTTGACAAAGCTGGCCTTTCCACTCGGTGTCCTCTTTGTGTTTCTCGTACTTTCAGCCCAGTATGAGAGCTGGACATTGCCAGTGACGATCATCCTGATCGTCCCGATGTGCATTCTTGCCGCACTCACAGGTGTCTGGCTGGTTGGACTGGACAACAACATTTTCGTGCAGATCGGATTGATTGTGCTGATCGGTCTTGCAGCCAAAAACGCCATTCTGATCGTCGAGTTTGCGAAACAACTTCAAGATTCTGGTCAGCCTTGTTTCGAGGCGACTGTGGATGCGTGTCGCCTGCGACTGAGGCCAATTCTGATGACCTCGTTTGCGTTCATTCTGGGCGTGGTTCCGCTGGTACTGGCGAAGGGAGCGGGATGGGAAATGCGATACACGCTGGGTCTGGCCGTCTTCAGCGGGATGCTGGGTGTGACCGTCTTCGGCATCTTTTTTACGCCGGTCTTCTACTATGTCATTCGCTGGCTGACTGAGCCAAAGCCGACGTCGGCAACAATTCCGTCAAGCGCCGCGGCAGATAGCCACAAATCAAGTGGCTGACCCTGACGCTGACCCTGCACGCCAGAGTAGAACAGTTGTCTCAATTGTTCCTTCCAGGCAGCGTCGTCCCAACGAACTGCGAAGACCTGCTCTTGTCGTTCTCGTTGAAGTTGCGCGAGTACCATGAAATTACGGTATTGACGGCGGGAATTTCATGGTGCACTGTGTGGCCATGATTAAGCGGCAATTTGACCTGCAACTCGTTCGGCGTGCTCTGAAACGCAGCCGCATTGTCGCGCTGCCGGGGCCACGGCAGTCGGGCAAGACCACACTCGCCCCGCAGTTGGTCGCGGCTGATTTATTCAATTACTTCGATCTCGAAGACCCGGCCAGCCTCGCCCGTCTCTCTGAGCCGGAGACTGCTCTGCGTCCACTCAAGGGGCTGGTGGTGATTGATGAGATCCAGCGCCGCCCTGATTTGTTTCCTTTGCTTCGTGTACTGGCCGATCGCAAGCCGCTGCCTGCGTGATTTCTGATCCTCGGCAGTGCCGCGCCGGATTTGCTGAAGCAGTCCTCCGAAACGCTCGCTGGACGTTTGGAAACTGTCCCGCTGGAAGGCTTCCGACTCGCCGACCTCGGCGCGCGGATGCAAACCCGGCACTGGCTGCGAGGCGGTTTCCTATTGTCCTTCACCGCCCGAACCGAAACAGACTCGGTCGCCTGGCGGAAACAGTTCCTGCAGACATTCCTGGCAACCGGACGAAGCGTATTTCCGGGCGACACATAACGGCGCGGAACTCGACATGCTGCTGTTCAGTAACGGCCGCCGCATTGGAGTCGAATGCAAACGCGCGGTCGCCCCCACGCTCACTCCATCCATGCGCATCGCGCTGATTGACCTGATGCTCGATGAACTCCTTGTCGTTTATCCTGGCGAGAAACGTTACCCGCTGGCCAGTCAGATCGAGGTCGTGCCGCTGGCACAATTGGTGAATGCGAAGTGAGCCTCAGGTGGAAGCACATCAGTGTAGAACAAATGTCCTCAATTGTTCCTTCCAGACAGCGTCATCCAAACGAACAGCGGGGAACCTGTTGTTGACGTTCCGGCATTTCGGTCAGGTTGTCTCAGATCTCAACGTCGATTGCGGGAACAGTTGAGACAACTGTTCTACTCTGGAACACGAAAGTGGTTCTGGCTGGCGACGACGAACATTTCCGCGTTGTGCGGTATGATCGTGCACCCCATGTCTGTTCCGCTCCTTTGTGCTTCGCCTGCTTCCGGGATAACATGAGACATTGAATGCGTACCGATCGCTTGATCGCTGACAATCCTGCAGCGGCAGGGATTCAGAGGACTGTCTTTAGTAGGTGCTTTCTGCCGGAAAGGACTTTCGCCGCAAGGTGAACCGCCATGGGATCGCACATCCGCTCCACGTCGCCGAGTGCCCGTCCTTTCGACCTCGACTCGTCGCTGGTCGCCGCAAGCCGCGAAGGTCTCTCGCATCGACCTGCCTGAAGTTTGGGGAGACGGCTGCAAATGGCTTGAAAATCGTTGTTTGCGTCGATCATGGAATCCACGTGCGACGGCTGCACGTTCCGCATTGGGTGTTAAATTTATATCGTTTTGCAACATATTCAGTACCGTATTCAGTACCGGCAACGGCACCGTGTAAACGGCGGCGAGAAACCGTGGCGCGTGGCGGGCGGTTGAATACTGGCCATCGAATTGCTTCTTCCGTCAGAGACGCCAGACTATCGGGTCAAGCGATACCTCCGAATTCTGCCGAATCCGGCGACTGCTTTGTCAACGTTGAATCTTTGGGTTGACGCTTTAAAAAGGGGGTCAGGAACCAATAGTGCGGAGCACCCTCCGGGCCATTTGGCTATTGGTTCCTGACCCCTTTTTTAAAGCTTGACAAAGCACTACACTCCACTCCTGGCTGCGTGGAGTAAACCACGAATTTACTCCACCTGCTGCAGGAGAGATCAGACGCTATGAAAATTGGAATCGTTGGTTGCGGAATGGTTGGATCAACCTCCGCTTATGCGCTCGTCATGAGCGGAGTTGGCAGAGAAATCGTGCTTGTCGATCTGAACCATGCACGCGCTGAAGCGGAAGCCAGTGATATTTCCCACGCCATTCCTTTCGCGCATCCGCTGACAGTGAGGGCGGGGGACTATGCCGATCTTGTCGGAGCCCGCGTCGTGGTCATCGCCGGGGGCGTGGCGCAAAAGCCGGGTGAAACTCGTCTCCAGCTTCTGCAGCGCAACGCAGCTGTGTTTCGGCAGATTGTCCCTGCGGTGCTCCGTCATGCACCCGAAGCGGTGATGCTTGTGGTCAGCAATCCCGTGGACATCATGACGCACCTCGCCGCCCACTTCGCAGCCGAGTTTGGTGTACCCCCGACCCGGGTCATTGGTTCGGGAACGACGCTGGACACCGCACGATTCCGCACGTTGCTGGGAAGGCACTTCGATGTGGATTCCCAGCATGTGCATGCGTACGTCCTCGGGGAGCACGGGGATTCCGAAGTCCTGGCGTGGTCACAAGCCACCATCGCGGGATTGAACCTCGATGAGTTTGCGAAGGTCCACGGCAAGCCTCTGACTGAGCCTGAACGGAAGCAGATTGACGAAATGGTCCGCCGTGCTGCCTACTTTATCATCGCAGGCAAAGGCGCGACGTACTACGGTATCGGCAGCGCCGTGGCACGCATTGTAGACGCCTTGTTGCATGACCAGCGTGCCATCCTGACGATTTGTTCCCGCATTACGGGAGTTCCTGGCCTGGAAGGCGTCACGCTGGCATTGCCGCACCTTGTGGGCGGCGAAGGAGCGCTGGCGACGATTCCGCTCCCGCTGGACGCTGCGGAACAGGAAGCGCTCCGACGAAGTGCAGGAATCCTGCGCGAGGCCATTCAATCGCTCAACCTGAATTGAACTGCCCTCCCAATTGGACAGGTCATTTCGCGGCAATTCGGTCTGGCGCTTGGAAATGTCTGTGGCGAACTGGATATTGCGCAGTCGCAAGTGGGTACGAATCGTGACCTGGCAGAACTTGTGCGGGCTGTCCGCAGCCGCGAAACGACAGGACCAATTCTCTCATCTGCTGAGACTGCTTCGTGATGATAAACTTCGTCAGATTGCGGTTGTTAAACGGGAGGGATGTTCAATTGATAAGATTTGCAGGAATCTGAGCATCACTTCCGCTACCTGAGCGAGAAAGTTGCCGTTAATTCGGAATACGTAACAACTGACGATCGACAAAGAGAGTTCAGAGAATGGCAAGTCATGACGAACCAACACGATCCTTTCAATTGTCATCGCAGAATGAGATCGACCAGCTATGCGATGAATTTGAGGTATTTTGGCAAAGCGGCGAACATCCCGAAATTAGTGAGTTCCTGCAGCGAGCAAGCACTGATCTTTGGCACACTTTGTTCGTTGAACTAGTGCGGCTCGATATGGAGTATCGCTCGACGTTGGGTGAGTCTCCAACTCTCAAAGACTATGCTGGTCGATTCCCACAGTTCGAACAAGTGCTTGTCGAGCTGCGAGTGTCGGCGTCGCCTTCGAGTATTCAGAGGCTGGCCGACATCCGTCAGATCGGTGGATTGAAACTCATTCAAAAGGTCGGCTCTGGAACATTTGGCGTAGTGTGGAAGGCCTGGGATCCGAAGCTTGAACGTGACGTGGCTGTCAAGTTGCCAACTGAACAAAGTTTGTGTCGCGAATACGCGGCGGAATTTCGGCGTGAAGCAAAAGCGGCAGCAAAGCTGAGTCATCCTGGCATTGTTCGAGTGATCGCCTATGGTACGGAGAACGGGATTGCCTACATCGTCTATGATTTGATTCACGGAGTCACACTCCAGCAGTGGATAAGACGAAATGAAGTATCGCATAAAAAGGCGGCTGAACTCTGTTGTCAAATCGCAGAAGCACTTTCGCATGCTCATGCTTTCGGTGTGATCCATCGGGACCTGAAACCTGGTAACATTCTGATTGACGCGGATGGGCTACCACATATCACGGACTTTGGTCTGGCGAAGCGAGACGATTCCGGTTCCACTGCGGCAGGTTCCGGAGTCATTGTTGGTACTTTGAAATACATGAGTCCAGAACAGGCTGAAGGCAAATCCCGTCAGATCAACGGTCGCTCGGACATTTATTCGTTAGGTGTCATCCTGTACGAATTACTGGCAGGCAAGCCGTTGTTTCAGGGTGATCAGCGGGAAGTGCATCAAAAGATCCTGTTTGCTGAAGCGCCAGCGCTATCGACGATAGTGAAAGGCATCAGTCCGGACATTGAAACGGTCTGTCACAAGTGCCTGCAGAAAACCAACTCCGATCGTTACCGAACCGCCGCTGACCTCGCTGCAGACCTGAAACGTTTTGTCAACGACCAGCCGGTTCTGGCACGCCCCGTTCCGCGCCGAGTCCACATATCGCGATGGCTGAAACGGCATTGGAGATCGATCGTACCTGGACTCGCAGTGACCTTGCTCCTCGTAATGTTGCTGACACGGCAGAATCCACCTGTGATTCCGCCGGGGCCAGAACAGAGACCATTGAAAACATGGACAGTGCATGTGACAACAGAACCGGCAGGAGCGTCCGTGGCAGTGAATCTGTGCGACCCAAAAACCGGTGAACCGGACATGCTTCACACTTCCGGCCAGCTGGATTCCACTCCGGGCACTTTCGATCTGAACCCCGGAAGATACCTCGTCCACGTCTCACTTTCCGGGCTCGACGGGCAGCGAACAAATTTGTTACATCGCACAGTGCCCGGTGAGAACGGTGAGTGGTCGTCCATGTCCGCAGGTTGGGAACGATTTCAGGTCCTGTCACCAACGGAACTCCAGTGGCCTCCGATCACGATACCTTCGGCAGACATTATTAACGATATGGTACTTGTCGCAGGAACCGATGCCTTTGTTGCGGAAGATCCGAATGGCAGAAAGACCGTCTCCATCGCACCGTTCTACGTTGCCAGACGGGAGTACACGTATGGCGACTTTCTTAAGATTCGCCCCGGGGTAATCGGTGATGTTCCCGGAAAGCCAGCTCCGGAACAGCCAGCCGAAAATACAATGCCCGTCCGTTATGACATGGCCGAACACTGGGCCGAAGAGTCAGGAGGGAGGCTTCTCACCGACCTTGAATTTGCATACCTTGCCAAACTCGCTGCTGATGCGCAGAAAGATCGCACGCTCTCGCAGGAACCTGGTGCATTGTTTGACGCAGCCGGTGGTACTGATCTGGACGAAATCTCGACGGATCCGCCAATCCGCGGGATCCTGACCGGGTACGCTGAATGGACGAGCACCTGGCCAACTTCGCCTCTGATCACCGCGTTTCATGGTATCGACTCGACACCACTTGGGCCTTCGGAACAGCAACGGATCATCCGGGGCGGAGTCATCGACTGTGAGCCAGACGACTATCCTCGAAATCCCAACACCACGTGTGTGTCAAATATTTACACGTTTTACCCACACGTCGGTTTCAGACTGGCTCGTACACCGCCGCCAAAAGGATCACAAAAGGAGTCGCCATAGATGCCGGACAAAACAACAATTGTGCTGATTCTCTTTGCTGGAAATGGCAGTACGGCAGAGCAACTGGATCCGTTATTGAAAGAGATTCAGATTGGCGTTCGAGATCCGAAAACCACAAATTGCCCTGAAATACACTGTCTTTATCAACGGTTAACCGATATTGGACAGCAGTTTACCATCACGTCGCAAACGACTGACTTCGATCGTACGCCAAGTGGTGGCCTGACCAACTTTCCTCCAGCGGGCAGTATTGAACACAGTGGTAGCCTCAGTTGCCAGATGACCGACTTTCTCAATTCCGTCAAGCAGCAGCTCCCAGCGTCCGGCCCGGTGCATGTCATCATCGGAGCTCATGGGATTGCTGGAAAAGGGTTTCACCCGACTGTCTTGCTGAGATTTCTGCTGTTACTTCTATTCAGCCGGTTGAATTCCACATGGCGCAGATTGTCATGGCGAACAAGGTTTCGGCAATTGCGGCAGAATTTGTTCGCGACCGAACTGCGACCAGGTGCCGTTGCGATGACTGCGGGCGATGTTGCATTAACACTTGATGATGCCGAGTTGGCACTCGGAATCCTCAAACCACGCCTGCAAGCTCTGGTCCTGCACACTTGCAGCTTAAGTGCCATCGAAACAATGTGTGCCCTTGGCACTCCGAGTTTTCACATCGCATGTCAAAACAAGCTTCGACAGTCGATGAAGCTGAGCAAATGGTTTGCGACGTTAGCAAGTCCGCAGGCCATTCCGGTCCAAGTGACAACAGCATGCCTGGACAGCATGAAAGCTGACTCCACAAATGCCATTGGTTGTTTTAGTTCGCACGTCAATTCAAGTCACGAAGTTACCGACGCACTGGAGAAGCTCAATAAACTGGGAAATGAGTTGTTCACACTTCTGACGTCTAATGTTCCTGCAACCGTGAACGCGGCCGAATTGGCTATTATTGATGGTCAGGAGTTGAGCGCGGCTGCAGGGACCACGGACATCGTTGCATTCTGCAATTCCCTGAGTGCGTCCAGCGGCATCTCCAATTCTGCAAGGTGTGCCGCAACCGCCGTCGCTGGCAAAATGCAGTCGTTACAACTCGGACTTGTGAAAAACGACGGCTCCACACCTCGGCGATTTGGTGGTATCAGTCTCTACCTACCCTTAAGAAACCAAGACAGTGAATCATTGAAACTCCTGCCCGAATCATTTCGGACAGGAGCAATGGACTGGGTCAAATTTGCTGAACTCTGGGCCGAACCATCGCCTTAAGACTACGGATGGCAAGCCTTGTATTCTGCTGCAGCGTTTCGGTTTTCAGTGGAATCCTGGAGTCGGACGAATAACACTTCATCTTTATCGTCGAAAAGCTGGATCTGAAGAAGCCCCTCTATTGGTGTGTGTATGATGTCATCTTTAGCATTTTTGCTCGTGCAAACGGCAGCACAAACGCTGTAGGGTGTCACTTCAACCTCATTGGGGATCACTCCGGAGATTTCAATTCCCATCGTGCCTCGCGCCATGACTGCGTCACCGCGAATGCGATATACGATCGCATGAAAATAGCTTTTTCCGCGGGGTAGTTTTACCGCAACAGGTTTATCGTATTCAAGCGGGCGGGGTCTGAGAAATGTGCAGTTGTCATAGACGTCCTTTGACGCCGTACCGCCGGCTGTTACCAAGAATTGCCTGAATTCATCAGGTTGATCAAGATCCGCATATGTCGGAGCGACAGCATCTTTGACACCGAAATAGAGTGTTTCTGGCACTTTCGCCTCCTCGCCGAGGTCGCTGCAGTTTATGCATCCGTTCTTTGTATTGCTGCAGGATGCGCCATATGTCGCGGGACATATATGTCCGGTTGGATACTGATGAATGCAACCGGGATCACCCTGCTTGCATACTGTCGCATAATGGAAATAATTTCCACCGCCGACCGGATAAAACGGAACCAAGGGACAGATGCAGAACTTGTCAACTGCCCGTGCTGTATTCACCGACGGGAAGGCAAGAGCCAGAGACAACAAAACAAATAGTGTTTTTCGCATCATTTCCTCCAACAATAAACTCTTAGTAGGTACTGAACCCACGCGGGAGCACTGTTTTGACTGCCACAAACGGCGTATGGACACAGACAAGTCGCAGAACGTTCGCCGACGCGACTTGTACGGCTCCATTGCAGGAACCGCGATTACTACGAACCACCAATCAGCCGACCACAGAATTCCGGAATATTCCAACAAGGTGTTTCGGTCACTTCAAGAAGTCGGGACAACGCTTGAAAATTCAGCGTGCAACGCAGTCGTCCCGCGGTGACGAAAGGCGATTACCAAGGTTGACTGCGCCAGGAAGACGAATGCTGTCGGCATTTGCACTTAACTGACATCGAAGGTTGCTGCTGGCTTCGAACTATAATTACTTTTTTTGGCGGGAAGACATCACAATCGCCGCAGCAGGCAACGAACAATCCGGAATACTTTAAACTTCAAACCTCTGCAAGTCGTTCGGTGGCATCGCCGAACGTGTCCAGCTTCAGGCCGAATTTGTCCATCAGCGACAGGTACAGGCTGCACATTTTGCGGTTTGGTTTGTCGAGATAATCAAGGACTCGACCGGTCTCCAGTTTGCCGCCGCCCTTGCCGAGAATCACCACCGGCAGTTTGGTTGCGTCGTGGCCTCCCGTGTGCATGCTGCTGCAGTACATGAGCATCGAATTGTCCAAAGCCGTCCGTTCGCCTTCCTGAATGGCGTCCAGTTTTCCGGCAATGTATGCGAACTGTTCGATGAAGAATCGATTCACTTTCAGCCAGTCGTCGGATTCCTGATGCGACAACAGGTGATGAATCATGTAGTCCACATTGAGATTCGGGAATCGCAGTGACGAATGGTCGTTGTTCAGCTTGAGTGTACACAGCCGAGTTGAATCCGTCTGGAAGGCGAGCACAAGAATGTCGCTCATCAGCCGCATATGTTCGGCAATGTCCTGAGGAATGCCGTCCGGAGGTCGTGGGATATTGGGTTTGTCGAGCGTCGGCTTCCAGCCCTGCAATTCGCCGCGCTGACCAGCGCGGGAGATGCGTTGTTCAACTTCACGGACTGACGCCAGATATTCATCGAGCTTCTGTTGATCGCTGAGGCTGATGTTTCGTCTCAGATCATTGGCGTCTTCAAGGACGGCATCCAGAACACTCTTGTCGCCCTTGCCAGCTTCGTCACGAAACAGCCGGTCAAATGCCAGAGCCGGATAAACTTCCAACGGCGTCGGAGTTGTCGGTGAACTCCATGAGATATGGCTGCTGTAGAGCATCGAGTAATTCTTATGCACCGAAGGGTTGGCCTTTTCGCAGCCTAACACGAGACTCGGCACTTTCGTGGTTTGACCGTAGCTCTGAGCCAGCAACTGGTCGATGCTGGTGCCGCTTCGAATACCGCCGCCGGCCTCCAGTGGCGCACCACTCAGTAGATTTCCGGTCTGCGAACTGTGAATGTTTCCCTTCAGTGCTTCTTCGTTGTAGAGCCCCTTGATGAACAGCAGTTTTTCGCGATAATCGTGCAGTGGTTCAAGGACCTTGCCGAGTTCCATGTCCTTTCCGGCCCCTTTGGCCCACCAGTGATCCTTGTGAAACCCGTTGCCGGAGAACAACACAGCCATGCGAATTGGCGCTTCTTCGGTCGCGGCGATCGTGCCCGCTTCCTGTCCCCAGACACGCAACGATTCCATCCATGGCAGCGCCATCGTAACGCCAAGGCCGTGCAGCATCGTTCGGCGTGTCGTCAAAAATGCGGTCATGAGTGGCTCCTATGGCAGGATTTCCGGGAGAGAGTTGAATCAAAGATATCGGGTGATTCAGATGCGCAGCCAGTTATTGCTCGCAGGTTGGCAGGATTGGTATAAGATTACTTACAATGTCGGAAGAATGGAAGTATCGCTCCCGACGGACCGAGCCAATTCACCGTTTGACAATTGAGAGTTCAACCATGCCGGACGCCGGGGTGCTGGCGACGATTTTATTGCTGCTGGGTTTATTTCTGCTGGGATTGGAGTTTTTCATTCCCAGCTTCGGAATGATTCTGGCCATCGCCGCTGTTTCGCTGATCGTTTCGTTCTGGAGCGCCTGCAAAGCTTGGTGGGGCGTGAATCCGGCGTTTTTCTGGACTTATGTCGTCCTGCTGATTGCCGGCATTCCTGGGTCGCTGCTGGGCGCCGTTGCCATCATGCAGAAGACTTCGCTTGGAAATCGACTGATCCTTCGACCACCGCCGCCTGCCGAGACGAAAACTTCGAGTCCGCTCGAGGAATTGATCGGCCAGCGCGGGACGGCTCAGACGCTCTTCACCCCAGGGGGGATGGTATTGATCAATTCCGAACGGTTTCACGCTGAAAGTTTTGGCATGCTCATCGAACCCAACACACCCGTCATCGTCGTGGCAGCGCGGTCCAATCGAATCGTCGTACGCCCGTGGACAACGGATGACGAAAATGCTTCGCGGCGTGTGGACCTGGCCCCGCTGCCGGTCATCGACACCGATGAACTCAACCAGGCTGCGACTTCAGAAAATGCTCAAATTGACAGCCGCACATCGTTGCCGCGCGAAGGGAACGAAAACGGCGAGCGGCTTGACTTCGTGATTCCGGACGATTACACCCGATCCTCAGAAACCTGATTGATCCGGTTTCAAGGGCCGTACGTTTCGCTGTTCAGGACTTTCCATGTTTCCGCCAGCACCTGCTATTCGAGAGATGACCATGCATCACATTCTGCTTGCAGACATCAGTGAACCCATTAAATGGGGCCTGCTGGTTTTCGCATTGCTCGTGACAATCGTGTTCCTGGCGATTTTTGCTCAATTTGCCAGCTTGTGGCTCCAATGCAAAATGACACGAGCCGGAATTGGTCTGCTGGATCTGGTTTCAATGCGATTTCGTCGTGTGAATCCTGTGGTCATCGTGCGCGCTAAAATCATGACTGTACAAGCGGGCCTCACCAAGAAGTATCCGATTTCCACCAGAGCTCTGGAAGCACATTATCTGGCTGGCGGCAACGTGCCCAACGTCATCCGAGCCCTCATCGCGGCGGAAAAAGCCGACATCCCGCTCGACTGGAACACCGCTCAGGCAATCGACCTTGCCGGCCGCGATATTCTGGAAGCCGTGAAGACCAGCGTATATCCAAAAGTCATTGACTGCCCCGATCCCAAGAGTGCGCACGGAACATTGTCCGCCGTAGCTGCTGACGGCGTCGAACTGCGAACCAGAGCGCGTGTCACTGTTCGGACAAACATACAGCAATTGATTGGCGGAGCGACTGAAGAAACTGTCATTGCCCGTGTTGGTCAGGGCATTGTCCAGGCCATTGGATCGACGGCCTCGTACAAGTTGGTGCTGGAGAATCCGGATTCAATTTCCAAGATGGTACTGCAGCAGGGCCTTGAGGCGCAAACCGCTTACGAAATCGTTTCGATCGATATTGCGGACATCGACGTCGGCGAGAATATCGGAGCCCGTTTGCTCGCAGACCAGGCGGAAGCCGACATGCGTGTCGCACAAGCGAAGGCAGAACAGAGGCGTGCCGCAGCTCGAGCACGTGAGCAGGAAATGGTGGCCAAGATTCAGGAGAACAAGGCGGCCGTTGTATTGGCAGAAGCGGAAGTGCCAAAGGCCGTCGCTGAAGCGTTCGCCAGCGATAAGCTCGGGCTGCTGGACTTTTACGAACTCAAGAATGTCCAGGCGGATACGAAAATGAGGGAATCGATTGCCGGCGAGAGCACGGGTCGTGCGGGTCGAGCGACAGAAGGTTAATGACCAATCGCAGGAAAACGACGTTGAAGGACACTGAATTACGGACGATTCGTCAGAACCTGAGAAATTGGCGGAAATAGTCACTGGCAATCCCGTCGTTCGTCGATAGTATCCCGCGTCCCTCGCACAGGACATGAACCTGTGCGATTTAACACCCAATAATTTTGCGACGTTTTGCAGTTTCGGATTTTCCGACTGATGCAAAGCATACATTGTCGCGGGGTGGAGCAGCCTGGTAGCTCGCGAGGCTCATAACCTCGAGGTCGTCGGTTCAAATCCGGCCCCCGCCACTTGAACCTCACGGAATTTATTCCGTGAGGTTTTTTTCTTACTCAAATCCTGCTGAAACCTACGTTTAGGTTACCTGCCGTTGGGCGGCAGTGCGGCTCCGGTTCAAGCAGCAGCCGGTCCGCCTTGCCTCAATCGGGAACGACCTTCATGGCAGCGGCTTTGCCTGGACTTTCGACTGCTGAGCCAGATAGACGCATTCGTGAACTCCAGCGCTCATCTCCAACTGAAACGAGCAACTGCGTCGTTGCCGTTCAACCTGTCTCGACGCAACAGCCTTAAAGCGACAACCCGCCGGAACTCGCCGTCAAAATCCTCGTTCACAGCAGCACAAACCGAAAAAATTTTCGACAACGTCCATGCGCACAATTTCTGAGGCCGCCTTTTCGACAATGCCCGTTGTGGAAAAATCCGCAACGAACCAACTGTGCTTTTCACCAATGTGCTCAGCAATTTTCGCGGAGAACAATTCCAGCGCGTCTGGATTCCGCCGGACTGTCTTCCCGCGAGTGACTTCAGTCGAGCCTCGAGCACATCGTGGTAACCGGATTCCCTCAGCGGATGCGCGGCAGGCTTCACGACCGTCAGCTGAATCACGGTCGTCGGTCGATCAAATGTCGTCGTCATGGTCTTGGTCCTCTCCGTCGCTGAGATCGATTGTCTCGACGATCACATTGCTGTCGGCCAGCTCCGCTCGTCCCAGAACTTTGTCGAGCAAAGTCGCCACGCCCGCCAGCGTCGCTTCCAGTTCGACGGGCGTCGTCTGCTTGTGAGTACGAAACCGTTCGACGCCCCACTGGTGCTGCTGATAGAGTTCATACGGTTTCATTTCCGGATGGCACTGAGCGTAGATGTCCACTTCCGGATGACTGTTTGCCATCCAGGACGTCGATGTCGTCAAGTGAGCGGCACTTTCAAAATGACTCACAAATTCGTACCCCGCGTAGCTGAACCTGTTCGCCATGATTAACGCATAGCTCCGGCGATCCGGGCTGATAAAATAGCTCGTCATGTAGTCGCGAAGTTTTCTGCAGACGAAGTCCCCGAGGTACGAAAAACCCAACGCCGCCATTGCGGCGTTGAAGTCGAGTCTCGGCTGCGCCTCCAGAACGTCCCATTCAGCCATCTGAGCGACCCAGTAAATCGACGTGTTTCCGCGATGGATCACTTTCGATCGGTCGCACGGCGCACTGTTCTGGCGGCGCATCAGGACGGCAGCGCGCTGAGCTTCGTGTGTAATTCGCAAGCGTTCCTGGTATTTTTCTTCAACAGACTGTAGCGCTGGTGCGAAGT
>Ga0163144_10018762_pt1 | contig 13963 bp, 11 predicted proteins | sample OliLak19BULKMAT1_FD_123175 | JGI IMG/M metagenome (GOLD analysis project Ga0163144, IMG submission 123175) | Freshwater microbial mat bacterial communities from Lake Vanda, McMurdo Dry Valleys, Antarctica - Oligotrophic Lake LV.19.BULKMAT1 | ecosystem: Environmental > Aquatic > Freshwater >... | reverse complement strand
GTTCAGTAACGATCGTGGGCGCACGTGGACGAAAGTGCCCGTTCCAGTGCTCGATTTGCGCCTGGCCGACTTCCGCGATCCCAAGGTGTTCTGGCATGCGGCCACCTCGCGCTGGGTGATGACCGTTGCGCTACCGACCGAGCAGAAGGTGCGCTTCTACACATCGCCCAATCTCAAGCAATGGACGTTCGTCAGTGATTTCGGCCCCGCAGGCGCGACGGGCGGGGCATGGGAGTGTCCCGACCTCTTCGCCCTCCCGGTTGAGGGCGGTGGTACGAAGTGGGTGCTCATCGTGAGCATCAATCCCGGCGGCGTGGCCGGCGGTTCGGGCACCCAGTATTTCACCGGCGAGTTTGACGGCACGCGCTTCGTTGCCGACACCGGGGTCACGGACGCGAGGTGGGCCGACTACGGCGCAGATTTCTATGCCGGCGTCTCGTGGAGCGACGTCCCGAAATCCGACGGGCGACGAGTCTGGCTCGGCTGGATGAGCAACTGGCTGTACGCGCAAGATGTGCCCACGTCGCCGTGGCGCAGCGCCATGACCGTTCCACGGGTTCTCACGCTTCGCCGCACACCCGATGGCCTGCGACTCGTCCAGCAGCCGGTCGCCGAACTGGAAAAGCTGCGCAGGGCATCGCCGCTTCGGTTTGCCGGCGGCACCTTCGCCGCCGCTGCTCGGTGGCTCGCTTCGCACAAAGATCTTCCGCCAATGCTGGACGTCGACATGCGCTTCACTGGCGTGTCAGGGAAGGCTCCGTTCAGCGTGCATGTGCAAACCGCAGCGGACGAACGCACCTCGCTCAGCGTTGACCCCGCGAGCAACCGGTTCACACTGGATCGTACCCACTCCGGTCGGACCGCATTCCATCGTGACTTCTCTCTACGTCACGACGCGCCACTTCGCATTGTCGATGGTGCGCTTCGGCTTCGATTGCTCCTCGACGCGTCGTCACTCGAGGTCTTTGCGTTAGGCGGCGAAACGGTACTCACTGACCTCATCTTCCCTTCGGCGGGAGGGCGGAGCCTCAGTATCGCATCCGATGGCGCGATGCCGACGGTGAAGTCGATCACCATTCATGCAATGAGGACGCCGCAGTAACACCGTCGCTGCAGGTCGAAGTGTCGATAGGGATGCCTGCAGCTCTCTTGTCGTCGACCGCGTAGCGGCAGTAGCTATCCGAGACCTTTCCGGGAAAAGCGTTGTTCCACCGCAAACGGAGAATTGGATGAGCCCGCATGTCCGACGCTCAACGCGCACCGGCACACCGAGCCGCGCACGAACGAAGGTGCTCGTTGGCGGCAGTGCGATTAACGCCAGCGACCTCAAGGGCCTGCGCGAAGTGGAGGCAGAGGCAGCTCGTACTCTTTCTCGGCGCTGGTGTGTCGATGCCGTATGGACTGCCGTCGTGGAAAGACCTCGTCCTCGAGTTGCTCTTCGAGCAGGCGCAGCATACGCGCCGCCTGGGTGGCTTGTGGCCCCACTACCGTCGCGGGGTCGCCTCGTGGATGTCGGACTACTTCGACTACGATCCACTCGTGCTCGCCCGAATGGTCGAGCGCGACCTCGCGCAGCGACTTGCGTCGGGTGGGACCCGTGGAGGAAGGGCGGTCAAGAATCATTTCATGGAGCGACTGCGCGCGCATCTCTACGCGAACCATCGTGAGATACAGGGCAAAACGACCCTCAAAGCCGTGGCGCAGCTAATCGCCAAGAACAACAAACAATCGGGTGTCGACGCGGTCGTCACGTTCAACTTCGATGACCTGCTCGAGCGAGAGCTTCGCCGACGCCGCGTACGCGTGCACTCGGTAGTGAGTGGGGAGCGCCAACAGGGCGCTGGCCTTCGCGTGATTCACGCGCACGGCTACGTTCCCAAGGTCGGCCCGCTCGATCGGACCAACGTCGTGTTCACGGAACCCGACTATCACAGGCTCACAGAATCACTGTTTCACTGGAGTTTGTCCGAGGTTGTCGAACGGCTTCGAAAGAACACAGTGCTCTTCATCGGCCTGTCGATGTCCGATCCCAGTCTCCGCCGACTGCTCGACGCCAGCCGAAACACGGACATCCCCCCGCACTGGCAAGTCCAGAAGCGGCACGAGATTCGAGATCACGAAATGCTCGAGGCCATGGCCGAGGTGGAACGGCGTGCCCGCAGACACGCGCAGCTTCTTGGCACCGGCTTCGACGAACGAAAAAGGCCGATGCAGTTGGAGGATGCTGTTCGCGCGGCACTGCGGCAAGCGGATACGTACGACCGCGAGGTGTTCGAAAGCATGGGTGTGAAAACCATCTGGGTCGATCGGTTCGACGACGTGCCGTTGGTGATCGATGCGATTGCTCGCAAATAGAACTTGGCGTAGCACGCTCCCTGAACAGGAGCTCGCTGCTTCCGATCGACCTGCCCGCGCCCTGGACCGGTCGCGCAGTTGGTTCGTCCGACCTGGGCCCGTCCCGACTCGCGCGAAGGTGACGGAACGCGGGCTGGTGGCAGTGTTGGAGTGATTGACAACACCTGTGCATGTTGGTATTTCGTCCAACATGGGCGCCACGCGGCTAGTGCGTACGCGGATTATCTATTCGGAAGTCGCGTTCGCGGAGCTGGTGCTCTACCGCGTATCTGCGGCGCTGCAGGGATCGAAACACGCCTACAAGTATCGGCTGGCATACGTGGTTGGAGGGCGGTGTGTTCTGCGCTTCGACAACGAGGCGGGCAAAGGTGACCATCGACATGATGGACATGTCGAACTCCGCTATGCATTCACCACTCCCGAGAAAATGATTGCGGACTTCGGAGCACACATCGCGAGGTGGAACGATGAAAACCGTGACGCTTGAAGTACGCGCGCCTGGCGACGCCATGACCGGATTCGTACAGGCGTGGAAGCGTCGCAAGGTGGAACCGTCGGCCCGTATCGTATTCGCCACACCTGAGTTGCTATGGAAGGTGTTGACAGCCAAGCGCTGGGAGCTGCTCAAGACCCTCTGCGGCACCGGCCCAGTGTCCATTCGTGAGGCGGCACGTCGTGTGGGACGCGATGTGAAAGCCGTGCATGGCGACGTTGCTGCGTTGCTCGATGCTGGTATTCTCGACCGCGACGAGGGAGGCGGCATCGTCTTTCCGTTCGAGTCGATTCAGGTCGAGTTCACGCTGCGCGCGGCGTGACGGAGGACGCCGAAGCGGTTCGCAGGTACGTCGACGGGTTAGAAGCGCCTGCGGCTCACGCCCTGCCTGAAGTCAATGCCGTCGGCTGAATGCCGAGGGCGCGCGCTACGTGCTCGTTGGCGCGACCGCGATGCAATTGTGGGGCACTACGCGCGCCACGCAAGTCATCGAGCTACTTGAGGAAAGTCGTCGTCGCATGAGCAGGTGATGCGTCGCATGGAATGAGCATTTGGACAACAGACGGACTGCTTTCGTAAACGCGTGAAGCCCACCACCATCCAGATGCACGGAGTCTCACCATGAGCGATGCACCCCACGATGGACTCAGTCGCCGCGCCTTCGGACAGCTGCTGGGCGTGGCCGCACTGACCGGCGCGCTGCCCGATGTATCGCTGGCCGCCTCGCCTCCGCCACGGTCGGCGGACACTAAATCGGCAGTGCGGTACGCCGCCGGCGACGAGCTGTGCGACCTGAGCGCAGTCGATCTCGCTTCGCGCATCCGGCGCAAGCAGTTGTCGGCGCGCGATGTGATGGCCGCGCACCTTGCACGCATCGAACGCGTGAACCCGAAGATCAACGCCATCGTCACCCTGGTGGCCGATCGCGCGATGTCCGACGCGAAGAAGGCAGACGAGTGGCAGGCACGTGGCGGCATGCTCGGTCCGTTGCACGGCCTGCCGGTGGCGCACAAGGATCTCGTGAGCACCGCCGGCATTCGTACGACCTACGGCTCGCCGATGTACAAGGACTTCGTGCCCACCACCGACGCGCTAATCGTGAAGCGCATCCGCGCGGCGGGCGCCATCATGCTCGGCAAGACTAACACGCCGGAGTGGGGCGCTGGCTCGAATACCTTCAACCCGGTGTTCGGCGCCACCGTCAATCCGTACAACCAAACCAAGACAGTTGGGGGCAGCAGTGGTGGAGCAGCAGCGGCGCTGCGATGCGGCATGGTGCCGATCGCCGGTGGCAGCGACACCGGTGGTTCCCTGCGAAATCCGGCGGCGTTTACCAATGTCGTAGGGTTTCGTCCGTCACCTGGCCGAGTCCCTGATGACGACGGATCCTGGTCGCCGCTGTCGACCGCTGGACCAATGGCCCGCACCGTGGCCGACGTGGCGCTCTTCCTGAGCAGCATGGTTGGACCGTACGCGCCCGACCCGCTCTCGATCGACGAGAACGGTGCAAGATTCCGCGCGCCGCTTGCGCGCAGCTTCAGGGGCACGCGCTTAGCGTGGTTCAAGGACCTGGGTGGCATTCCGTTCGAGTCGGAGATAACCCGCGTCGTGCATGCCAGTCGTCAGGCCTTCCTAGACCTCGGCTGCATCGTCGAGGAGGCCGAGCCCGACTTCACCGGTGTGGACGAGGCGTTCCCGATTCTGCGGCACCTGTCGTATCACTCGAGCTACGCGAAGCGGGCCCGCGAAAATCCGGCGATGTTTAAGGACTCGGTCAAGTGGGAGATCGCCGAAGCGGAGCGGAACACCGGCGCCGATGTGGCGCGGGCCTCGGCGCGACAGGCGCTCCTATACACGGAGACGTTTCGCTTCTTCGAGCAGTACGACTACTTCGTGCTGCCGGTGACACAGGTGGAGCCGTTCGACGTGACGACGGAGTATCCGGCAACCGTTGCCGGTACGGCGATGCCGACGTACATCGACTGGATGCGCTCCTGCTGGTACATCACCTTCATGGCGTGTCCGGCGATCTCGGTGCCTGCCGGGTTCAGTGCCAGCGGCCTACCCGTCGGACTCCAGATCGTGGGCCGCCACCGCGGCGACTGGAGCGTGCTGCAGATGGCGCATGCCTTCGAGCAGGCGACGCGTCACGGAGCGCGACGTCCGAGCATTTGACCGTCGGCCGCGGGCGCTACCGAACGCTTGAGCGCCCCCGAGCGCGGATATCCAGACTGAAAGCGCAACGGGACACCACAGACCCATGTGCATTGCTTGCATCAGGTAGCTTTCAGACGCCACCTACAATCCATGCGTACCGTCGGCCTCAAGGTCCTCAAGAACAAGCTCAGCGAATACCCCCGCTTGGTGTCCAGCGGAGAGGTCGTGCTAGTGACCGACCGCGACCATGTCGTCGCCGAGCTTCGTCCGCCGTAGAAGGCGCGGGCCCCTCACGTCCGATGCCATGCTCGCCGAAGCCATGAGATGCGGATGGCTCTCCGCCCCGCTTGTGGTGCGCGAGGGCCCCCCGCCTCGGTTACCTGTCGCCCCGCTGCACACGCTGCTGAGCGAGCTCGACGCCGACCGCAGCGGCTCTTCGGCCGATTGGTGCGTTGATCCGGCTCATTCAGCAGGTCGCAGACCTGCAGCACTTCGTTAGGGTGAGACAGAGGCGATCGTGTCTCGTTGGCGGCATTGCCGTCATTCGTTGGGGCGAGCTGCGACTTACGCGCGACGTTGACGTCACGCTGTTTGCAGAATTCGGTGCCGAAGATAGCTACGTTCAGGTACTGCTCGCGGTGGACAGACTTGCGCGGCGTAGCGGCGCGGCAGCGCAAGAAGCTCGATTGGGCCGCGATCCGTAGCAGGCTCGAGACGCTTGTTGAGCTCAAGGGCGAACCCGAAATTCTGGAGCGGCTCGAGACCGACCGGGCCAACGCGGCGCGCTGAGGGTGCCACGCGGTGCATCGCCACCTCAAACCCGAGAACATCCCGTGGCCCGGGCGGGCGGCGAGGTTGCATTGCGCGCGACGCCGGTCGCGTCCGCGCACTCACGCATCGATAGCCAGGGAATAGATTAGAAGCATATCGAGAAATCGCCGCGACATGACGGTCCGTCTGGTGCCGCTCGACATGCTTCCTTGGTCTTTACGCCGTTGTGGAGAACACCAGATGAGGGTCACCCACGGCCAGCGGCGGCCGCCGAGCCGACGCCGCTCGGAGATAGCGACCACCGCCATCTCTTGTGAGCCGCGGAAGTTTCCCGCCGTCCGGGCCTCGAGAATGGTCGCGAGCCTCCTGCTTTGCTCTGCCTCGTCGGCGGCGTCCCAGCAGCCGGTCGGTCACTTCCCCGTCCCCGACGGCCGATACGAAACCCGTGCGGTACCGAGCATCTTCATTCCGATGCGGGATGGCGTGCGGCTGGCCACCGATCTCTACTTCCCGGTGGGGGCTCAGGGACCGCTGCCCACGGTGCTCCTCCGAACACCCTACGACAAGACCGCCACCTGGACCGTAGGCGACGCGACGCGCTTCGTCGCGCAGGGCTACGTGGTCGCCATCCAGGACATTCGCGGCAAGTTCCAGTCTGAAGGTGACTACTTGGTTACGGCGCCCGACCGGAATGACGGGTACGACTCCATCGACTGGCTGGCGCGTCAGCCGTGGTCGAACGGCAAAGTGGGCACGACCGGCTGCTCCTACCTTGGCGAGACTCAGGTGACGGCCGCCGCGTCGCGTCACCACGCCCACGCCGCGATGATCCCGCAGGCCGCTAGCAACGTGACCGAGATGTGGTCCGCGCATCGCGGAGGTATCTGGCGAGGCGGGGCGCTGGAGCTCTCCTCGGGAGCTGACTGGCTCCGAAACTACGGAGCGAAGATCCGCCCCGTCCTGCTTCCCAACACCGACTCGACCGGATTCCGGGCGGCGACGGCGTCGTTCAAGTTGGGCGCGTCGCCGCCGCGGGTGGACTTCGACTCGATGCTCCGCACCCTGCCCATCCTCACGATGATCGAGCGCATGGGGGCGCCGCCGACCGACTGGAAAGACCTCGTCTCCTTTCCTCCCTTCGATCCGCGCGGAGACCGCTTCGGCTTCGTCACCTCCGCCGATCGGTTCGACACGCCGGCGCTCTTTTTCGATTCGTGGTACGATTACGGCCCAACCAACACGCTTCGATTGCTGAATCACCTGCGGGACGGCGCCGCAACGGCGGCCACCCGCTCCCACGTCCATGCCGTCGTCGGACCAACCACGCACTGCGCCTACGAGGGGGCCACCGAGCAGACGACGGTGGGGCGCCGCGACGTCGGCGACGCGCGCTTCGACATCTTCGGCCTCCAGCTGGCATGGTTCGACCACTGGCTCCGCGGCCGAACCAACGGCATCGACACCCTGCCCCCGGTCCAGCTCTACGTCATGGGTCGCAACCGCTGGCGCGCCGAGCGGGAATGGCCGCTCGCGCGCACCGTGTGGACCAGCTATTACCTGCGGAGCGACGGCCGGGCCAATGGCCGCTACGGCACCGGAGAGCTGCGTCTCACCAAGCCCGGCCAGGAGCCGCCCGACGTCTATTCCTATGATCCCGCCAGTCCCGTCCCATCGACCGGGGGCCCCGACTTCGGCGCCAACAACCCGCTGCTGCCGCCCGGCGCGCTCGACCAGCGCTCGGTCGAAATGCGTCAGGACGTGCTGGTCTACACCACGGGGCCGCTCGGGCAGGGTGTGGAGGTGACGGGTCCGGTGCGCGTGGTGCTATTCGCCTCCTCCGACGGGCCCGACACCGACTTCACCGGCAAGCTTGTCGACGTGGATCCCGAAGGGCGCGCGTTCAACGTCACGGAGGGCATCCTGCGGGCGCGGTACCGGGAGGGCTTCGACCGCCCGGTAATGATGGTCCCGGGCCAGGTACATCGTCTGGAGCTGGACCTCGAGGTGACGAGCAACTATTTCCGGCCCGGCCATCGGATCCGGCTGGAGATCTCCAGCAGCAACTTCCCGCGATTCGATCGCAACCTGAACACCGGGGGCGACAACGTCGCCGAGAGCACCTGGCGCATAGCGCGCAACTCAATCCATCATTCCACGCGGTACCCGTCGCAGCTGGTGCTGCCGGTGATTCCCGAATGAGGCCGATTCGGCCAAGGCCACCGGACGGATCATGACGAGGCTCGCGCTCGCGGCTATCGCGCCCCTCTTGGCACCGGCGTCGGACTCCCACCTGCGTCCGCTCCGTCCACGGTTGGCGAGGCTGACCCATGATCCTCGTCTCATCAGGATCATCGTCGGCTTCGATGCGCCTTTGGTCGTGACGGGGAGCCGACCCGCGACGTCCATGCGGTTGACCCGGATCGGATGACCGCCGAGCCCGCCGCCGTCACCTACGGCCGTCGCCTCGCCGACCTCGCGCAGTCGGCGCCGGATGCGGTCGCCGTCAGGTACCTGAGAGCCGACGGGACCGAGGAGGTTGTCCGCCGGTCGACGCTCGACCGATGGGCCAATCGGTTGGCCCGCTGGCTCGAATCCCGGGGCGCTGCGACCGGCCGCTGGGTGGTGATCGCGATCCCCAACGAGCCCCTCCATGTCGCGCTCGCCCTCGGGGCGTGGCGGGCGGGCGCCGGCGTGCTCCCCCTCAACTACCGGATGCCCCCGCTCGAGGCCGAGCGAGTCCTGCGGTTGGTCGACGCCGCGGTGGTGGTGGCAGATTGGGATCTCGCCCACCCCGCCCTCGCTTCGCCACACGATACGCTCGCGGCGGACCAGTTGAGCGAGGCGCCGCTCCCCGATCGCATCGCCAGTCCGTCCAAGGCGGTGGCCTCCGGTGGGTCGACGGGGCGCCCCAAGATCATCGTCGACCCCAACCCGTGGGTGGAGCGGCCCGGCGGGCTGGCTCGCCGCTATGGCCCATTGACCGGCTTCCGCCCCGGTCAAACCCAGCTCGTTGCGGGCCCGCTCTATCACAACGCGCCTTTCAGCTGGGCCCACTACGGCCTCTTCGAGGAGCACGAGCTGGTGCTGCTCGACCGCTTCGATGCGGCCCGCGCGCTCGACGCCATCGAAAGGCATCGAGTCCAATGGGCATGTCTAGTACCGACCATGATGCAACGGATGCTGCGCGAGCAGCACGCCCGTCCTCGCCCGCTCACCACGCTCGAGGGCGTGCTTCATACCGCGGCTCCGTGCCCGGCGTGGGTCAAGCGCGGCTGGATCGATCTGGCCGGCGCCGACCGACTTTTCGAGGCCTACGGCTCCACCGAGGGTATCGGCTCCTGCGTCATCCGGGGCGACGAGTGGCTCGAGCACCCCAATAGCGTCGGTCGGCCGATCGATTGCGATCTGGAGATCCGCGACGGAGGGGGCCGGCGGCTGCCAACCGGCCAGGTCGGCGAAATCTTCTCCCGACCGCATGCGGTCACCCCGACCTTCCGCTACCTTGGCGCCACGGCGGAGCTCGACGCGGAGGGCTTCGCCAGCGTCGGCGATCTCGGATGGCTCGACGACGAGGGCTTCCTGTACTTGGCCGATCGGCGCACCGACCTGATCGTCACCGGCGCGGTCAACGTCTACCCGGCCGAGGTCGAAGCTGCGCTGAGCGAGCATCCCGCGGTTCGCGATGTGGTCGTGATTGGACTGCACGACCCGGAATGGGGCCGCCGGGTGCACGCCATCATCGAACCCGCTGACCAGGCGGCGCCGCCTCTGGTAGCGGACCTCGATCGCTGGTGCCGCGCCCGCCTGTCACCGCCCAAGGTGCCAAAGAGTTTCGAAGTGGTGCAAAGCCTGCCGCGCAACGAAGCCGGCAAAATCCAGCGGGCCGCCCTCGTGCGCGACCGTGACGCGCCGGAGAGCTGATGGGACGTCTGGACCAGCGGGTGATGATCGTGACCGGCGCCGGCCGCGGCCTCGGCCGAGCCCACGCCCTGCTCGCCGCCGAGCTGGGGGCCGCCGTCGTGGTGAATGACAGGGGTGGTGACCTGTTCGGCCAAGGTGACGCGGTCTCTCCCGCCGATCAAGTCGTCGCCGAGATCACCGCGAAGGGCGGCCGCGCCGTCGCCAGCCACCACGACGTGGCCGACTCGGAGCAGGCCGAAGCCCTGATCCGTCTCGCGGTCGAGCACTTCGGCGACCTGCACGTCCTGGTCAACAACGCCGGAATTCTCCGGGACCGCACCTTCGCCAACCTGAACGAGGGCGAGTGGGACGCGGTGATTCGGGTCCACTTGAAGGGGCACGCCGCGCCCACCCGCCACGCGCTCGCCTACTGGCGAGATCGTGCCCGGAGCGGCGCTACGGTCCAGGCATCGGTGGTGCACACCAGCTCGATCTCCGGGCTCGCCGGCAACTTCGGTCAGGCCAACTACGCCGCGGCCAAGCTCGGGATCGTCGCGCTTTCCAGCGTGGCCGCGCTCGAGGGCGCGAAGTACGGCGTCCGCTCCAACGCGGTGAGTCCGAGTGGCCGAACCCGGATGACGCTGGCATCTCCGGGCGGCGCCGAGCTCCTGGCTGCGCCGTCGGAGGAGGGGGCGTTCGACGTCTGGGATCCCGCCAACGTGTCACCGGTGGTGTGCTGGCTGGCGCAGCCCGACTGTCCAGCCACCTCGCAGCTGTTCCACGTGACGGGCGATCGTCTCTACGTGATGCAGATTCCCACGGTCGCCCACACGCTGGTCGGCACCAGGCGCTGGACCCTCGACGCGCTCGACCGGGAGCTCACCGGCCGGTTGGTGAGTCCGATGGCCATCGAGTCGTTTCTGGAGGACGTCGTCTCATGACCGGCACGGGCGGCCTCTCGCATACCCTCAGCACGCGTCAGCTCTTCCTGATGGCGTTCGGCGCCGCCATCGGCGTTGGCTGGCTCGTCGTCGTGGGCGACTGGCTCCGGCTGGCGGGCCCGATGGGCACGGTGGTCGGGTTTGCCGCCGGCGCGCTGGTGCTTTCGCTGGTCTGTCTCTGTTATGGCGAGATGGCCGCGCTGTTTCCGGTGGCCGGCGGTGAGGTGGCTTACTGCTACGAGACCTACGGCCTCGTTGTCGGGTTCGGGGTGGGCTGGTTTCTCGCGCTGGCGTATCTCGCGGTTACCGCATTCGAAGTGATCTCGATCGGCTGGATCGCGTCGGCCCTCTTTCCGGGCATCGAGGGCCCAGTCCTCGGGACCGTCAACGGCTCCCAGCTGACACTGGGCGGCGTGCTCCTCGGCGTAGCCGGCACCCTGCTCCTGCTCTGGGTGAACCGCCGCGGCGTCAAGAGCGTGGCGCGACTCCAGGACTGGATGACGGCGGTTCTGATCGTTGCGTCCCTCGCCTTCATCATCGTTGGCCTGGGCGGCGGCAGCACGGCCAACCTGGCGCCCGCCTTCCAGGTCGACGCGCGCGGTGCGATCCTTCCGGGCATCATCGCCATCTTCTTCGTCACCCCCAACTGGCTCGGCGGCTTCGCGTTCATCCCGCAGCTGATGGAGGAGCGGGCCCCCGGGAGCCCGCCGAGCCGCGCCGTGATGGCAATGGTGATGCAGGTGGTCCTCGCCGCTGTGTTCTATTCGCTGGTGACCGTGGCGGTGGCGATGGCGGTGCCCCGCGCCACCCTCGTTGCGGGCGGCGGGCTGCCAGTGGCCGATGCGTTCCGCGCCGCGTTCGGATCCGAACTCCTGGTCCGCGCCGTGCTCCTCGCAGGGCTGATGGGTTTGATCACCACCTGGAACGCCGTCTTTCTGGGTGCCTCGCGGGTGCTCTTCGCTCTCGGGCGCGCCCACATCATCCCAAAGCAGTTCGGTCGGGTGGACCGGCAATCCGGCGCGCCCACGGTGGCCGGGGTCTTCGTCGCCTGTGCCAGCATGCTCGGCATCCTGCTCGGACGAAAGGCGCTCCTCCCGCTGCTCAACGTGGTCGCCGCAGTCCAGGCCGGCGCGTTCGTGCTGGTCGCCATCGGGGTGCTGCTGTTGAGACGGCGGCGACCAGATCTGACTCGACCGTATCGGGTGCCCGGCGGGGCGCCCGTTGCGGTACTGGCGGCGCTCGGGTCTGCGTTCGCCCTCTATCTCGCCCTAGTCGAGCCGTACCGCGCCGCGGGCGGACGGATCCCGCTCGAATGGTGGCTCTTCCTTGGGTGGGGCGCGGTCGGCGTCGTGTTCTGGCTCGCGGCCCGTCGGATCCGTAGCGACCTGAGCGAACCCGAGCGCCGTCGCATCGTCCTGGGCCAGGGCGTGGAGGAGGCCACATGAGCGTCGAGGTTCGTCCGATGGAGGAGCGAGACCGCGACCGGGTCGTCTCGATTCACGCCCAGGCCTTCCAGGTGCCCGAGTATCGGCTGGTGCGGCAGCGGACCTTGCCTCTGGATCGGGCCTGGGTCGTCACCGATGGTGGTCGAGTTGCCGGCGGGCTGCGAGTGGACACCCTCGGCCAGTTCTTCGGCGGCCGCTCGGTGCCTTCCGCCATCATCACCGCCGTGAAGATCGCCGCCGAATCCAAGGGCAAGGGTCTGGGAACCGTCCTGATGACCGAGGTGGTCCGCGGGCTGGCGGCGCGGGGAGTGGCCCTCTCCACGCTCTTTCCCTCGAGCCCCGCGCTCTATCGCAAGCTGGGCTACGAGAGCGCGGGGCTCCACCTCCGGTACCGGCTCCCGACCGCGGCGTTGTCGCAGTCGCTCACCCAGCGCTTCCGGGAGTGGAGCACCGATGTGCCGGACCAGGTCAAGCGTTCGTACCGTCGCTTCGCGGAGCGTCATGCCGGTCTGGTCGACCGCGATGACACGTGGTGGCGTGAGTGGATTGTCGATCCGTATCTCGACCGGCCGACCTACCGATACCTGCTCGAGGGCGACGACGGCGTCGCCGCCTACGTGGTGTTCGGTCAAACCGCCGACCTCACGTCCCAGATGCCTTACGTCTCGACGATGGCCTGCACCGACTTCGTCTGGCACGATCCGACCGGCGCCCGCGCGCTTCTCGGCTTCCTCGGCGCACAGGGTCCCCTGATCTCCTCCGTCTCGTGGGCGGGCGCCGTCGGCGACCCGCTGGTCGCCCTGCTCGAAGCGCCGCCGGCAATCGCCTCGAGCTTCCACTGGATGACCCGCCTGCTCGACGTGCCCCGGGCGCTCACCGCGCGCGGCTATGCTCCGGGGGTGACCGAGAGGATCGCGTTGAGAGTGGTCGACGAGACGGTGCCCGGCAACGGCGGCACCCTCACCTTGGAGGTCGCGGACGGGCGCGCTGTGGTCTCGGTCGGCGAGGGGCCTGCCGACTGCACGATTGACCCCCGTGGCCTCGCGCCGCTCTACACCGGCTGGCTCCGCGCGGCGGACGTCGCCCGGCTCGGTCGGCTGCGCGACGCCGGCCCGGCGGTGCTCCACCGCCTCGATGCGATCTTCAGCGGACCGATGCCCTGGCTAGTCGAGCAGGTCTGACGGTCAGTCGCCGGATTTCCCGTCACCGTCGACCGGCGAGAAAACCGGAAGTGGCGGCCCGTTCCCGCGCTGCCGCCAGGAGACCCGCACCCGATCGCCGATCGCGAGATCGGGATCGGTCAGCACGGTGAGGAGCCTCGGTCCCTCGTCGAGCTCCACCAGCGCGACCACATAGGGCGGCTCGAGCGCCGGCGTCACCGGAATCCGCACCGTCGTTCGCGAATACACCACGCCCGTTCCCCTCGCCGTCACCCAGATCACGTCGGCATCGCACCCGAGGCAAAAGGGACGCGGATAGAACTGATGGGCACCGCACGCGGTGCAGCGCTGGATCCGAAGCTCCCGTTGGGCGGTCCCCTCCCAGAAGGGAGCCGTGAGCGCGTCGCCGAAGCTGGTGTCGCCCATTTCAATCCCTCCCCAGCACAACGGTCGAGGCCGTCGACATGAACCCGCCAACGCCGTGTGCTACGGCGATCCGAGCGTCGGGCACCTGCCGCTCGCCCGCCTCGCCGCGGAGCTGCCGCACAGCCTCGACCAGCAGCAGGAGGCCGAGCGCGCCCGGATGGCAATACGAGAGCCCGCCGCCCGAGGTCATCGCCGGGAGCGCACCACCGGGCCCGAGCCGCCCACCCTCGACGAAGGGGCCACCCTCGCCTTTGGCGCAAAAGCCGAGATCCTCGAGCGCCATCAGCACCGTGATCGTAAAGGAATCGTAGGGCT
>Ga0163144_10018760_pt1 | contig 13964 bp, 12 predicted proteins | sample OliLak19BULKMAT1_FD_123175 | JGI IMG/M metagenome (GOLD analysis project Ga0163144, IMG submission 123175) | Freshwater microbial mat bacterial communities from Lake Vanda, McMurdo Dry Valleys, Antarctica - Oligotrophic Lake LV.19.BULKMAT1 | ecosystem: Environmental > Aquatic > Freshwater >... | reverse complement strand
GGCGTTGAAGACGGCGATGCCGCGCTGTTCGGAGGTTTTCAAGTCGATTTGGTTGGTGCCGATGCAAAACGCGCCGATGCCCATGAGCCGGTTGGCGTTCTCCAAAACACGCTTCGTCACCATCGTTTTCGAGCGGATGCCGAGGATACTTACGTCGCGGATTTTTTCAACCAATTCGTCCTCGTCGAGCGCGCCTTTCAGCAATTCCACCTGGAAGCCCTCGCGACCGAACGCCTCCACGGCCTTCGGGTGGACGTTTTCGAGCAAAAGCACTTTGATCCGGCTTTTGGGGTAAGACTGGCTGCGGCTCATCTGATTGAGAAACAGAAATTCGTCGAGCGAGGGCACGATAAAATCGGCTCTGGACGTCACTTTTTCGCGGTCGATGTTTTCGGTGAAAGCGAAAAACTTGTTGGCCAGGCCCGCCTCGCGGAGTTCGTAGTCGGTGTAGCCGTCGCCGATCACGTACACATCGCCGGGCAGGGCCAGTTCGCGGAGCAGAGCCACCTTGCCGCCGTTTTGCGAAAGTACGTTTTCCCCGTCGTAGCCGGTGATGGTGCCGTCTTCGGCGTAGGTAAAGGTATTGGCAAAAACGTGGTCTTCGCGCACGCCCATCGCCGTGACGATGGGCACGATAAACTCACGAAAACCGCTCGACACGATAAAAATCTGATCGGCGAATTCACTCAGGAATTGCTTGTTGCGCTGAAAGGAGTCGCTGATTTTGGTCGAAAGGTGTTCGACCAGCAGTTCAAGGTGGTCACGGTGGGCATGTAGGAGTTCGATCCGGCGCGGCAGGGCTTCGGCGAAGGTGATTTCGCCGTTCATGCCCAACTCGGTAATCCGCCGGATTTCGGCCACGATCCGATCACGGTCTTTATGCCCGGCCAGGCTGATGTAGGCGAGTTCATCCAGCCCTTCTACTTTGGTGAAGGTGCTGTCGAAGTCGATGACGAAGAAGGTTTGTTCGAGGGTCTTAACCATTCAATTAGGAGTTAGGAATTCCATCTTTTTTGAAAGATGTTACTCTGGAACCAGTTCGTGAGGATTGATTAGTTTCAATCCAACGATGTTCCGAAAATCAGTTGTGTTGCGTGAAATCAAGGTCAGGCCTAGTTCAAGAGCAGTCGCCGCAATGATGGCATCCGGAGTTTTGATTTTATGCGATTTTCGTAACCCGATTGTCTGCACAACGATGTCATTGGTCAACCCGATTACGGAAGCGACGTCCACAAATTCGATCAACAATTGAGCATCGTCGGGAGGGGCGTTGTAGCCGAGGACTTCAATTTTCGTAATCACGGAAACCACCGGCCCAGCATTTACTACTCGGTGCAGAAAGGCCATTCCATCGGGTGGCATCTTTCCTCCCAGGTAATCGATTACCGAATTGCTATCGATCAGGAATCGTTCCGGTTCCATTCGTTTCGGCTTTCAATGACGTGTTGCTGTAGGGCCGAAGTCGTTGGGCCGGAGAGCTTTCCGGCGAATCGTTCCGAAAGAGTCCCGGCAGGGTGTGAGTTTCTTTCAAGCACTCGGATGATGTGCATGGCTTCCAGATCGTGCATCAGATCCGATGCTTTTTCGTGGGTGAGCTGGATGGTCATCGTTTCCATATAAAAAAGGTTTAACTACTCATCAAAAACCCCAGCCCCCGCCGCTCCGACCAGAGCGTACCGTCGTAATCGGCGGGGTAAAAACCGCAGTGACCGCCCTGGGCCGGAGCCTCGAACCATACGTTCGACAGCACTTTCATCGCCTCGAAGGGGTAGCATTCGGGCGACAGAAAGGGGTCGTTTTGCGCGTTGATTACGAGCGTAGGAACGGCAATTTCGCCGACGAAGCGAAGCGAACTGTTTTGCTCGTAGTAGTCTTCAGCGTCATGGAAGCCGTGGAGTTTGGCGGTGTAAAAGTCGTCAAAATCTCGCAACGTTCGGATTTTTTTCAACGGCTCCGCGCTCAGGTGCCCTGGCATCCGGGCAGCTTTTTCCTTGATTTTCTTTCCCAAACTTCGGTTGAACCGCCGACTGTACACCCGGCTAAAGCCGCGTTCGAGGTACGTGCTGCTACTCGACAGGTGCAGTGGCACCGAAAATACGACGGCTTTTTCGATGAACGAAGCGACCGATTGTCCCCGCTCGCCGAGGTATTTCAGCGTCAGGTTGCCGCCCAGACTGAAGCCCACGAGGCAAATCCGGGCGTAGCCTTTGGCGCGGGCGTGGGCAACAACCGTCTCCAGGTCATCGGTGGCGCCGCTGTGGTAAAAGCGCAGGCTGGCGTTGGGTTCGCCGGAGCAACTGCGGTAGTTCCAGGCCAGGCAATCGAAGCCCTGGTGGTTGAGCAGCCGCACCATGCCCAGGATGTACTGCCGGGTGGAATCGCCTTCTAGGCCGTGGGAGAGGATGACGAGAACTGGGAATGGGGAAGGCGGAGTGCGGAGTGAACCCATTCCGAATTCCGAATTCCGAGTTCCAACTTCTGCCCAGTCCAAATCCAGAAAATCCCTGTCCGGTAGGGTGAGGCGCTCACGGGTGTAGCGTACGCCCGCTACCTTGCGGAACAGCGCCGGGTAGATGGTCTGGGCGTGGGCGGTGGGCAGCCAGCGCGGGGGGCGGTAATCGGAGGTTTCAACGAGCGGCACTTTAGATGGGAAGATACTAAGCCCCAAAGGTCGCGAGGGGTGGGCAAAAATGAGTCACCCGGCCTGGTAAAGTTTGGCGGGTTGGCTTTCCAGCCGACCGCTGCTTCGCCGGCGGACGGCCCGATTTTGAAAACAAATCGCTATACTTGCCCTTCTGCCGGAGGCACTGATTCTCCGGCTTTTGCCTCTCCCTGCATGACCTTCCTCCGACTCGGTGCGCTCTGGCTGCTCCTATTGGCCCTAACGGGCGGCAGTCTGTTTTGCCTTTTTTTCGGCGTTCGGTGTTTGGTCGAGGTCGTCACCCGCCCCCCGGAAGGCCGCGCCCGCTGGTCGGCGCTGATCCTTACGGTGGCTTTTTTTATGGCGGCGGGGTTGATGGGCTTGGGCATGGTGTGGGCGGTGAGGGTGATTTTTTTGAAGGCTTGAAACAAAAAAAGCGGCCCCAACTGATCGGGGCCGCTTTTTTTGTGAAACGCTTCCAGCAAAAACTACTTCTTCTTAATCTTCTCCGTAATCACGCGTGGAGCCGCTGTGTTGTAGAAGTAATTAAGTGTAAACGTTTTGGTGGCCGGATCGTACTTGTTGACCGCCCCAATGGTGGGAAACACTTCGCGGCTGATACCTAAGAGTGTAACATTGTTGGTGGCCGGATCCACCTTCAGCTGAATCTGCTCAGCGCCTCCCAAATCACCCAATTCCAACTGAACTGTGTTGGCATCGATGGTGGCGAGGGTTTTGTCCTTATTGATATCCCGTGGCCCCGCCGTGGGGTGAGCAAATACGCCTGTGGCTTTGTAAACGCCCGAATAGATGTTATTGACCTTGATGGAGTACACCGCGTTTTTGAGGTTGCTCGCCACTTTGGCCCCCGACGCGCTCAGGATCGAAACCGGAATGGCGTACGATTTGGACAGGTCAATCTTCGAAGAATTGAGGGCTATCACAAAAGGCACGTCGCGCTGGCCGGCCTTGATGGTCAGCGTTTTGTTGGGAATCGTGTACGAGGCAGCAGGCAAGAGTTCGAGGCCGGTTCCTTTGAGCAAGTCCGGGTTTACGTCGAGCGTGGCGGTCACGTCCTGCGAGAGCAGGTTGACCGAACCCAGGTTGACATTGAACAAAGTGACGTCTTTGGCCGTCGTGGTAAAATCCACGCCCAGCACCTGCGAACCGCCTTCGCCGCCAAAAATGCTGACAATCGGCTCTGCCCCTTCGGCATTGATGAGGTCGTTGTAGCCCCGGTCTTTGAGGCAACTGCTCAGCGCTGCCATCATGACAAGCGAGAGCGCCCCGGTTTTAAAAGTGAATTTCATGGTCAATGGTTTTTTAAGTAAATGAGGATGGCGAAAAATGACCCGGACTGACGGAACATCTCTCCGGGCCTTTCAACCGACTTACTTTTCCCAGAATAACTTGGTAAACGCCGTGACTTCCCCCTGGGCTTTCACGTTCTCGGGGTTGGTCCCGAGTTCGCTATTGGGGTAAATCAGGCGCAGTGGATGCTGGGTTCCCTGGGCTTTGGTCGAGAGCGGCACCTTTGGGAAACCCGTCCGGCGAAAATCCGACCACGCTTCAAAGCCATTTATGCCCGTGTTGGCGATCCACTTCTGAGTGATGATGGCTTCGATTTTGTCGGTCGAAGAGTCCCATCCCACGTTGGCCGTTTCCAGGGCGTAGTAGGTTGCCGCCGCCGTGCCCGCATTGGTTACTCCAAAGTAGCGGAACGACTCAACGATGCCTTTCTGGTACAGGTCTTTGGCCGTCCCGGTGGTCAGGTACCCGCGCTGAACGGCTTCCGCTTGTAGGAAGAAAGATTCGGCGGCCAGCATGACGGGCTGCGCCCGCTTGTAGAGGTCGCTCGCCCCGGCGGTGGCTACCTGGGGCAGCAGTGCCGGGCCGATGGCCGAGATTTTCGGGGCCGTGTACAGGTCGTTTCCTTCGCCGAAGGGGACGCCCCGGTAGTCGGCGCGGAAGGCCGCGTCGTCGGGTACATACGCCAGGCGGGGCAGGCGGGGGTCGTTGAAACCTTTCAGCGTTTTAATATAGAAATCGCTGTAGGTGTAAAAATCCTTGTTGCCTGCTTTGGTGTCGGAGGCCGTGAAGCCGTAGTTTTCGTAAAACGGATTCAACTTACCCGCCGATTTCTGGTAACCCGGATCGGAGAGGGCGTCTTCGCCCGCCCCGAGGTAGCCCCCGGTGATCTTGGCAATTTCGCCTTTGATGTACGCGTCACGGCCCGCCACGTTGGTTTGGCGAAGCAGGATGCGCAGCTTGAGCGTGTTGGCAAACTTCACCCACTTGGGCATGTTGCCTTTAAAGACGAGGTCGGCACCGGCGGGGCTGGGGTTGTCCGTCGAAATAGGTTTGTTCAATTCCACCAGAGCGGCATCCAGTTGCTTGATCAAATCCTCGTAAATGGTCTTGGCGTCGTCGTACTTAGGGCGGATCACCCCCGTGCCTTTCAGCGCGTCGGTGTAGGGAATGTTGCCGTAGGTATCGACCAGAATCTGAAAGTTGAAGGCTTTCATCGTTTTGGCGATGCCAACCAGGGCGGACTGCTTCAATTCGGTGGCCCGGTTCTCGACGTACTGATAATCGTTCAGGTTGTCGTAAACGCCGGTCCAGATGCCCTGGCGAAAATCAGCAGAAACGGTATAGGTTTTTTCGGTCTGAAAACCCGATACCGAGCCCGTCGGCGACCACTGCCCGGACCAGAATGCCCCGATTTCGTGGTGCGTCAGGCGGCTGGCAGTGACGTTCAGTGCGGTGGAAAGCACTAGTTCGGGCGTCGAACTGGTGGCGTTGTTGGGGTCCGTGTTTACGTCAAGGTACCCCTCCTTGCAGGCCCCAAACAGGAGCAGGGTGGCAAGGCTGAATAAGGAAAAAATCTTACTTTTCATGGATGGTAAATAGCAGTGTTTGAAAGGCGGCCCAGGCCGCAATCCGTTTTAATTAAACGATTAGAAGCCCACGTTCAGTGTGAACCCGTACGTCCGTGTGGGCGGGGTAATGAAGGTTGCGTTTACCCCAATGGCGTTGGAAGTCGTGTTGCCGAATTCCGGATCGGTGTATATGTTTTCCTTGGGCAACAGCGTGACCAGGTTACGACCCACCAGCCCGACCGTGGCCGATTTGATGATTCGCGTCCGGGTCAGGAACGATTCGGGGATGGTGTAGGTCAGGGCCAGTTCACGCAGTTTCCAGAAGTCCCCGCTCGTGACGAAGTTGGTTCCGTAGTTGCGCAGTTGGCTGTCCCAGGCACCCAGGCCGCCATCGCGCACGGCTACGTCGTTGTTGGGGGTGAAACTACCGTCGGCGTTTTTAACCACTGAGTTGGGGAACACGAAGCGCTCCCGTCCGTAGGCAGTCGTGGCGAAGGCCGAGCCGGTAAACCACATGGTTTCGGCCAGACCGTGCCCGATGAAGTACCCACCCCGGTATTCGGCGGTAGCCGCCAGGCGGAATCCTTTGAAACTAAGGGCAGAATTCAGGCCCAGGCGATGCCGGGGAACCGTCTGACCCACGGTACGCAGGGCAGCGGCTTTTAGCGGATAGCCAGTGGCCGGATCGACCACGACGCGGTCGTCGGTGGCGCTGACGCGTTGGTAATCCACTACCTTGATGGTGGGAAACTGCTTTCCGTTTTCGGCAAAAACCTGGTAGAGACTCGAGTTTACCGCGCCAAACAGACTTGACAGGTTGATTTCGGCCAGGTCCTGGTAAATTTCCTTTACCCGCGTGTCGGTGTTGCTGTAGTTAACGTTGAAATCCCAGCGCAGGCCGTTTTGCAAGCGCATCGGCGTCGTTTTAAGGTCTACTTCAAACCCGCTGTTCTGTACAACCCCGGCGTTAATGGTCGCCCTATTGTAGCCGGTCGCCTGGGAGATGTCGATCTGAACCGTCTGGTTTTTCGATTCCTGCGTGTAGTAGCTCAGGTCGAGGGTCACGCGGTCGTTGAACAGACCGAATTCCGTTCCCACTTCGTACGAAGTGATAAACTCCGGCTCGATGTTGGGATCGTTGAAGGTATTGCCCTGGGTGTAGCCCGCCGTCGAGCCGTAGGGGAATCCACCGCCCACTGCGAAAGGCGTGGCCAAGCTGTACGCCCCGATCGTCACGTTACCCACCCTGGTGGCCGCCGCCCGGATCCGCGCCGAACTCAGCCAGGTCAGGTCGCGCAGGGACGGAAGCGCCTTCGTCAGCACGAACGATACGTCGGCACTGGGGTAGAAGTATGACCGCTTTTCTTTACTCAACAGCGAAGACCAGTCGTTGCGGCCCGACAGGTGCAGGAAGAGGTAATCGCGGAAACCGAGGTTCCAGTCGGCGTATACCCCGTACTGACGGGTCAGGAAATCCGTTGCGGTGGCCCCCGGTTCTCCCACCCGGTTGGTGACGTTGTACAAATCGGGAAGCACCAGGGCGTTTGCCGATACCTGGATGAATTTCCGGCGGTCTTCGCGGACGTTCGTACCCAGGATCAGGTTGCTCGAAATCGGCCCGAGTTGGTTGTTGATCGTCACGAAGAAATCCTGGTTGAGGCGGGAGGTATTCCCACTGAAATCAGCCGCACTCCCGGCGATGTCCCGGGCGTTGTACTTCCCGCTGCCTTTGGCGTAGGTGCTGTAGTTGTACTTGGCGGAGTAAAACTTCGAATCGAACTGCTGGTTGGTGATCCCGATGCGGTAGAGCACGTTGAGCCACTTGGTGGCCTGCAATTCGAGCGTCAGGTTACCTTGCAGGTAGCGATCGGTTCGCGTCTGGCGGTTGTTGTCCAGGTCGAAGTACGGGTTGTTGTAGTAATCGTTGAAGTAGTTATTCGGGTTAGCGGGGTTCAGTTTACCGTCGGCCAGCTTGAAATCCTGCCAGTTGCGGTAATCCGTCAGTTTGACGTTGGCGGCGGTGTTGAGTACAGCGTTGTAAAAGTTGGTGGTCGTCTGGTTACCCTGCCCAACGCGGTAGTCGATCCCGAACGATCCCTTGAACTTACCGTATTCCCGAGACGCATTCAGGCGTGCGCCCGTCCGTCGGTAGGTATCCCTGGGTTGTACGCCATTCGTGCGAACATCCTGCACGGAAATGAAGTAGGTACCTGTTTTGTCCCCTGCTGATAACGAAAGGTCGGTCTGAATGGTGTTGCCCGTGTTAAACGCGTTCCGCTTCGAGTTCGGACTATTCTGGTACGGATATGAATACTTGCTGCCGTCTTCCAGCTCCCGCCCGATCTGCACCGCGTTGGCCGGTTGTAAAATCAACCCGCCGTGGTCGGGATCACTCACCAGCACGTCGCCGGTATTGGTAAATTCTGGGCCGTAAGATTGGTTTTCCATCGGCACGTACACCCGGCTGTAAGCCTCAGTACCGCCGCCGAAACGCTCGTTGAGCTTGGGCATGAAGCTGATGCTTTCCAGGCTGGAGGTATTGCCAAAGGTCACTTTAGGGGCACCAATCGAGCCTTTTTTGGTGGTGATGATCAAGGCTCCGTTGGAAGCATCCGAACCATAGAGCGCGGCAGCATTGGCTCCTTTCAACACCGTGATGTTGTCGATGTCGTTGGGGTTGAGGAAGTTGATGGCCTCCTGGGGTACCTGCACCCCATCGACCACAATGAGGGCCTGGTTGTTACCCGTTAGCGAACGGTTGCCGCGAAGCTGAATCCGTGTGGCGGGATTTACGCCATTGCCCACGGTGTTGATCTGCAAACCGGCCACTTTCCCGGCCAGCGAGTTGGCCAGACCGACCGCGCGTGCCTGATTAATACCGCTACTCTTGATCGACTCCGCGTTGTACCCTAATTGTTCTTTTTGGCGCTGCACCCCAAGGGCCGTCACCACAACTTCTTCGAGTTGGGAGGTTTCGGCGGTTAGGGTGGAGTTGATGGTGGTCTGGGTTCCCACGACTACTTCCTGACGGCGGTAGCCAATTGCCGAGAAGACCAGCGTCGCACCGGAGTTGACGCTCAGGCGGAAATCCCCGTTGGCGTCGGTGGTGGTGCCCCTGGTACTGCCCTTGACGGACACGTTTACGCCTGGAATCGATGAGCCGTCTTCTCCGGCGGTTACTTTTCCGCTAACGGAACGATCCTGCGCCCAGGCCTGCCTAGCAAGCATGGTCATGAGCACGAAGCTCACGAGTAGAATTTTACGCATGTGTTTTGGTTAAATAGTGAAAATTAGTTCCGAGAAACTATGGTCAAACCTACGAAAAACCACCTGCAAATAAAAAAAGCATTTTTACCTGAGCGGCAATTCTTTTTTTCTGTTTTACAAATTCATGAGTATTTTCACCTAATTTATTGAGTAAATCTCAATGCCTCCACTGGAAATTTGCCAGATTATTAAAAAATTGGAGAAACCAGTCCTATTCGCATTTTTTCACTAAACAGGACTATTCCACGAATTGGCCAGCGGTATATTCCAATTGACGTCGTAAGGTTGAGCGATAGAAGGCTTCCGTTTACCGGCATATTATCAGATGACCAGAGAAAATTGATTCAAAGACTGCCAAACCCCGGCTCGGAAGAATGAAGATGCCGCCTGATTTTCTCAGTTCGCTACTAGTATACGTTAACACAAAGGCCCTTCTCCCACGCAAGGGGAGAAGGGCCTTTTAATGAAAGCCGGAAGAAATACTGAACGGGAAGACTATGATTTGGAAGTGGGTTCATCCATCAAATACACCACCAAACTCCGCGCCCCGTGCGCCCCAATCACGAGGCTCTGCTCGATGTCGGCGGTTTTGGAAGGCCCGGCGATAAAGACACCAAAACCGGTTTCGTCCACTCGGATTCGGTCGTAGGCTTGGTGCATGGAAGCCAGCAAGCGCGAAACCGGCAGTACCAACGCCAGGTGCTGAGTAATGAAGGGCAGGACCCGGTGCGGGCCGGTTTGGACTTCGCTCAGCCAGATGGCCCCGTTTTCGGCCACGCCCCAGGCCCCCGGCAAAATGGCCAGGTTAATGTGTTCCAGTTCGTGCGGGTCAGTTACACTCAGGCTAAAATCGGCCAGGTCGGTGAGTTCGGGCACGGTCACGGCCACGTTGCTGAAACCCGGAAACGATTCGCAGACGTGTGCCCGCACTTCTTCAAACGTGCCCACCTCGACGATGGTCGCACCGATGGCCTGCAAAACGGTTTTGAACTGAAGCACGGCGTCGTCCGGGGCTTCGCCAAAGGCAATGCGGGCGGGCAGAGCCTGCAACTCCGGTTTGGCCTGCCGGATGGCGGCCAGCATTTTCTCGCGGCTGCTCATAATTGGGCAAAAGGCGTCTTCTCTGGTTGCTTATCTCCCACCACCTGTTTATTCTCTCTCCCTTCCTGTTTCTCTCGCTTCGCCCACCATTCCCGAAAACTCTGTTTCGGCGCGGCGGGGAGTTCGCGGTCGTGAAACCAGGGATTAAGGCGATTTTCAACCACGAAGGGCATTGTGCGCATCACGCCCCGGCCCACCCGGAAACTCCAGTTGAAGAGCGTGGGCGAGGCGAGTACTTTGGCCGCTACCTGCAACCCTATTTTTTTCACCCCGCCCACATAACCGTCTTTGGCCAGCACCTGCCGCCAGAGGTAGAGTTGCTTATCGATGTCGATTTTCACCGGGCACACGTTGGAGCAGGAGCCGCAAAGCGTCGAGGCGAAGCGCAGGTCGGCGTTTTCGTGCATGTCGAGGTTGGGCGCGAGGATAGCCCCGATTGGACCGGCCACGGCGTTGTGGTAGCTGTGCCCTCCGCTGCGGCGGTACACGGGGCAGGTATTCATGCAGGCTCCGCAGCGGATGCACTTCAGCGAGTTGCGAAACTCCGGGCGACCCAACTGCGTACTCCGTCCGTTATCCACCAGGATGAGGTGCATCTGCTGGTCGGCTCTCGGTCGGTGAAAATGGCTGGCGTACGTGGTGATGGGTTGGCCGGTGGCACTGCGGGCCAGCAGCCGCAGAAACACACCGAGGTGTTCGGCGCGGGGGATGATTTTCTCAAACCCCATCGAGGCGATGTGAACGTCGGCCAGGTGCGCGCCCATGTCGGCGTTGCCTTCGTTGGTACACACCACGAAGCCACCCGTTTCGGCGATGGCGAAGTTTACGCCCGTGAGCGCCGCACGGCGGGTCAGGAAGGTTTCGCGGAGGTGCTGCCGGGCGGCTTCGGTGAGGTACTGCGGGTCGGTCGCGCCTTTTTCAGTACCGAGTTTTTCGTGAAACAGCTTGCCGATGTCCGCCTTTTTCAGGTGAATGGCGGGCAGCACGATGTGGCTGGGCGGCTCCTCGCGGAGTTGTACGATGCGCTCGCCCAGGTCGGAGTCGATGACTTCAATCCCGTTTTTTGCCAGAAACGGATTGAGATGGCATTCTTCCGTTAGCATTGACTTGCTCTTTACCAACTGCTTCGCTCCCACGCTTTGCATGATTCGCAGCACGGTTTGGTTGTGTTCCAGCGCGTCGGCGGCCCAGTAGATGGTGATGCCGTTGGCCTGGGCGTTGGCCTCGAATTGCTCCAACAGCACGTCCAGGTTGGAGAGGACGTGGTTTTTGATTTGGGAAGCCGCTTCGCGCAGGTCTTCCCATTCGGGCAGGGCCATGGCGGCACGGTCGCGCTTTTGGCGGACGAACCAGAGCGTTTCGTCGTGCCAATCGACGTAGGGTTCGTCCTGGTTGAAGGCCGTGGCGGCGGTGGGGTGGTCAATGGGTTTCATAGTCACGACTAACTTCCCGGAAGTTTAAAAACTTCCGGGAAGTTGGGGTTTCAATCCGTTTCTTCCAACTGAAAAAGCGCTTCGACGGGGGTTTCAAACAACCGGGCCAGTTTGAGCGCCAGCACCGTCGAGGGCACGTACCGGCCCGTTTCGATGGAATTGATCGTCTGCCGACTCACCCCGATGGCTTCGGCCACCTCCGCCTGCGAGCGGTTTTGCTCGGCGCGGGCTACTTTGAGGCGGGTTTTCATAAAGCCAGGGCGGGCAACGAAGCCTGGGCATTTCGGAACACCAACCAACGAAACCGCACTACGAAAACCAGCAACACGGTGAAAAGGTTGTAGGTCATTACCTGCAAAAACTCTGAGCCGTGTACCAGCAAAATGGCTACGGCCAGAATTCCGTAGTTGACGTACACGCTCCATTGCAACGCATCCAGTCGCAGGCGGCTCACCATCTCGTCCTCGGTTTTTTCCTTTGAAAAACCCACCATCAGCAGCCCGGCGACAATGCCTAGCGCGGCGAGTTCATCGGTCAGGTTGATGGGCCAGCCATCGATTTTCCATCCCCGCACTTCACTTTTTTCCGGCACAAAAACCGTCAAAAATTCAAACCCGAAATCGGCGTACATGTACGCCAGCCCCAGCACCAGCGAAGGGACGAACACCACCCAGCCAATCAGCCGGTAGCGATGCGGAAATAAAAAACCTGTTTTCATGATCATTAAAAAGTTTGTTTGTCCAAAAGTAAAACAAACTTTACAAATAAACAAGCAGACTTGGCTATTTTTTAGTCTGCGTTCAAAATCTCCGCCAAATGCCGCACCCCCACCGGCGAGCCTTGCCGCCGGAGGATGCCTTCGAGGTGCATCAAACAGCTCACGTCGCCGCCCACGATAAACTCGGCTCCGTGGCGGAGGTGGTCGGCCACGCGGTCGCGGCCCATTTTTACCGACACCGTTTCTTCACCCACGGCAAACGTCCCGCCGAAGCCGCAGCATTCGTCCACCCGGTCGAGTTCGACGAATTCCAGCCCTTCCACCAGATTCAGCAGGTGCCGGGGTTTGGAAAAAGCGGGCGCGTTTAGTTCGCTCATCTGCGAGGTTTTCAGCCCCCGCTGCCCGTGGCAACTCTGGTGCAGGCCCACCCGATGCGGAAAGCGAGCGGGAAGCTGGTTCACTTTCAACACGTCGGTCAGAAACTCGCTGAGTTCATAAATCTGCCCCCGCAGGCGGGTGGCCTCAGCCTCGTCGGTCGAGGAATGCAAATGTTCCTTCACATGTAGCGTGCAACTACCCGAGGGCGACACCACGTAGTCATAGCCCCGGAAGGCCCGCACGAAATTTTCGTCGCAGCCCCCGGCCAGGTGCTCAAAACCCGCGTTGGCCATCGGCTGCCCGCAGCAAGTCTGGTTCATCGGAAAATGCACCTCGCAGCCCAGCTTTTCGAGCAATTGCACCGTGGCAATGCCGACTTGCGGGTAAAACTGATCGACGTAGCAGGGGAGAAAAAGGGCGAGTTTCATTAATTTTCTTTTCCGTTGTCAACTTCAGAGCGTTCAGGATGACAACGGGATTGGGAATTTTTTCAACCTAAACATCTCCCGCCCAAACGGCTGCGGGTTCCAACTCGGGGCGATGACTAACGCCGCCCCCAGCGCCGTAGCCTGGGCCAGTTCGGAGGCGTAAACCTCCAAATCGGGGAAGGCTTCGGTGAGTAAATTCATGTAAATCGAACTGCGCGAGAAACCGCCATCCACGAATAACTTCGTTACCGCCGTTTCACCCCGCGCTAACCGAATCGAGGCGATTTGCTGGGCCATCAGGTCGAGTATCAACTGATGATACGCTTCCTCATAATTGTTGAATTCGTTTAAGGCCCGTTCGGCAAAGGCCGAATCACGTAATGACCCCAGATCGGCTTCCTCCAGCACGGCCTGTCGGAAACGCTGGCGCAAAGTACGCACGCAGGCGGGGTCGTAGGCTACGTTTTTGTAAAAGTCAGCGGGTACCGAGAAATACTCAGCCAGCACGTTTGCCCGCCGCTCGTGTTCGTTGCCCGCAAACAAGCGCGAGGCCCGCACCGGATCGCCTCGAAAGGTGAGGTAGCTGAGGCAGTCCTGGCGGAGGTCGTCGCTGCTGAGCACGGCGGTACTGAAGGGGTTGAGCGTGATGCACCAGGTGCCGGTGGAAAGCAATAAAAACGGCGCTTCCCCGAAGGCCAGCAGGTACGGCACCAACGCGGCGGAACTGTCGTGGATGCCAATTCCCACCTCGAAGCCCACACGGGGGCTGGTCACAAACGAGGGCAACACCATCTGCCCAAACGCGTGCAGGCCTTCGTCGAACACCCAGCGGTGGTATTTTTGGCGTTCAAAATTCCAGAGTGCCGTGTGGGAACCCAGACTGGTGATTTCGGCAACTGGTTTTCCCGTAAAAACGAACGAACAATACTGCGGCAGGTGCAGAGCGTGCTCAACCCGACGGTACACGTCAGGTTTGGTGTGTTTGAGCCAGTACAGTTGCAGGCCCGAATTGAGCATCCCCAGGTCGGGCGAGGCGGTTTGAGCGCAAAACTCCTTGACCGGGCCATGGCGTTGAAAAAATTGCTGACGGAGCGCTTCAGGGAACGGCTTGAGGTAATT
>Ga0163144_10018758_pt1 | contig 13964 bp, 14 predicted proteins | sample OliLak19BULKMAT1_FD_123175 | JGI IMG/M metagenome (GOLD analysis project Ga0163144, IMG submission 123175) | Freshwater microbial mat bacterial communities from Lake Vanda, McMurdo Dry Valleys, Antarctica - Oligotrophic Lake LV.19.BULKMAT1 | ecosystem: Environmental > Aquatic > Freshwater >... | reverse complement strand
CCAGCTATGCCCTTCTGTCCGCGAAAGAGCGCGACAAATTCACTATCCGGCATGGTTTGGAAAGCCTGCCAAGTTGTTTTGTTGCCCGTCCCACCGAGTATCCGCTTCATCTTTGACAACTCAGCATCGCTGCCGTTTTTCATAAGGTCATCGAAGCTGCGGTCGTCGGTAGAGCGCCCCATGTGGTAGCGTTCTTTGGCCAGGAGTAGTGCGGCTTTGTCTTGCGATGCCGGGCTGAAATCGGGCAGCACTGACCGGCCGTAGCGGTTTACCAAATCATCCCAGGTCGTGGCGGTGAATTGGTAACGGCCTGCGGCGGAAGATTTCAGCCCGTCTTTCGTCGCGGCGAATATGCGAGGGTGATCGCTGAAGTCGGTGAACGTGCTGCCGGAACCGCCGTCATAGCGGATGTCGTAACGGCCACCACTTTCCCTCGCCGCGACCGCGTTTAGGAAACCCCGTTGTGCGGGGAGTAGACCGGACGCCGCCACGTCACTTCCGTCCGTTTGTCTCACCGCTATCGACGCGCTTGCAGCATCTTCGGTTATCTTGGTAAACTGCGCAATGCCGAGGTCTGCCGCTGCACCATCGCGCATAGCTTGCTTGGCCGCCGCGGACAAGTCACTCTTGGCCAGCACTTCGTCAAACTCGGCGAGGGAACTTTCCAGTGTAGATTTACCGGCGCGGATGGACGCGGCCAGTTCGCCAGCGGTTTTGGTAAGCGCCTCGCCTTGGTAGTTGTAGCGAAGTTTGTATTCATCCGCGTAGGTGTTGGTGGTAAAGTCCTGCAACATGGTCTCGGTGATAGCGGTGTATTCCTCACGCAGTTCTGGGGGTAGGCCTGTAATGAAGCTATCCCGCTGCGACTTCAGGTCGGCGTAGCGTTTCTCTGTAATCCCTGCGCCGTCGATAGGCGCGTCGTTTATGTAGTCGGTTTGAGAACGCGACCACTCACCTTGCATTTGCGTCACGCCTACACGCGCGTTGAAATCGGCGGAGCGATCCGCTTTCTGCTTAGCTTCCGCTTGTAGTTTGTCTGCGCGAACACCTAGCTTGACAGACAGGTTGTTCAACGCAGTAGCCACGCCGTTCCCGCCGCTGCTTGATTGGAACTGCGCCGCTGTCGTTCCCCGCAGCGTTACATCGCCGATTGCCATTAGACCGCTCCAGTGTATATTGAGTTACGCTTGGGCCGGATGCCGCGCTTGCCTGTTTTGGCCGCATCGCCGAGTAGGTTAGGACCAGCCAGATCGAAAAGGGAGGTGGCCGCCCCAAGGAAACCGCCTAGCTTTGCGCCTTTAGCCTCCGAGCGGAAGTTGGCCGCTTCCTGCTTATACGCATCCCCGGCGACTTGGCCTTGGTAGATGGTGAAGCCCCGGTCACGGGCGGCTAGTTCGCTGGCCGACTTCCGCCGCAGCGCACCTGAGCCTACGCCTACGTCAAGTCCGCTGCTGGAAGATTGGGCAAGCATCGCCCCAATTTCCTGTGAGGCTTCCATGTCCTGCATTTGAGCCTGAGTTGCAGCTTCTTGCCGGACGCGGGTAGCGTTTTGCTCTGCGATGGTAGCGTTGTTATTCGCCACTTTCGCTTGGTAGTTGCCTGACATGATTGAGGAGGCTGCGCCTATACCGGCGGAGATAAGAGACATCGTGCCAGCCGAACCCGCCGCGCCAACGATAAGAGGGATTAGGTTTGCCATTAGATTTCCCATTCGTAAAGGTTGCGGTCACCTAGGTACGCTTTGTGATGAAAGCCGCAGGCTAGAAGAAACTTTTCGTTACGCGCGTTATTCACTTCGCATTCCGCCATAGGCCGCCAAGGTAGCGAGCCAAGGTGAGCGCGGATAAAGCGGATCGCAGCGCGAAGTCCCGGTAGGGTGTAATCGCGATGCGCTAGCTCTAGCCAGAGGTAGACCTCCGCGCCAGCCATATCTGGTAAGATTTCGCCGCCGTAGGCAAGGATTTTATCCCCGGAAGTGAAGGTGAACAGACGGCTGCTTAGCAGGACTATCGCCGGGTCAGCGGTGCAGTCATCCGGCAATCGCTTGATGTAACTGAACCCCATCAGCTTTCCCCTAATTCCACGGACTCAACCAGGCTTAGAACGTGCGCGGGAAGCGGGTAGCGTTGGCGGAGGTACAACCCGCCTAGCTTGTTCCAAGGCGCGCCGAGGACGATTTCGGGGAAGTCGCTGCGGAGTTTAAGCGCGTCGCCCCAATCCTCATCGGACAAGTCTTTCATTCCGAAAGCGTTAGCTTCGTCTTGGCCGACTTCCAATCCTCGGGTGTTGAGTAGGCGGACGTGAGCCGAGAGAATGTCTTTCGGCAACGCCTCGCTTATGACTTGCGGGAACACCGGGGTGAGTATTTTAGCTTCCGCCACGTACTGCAAGCCGACACTTGCTTTAGCTACAGGATGCTCTAGTGTCACCGTGCCGTTGGTTACTGTGTGTGCAAGCAAGCCGTCGCCGTCAGCGTTTACTGAAACCGTTTGTCCCTCGAGGTGCCACAGGTTGTTTAGCGTTGTGGTGGGGGTAGTGTATTGCCAATCGCCTGCAAGGACAGGGTAAAGGGTTTTTTTGACGTGCATTAGGTTTGTGGGTTTGCGATCTACCTGGCAGCGGACAAGGTTTGCGCTGATCTCCGAGGTGACTATCACCCGCCCGCCACCGAAGAAGAGCACGTCGCCGATTACGAGCGCTGCCGCTGCGCCGGTAAAAGTTACGTCGATTTCGGTTTCCGCTGCGGTGACATAAGCTGCTGTTAAGGTGGACGCGCCGACAGTTAGGCCACGCTGCAACCCGCTGTCGAGGCCGAACCAATCTTCCGCCTCAAGCACTTCGTTGTAAACCATACGCTCACGGCAACGTACCCAACGATTGCGGAGATAGCGTTCGACAGTGAGGTATAGAATTTCCTTCCCGTTTTCCTGCAGGATTAGGATGTCGAGCACTTTTCCTTGGGTAGTGTGTTGCGCCCAAGCGAATACTTCCTGCTCTCTGTCGTAAGTAAGTGAGAGCAAAACCCCATCGCTGCGCACACCCCAAAGGAGTTTGTGCGGTTCGTTTTGCCAAGCCCAGCGGATGATTTCCAACTGGTTTTTGAACAGGTGCTTGCTTAGCAACGCGATGTCTTGCATAGTGAAAGTGTTAGTGTACTCGGTATAAAGCATCGCGTTTATCACGCTGCTGTTTTTCTGCGCGAAGATAACGTCGAGTTCGATGATGATCGGCTCGGCGCTGTTGGCGCCCTTGTATGCTTGAGGTTCGGCGAGGGCGTTTACGCCCGAGACAGCTTTGCCTTCCTCGGCCCGCAGCAGCACTACGTTTTTTGTTGTGAAAACAAGGACGCCTTGCCGAAGGTCGATCATATGCTGGATCGGGCGGACTTCGCGCGCGGCCAGTTGGTAGCTGTAGCCGTCACCAGCGTTGACTACTTGTGACAGGTCGAAGTTGTTGAGGGTGTTGGGTTTCGTCGCCCACAGGCGCATAGGGTCATTTGTCGTCGCCGCGAAAAGCATACGCTGTTGGAAGGAGCGGACAAGCGCCGGGTAGTTACCGGAAAGCTCGCTTGCGACTGCGGTTATCGCTCCGCTTGAGCCGATGGAGATGGACACTACAGGCGCGGTGTAGTTACTCCCGGGGTTAGTTGTCACGACGCCGAGCAACGTGCCGGTGGAGGAAACTACCGGGTGGCCGATGTATCCGGTGCCTGTAGGGTCGGCGATGGTAATTGCCGAGGCCGTGGTGTAGCCGGTGCCCGCTGTAGTCACGTCCATGTCGATTATAGCCGCGTTTACGAAAGGGTTGAATAGCTGCGGCGGCGCTTTGGTAAAATCGGGCGTGATGTTGTTGTCAGTGAATTGCGGACCGATTGCGCGGCCGAGGTAGCCCACGGATTGCGCGTAGCTTATCTCGGCGCCGATTGGTAGGATTAGCGAGCGGTAGACGTTGTATTCCTTAGCCTTCGGCACAGCGGCCCAATTCAGCTTTAGCGAGCCAGCGGTGTCGGCGTAGTTTACCGAGAGAGCGGTGAAGGCGTAAGGGCTTCCTTGAGACTCAACGTCATCTACTATCGCAGATACGGAGAAGGCGATGCCCGCAGTCCCTCCCGAGGAAGGGGTGAGCGTCAGGCCGGTGGGGGAGGGCGCGGACGCAACGGTTGAAAGCAACGCGATTGACCAGTTATTGTCCGCGATGTAGGTTAGCAGCCTGGGGCGGTAGAGTTTGTGCGTGATGATAACGCGCTCGTAGTTCTGCTCATGGCGGAGGCTGGAAATATCTGCGTCGAGGTAAGGAGTGGCGATTGTGTAAACTCGCGCCATAGTCCCGCTTCCCCCGGCGATAGCGCCGAAGACTTCTGGCGTAGGGCCGTTGACTTCTTTCAGGCGGAAGGTGTTAGTGGCGGCGGAATAGACTTCGAGATAACGGTTGGCGAACGGCGCTGCGGCAGAGACGGATAGCAAATCCCCGTTGATGTAACCATGCGCGGCCAGCCCGACTAGGTTGCCGTCAGTAACGTCAGTGAGGGCTTTCGCGCTTTCGAGAATGTATCGGCCATAACGGACAACGCGGATACGCAGGGCGCTGAACTCAAGTTCGTAATCATCCACCGTGCCCGCGAATAATACGGAACGAGTCGAGCCGCCTTGCATGACGGAAGCGAACTCAAACCCCCCGCGAATTTTAATCCCGCCAGCGAAATCAACGAAGAAATTGCGGCAAAGGGAGAGGCCGAACTCGTATTTGCTGAGGTCCGTGCGACCGTAGAAGTCAGGGGAGACTTCGCCCGCGATGAAACCGTAGACTACTTTATCTTGCCCGGCCATTAGAAACTCGCTTGGTTTATGTCAAAGTAGGGGTAGAAGTAGTGCGTGGCGCGCGGGGACATTGCGAGGCCTCGCGCTTGCAGCCAGCTAGGCAGCGCGTCAACTTCGCTCTCACTTTCGTTCGCCATCTCAGTCCGGGCGAGGAGGACAATTTCAGTTGTTTCTTCACGCAGCGCACGGGTACGAGTATCTTTGCCCGTGAGCGGCAAGCACAGCTTTGAGGCGAGAAGCGCGACGACGGAGGAGACAAGGGCCTCGTCGAAGGTTTCTTCCCGCTCGACCATTTTGGTGTAGCGCAGGATCGGCGTGACTTCCTGCGTGAAGATAAGCGTTTGCTCGTTATAGTTGCCGACATCAAAGCGGGCGTAGCTTTGCAAATAGCGAGGCGCAAGCATGTCGCTCGGCGCACCGTAGGCGAAACGCCACTCGGGGGATAGCGGGCCGGGAACCCAGGCGATGTTGAAATTGCGTTCGGCTACTACAGCAAGACGGGCCCAGGCATTAGCGCAAGGCCACGAGGCGGATTTAAGCAAGGCGCTTACCGCTCGTGGGTAAAAGAGGCGGCACAAATCCGCCTCCCTTCCTTTCTCTAACGGGTCGGAGATAAGGGCGCGGCTACCTACGGCAGATAGTGCAAGGTTCCAGATGGTCACTTTATCTGTCATGGCAGCCGCTCCCTATCAATCGTCGTCGTCGTTCAGCTCGATCGGCGGCACCGCAGCAGTTTCCGGCAGGGCGCTTTCGCTTACCGGAACGGCAGTAGACGGTGCTTTGCCTTCAGCGAAGTAGTGAAGATCGCCTGCGTCAAACGCTCCCTCTGGGCCCATGTAGCGGCGGGCCAGACGGTAGAGTTGGGTGGTTGGGGGAACTACCCCCAACTTTTTACCCCCCGCCATTAGCGGGAAGCCTCGTCAACGTGGGCGCGCCAAAGCTGCGGAGTTGGCGTGAGGAAAGCGTCAACACGGCCAGCGGTGAACGCGGCGACCGCTGTGGTTTGCAAAATGCCCACGAACTTTTCGTAGACCACGCCCTCGAAGGGAAGGGTGCTTACGTACAGCACTTTGCCCGCGGTCATCGAGGCGACAGGGAAGGCCGCCGTCCGCAAGTGAACGGTAGCGGTGCCGTCGGTCGCGATTGCGGCAGTTGCATCAGATGCGAGGGCAAAGGATGCTGTGGCCAAGCCGCCGCTAGTGGCCGCGACGGAAACCTGCAGGACCAGGAATAGCTGGTTGTAGGTACCCATCCCGATGTCGCGGGGGTACAGCAGCTCGATCTGGTCGCCCAGAAGATAGCTGCCCGCGGCGCCGGTGTCTAACGCGACGTTATTGCAGAACTCGTTGAGTCGATCGACATACATGGCTGTTTCTCCTTACGAAACGAGGGCTTCGTCGCCGAACAAAGCGTCGGTGCGACGGACAGGGATTTCATCAAACGCCATGATACGCTTGCCGCCTACCATATCGGTCGTGAGGGTTGAGGCCGTGACGGCGGAAGCAACTTGCTGCCGCAGCTTGGTGCGGATCGTGCGATCCATGTAGAACGCGAACTTCACGCCTTGGAGGGAGGGGACGCGCTCGGTTGCCTCGAACATGAGGTTGGGGAGGTTGGCGCCGGTAGCTGCGTTGAAAGTCAGCGCCGAGCGGTCGATGTTCGGGATGCGGACGATGTAACGCCAGTCGCGGACGGACATGCCGCAGTCCCATTTGTAGTGCGTCCGGTAGATTTGGTATTCGCCTGACGAGTCATCGGCCGCAGCGGTATCTTCGCCGAGGTCGCGGACTTGAAGGCCGGCCTTGCTGCCCTTGGGGTAGATGCCGTGGACAGTGTTTGGGCCCCAACCTACCAGCCAAATCGACGCGTTGTCAGTGCCTGTGCCGCCGCCGACGACAATGTTGTCCTTGTTTTCGGCGGTGAGGGAATTGAAGCGGGCGTTCAGGCCGAGAAAGCGCTCGGGGTGCAGACCCGTATCGCCGGTGAAGATGGTGTCCGCCATCACCTGCGACATGCCTTCGATGAAGGCACGGTCCTCGCTTGCGCGGAAAGCCGCAGCGTTGCCGTTCAAGTCGGCGAGCGCTTTGTCGATTTTGGCGTAGGTTTCCAGCATACCGCAAGTGTCAGTCACGCGAACGCGAGTGGACTTGTTGCCTTTGACGCCGCCGTAGAGCTTGCGCCAAGTGCCCAGCGGGATGCCGCCTCGAGCGGTCGTGACGTGGCCGGTGGGGAGGTTGCCCTCGATCCATACCATGTCGTCGAGGATTTCGTTGGTTTCATTTAGGATTTCGGCGACCATTGAGATGGAACCGTCAGGGTCCATTGCGTTGGTAACGTCGAGCAAAGTCGGGAATTGGTTGTCAAGCGCAGCCATGGGTTTACTCCGTTTGGTGCATTGTTGGGTACAGCCTTTGAGCCATAGTCAGTTTGCCTTTCGGTGGTTCGCCCAAAACAGGTGAGCCTTCAACTAGGCCGGAAGTAAGCTTTGCCAACGCACTGAGGATGTGAGGATTGTTCCCCGCACCAGTTAGCCGCATCGCTTCGTAGAAACTGGGCTGGACGCCGATGGAGTCCAAACCCTTCTTAATCTGCGCCAAGGTCTCCGGCAGTTTGGCCCCACCTATGTCGGGCAACTCCGTAGCTTCCTTGCGCCATTGGTTCTGCATATCGGTCCAGGACTTCTCTTGCGCCTGCGCGCCAAGTTGTCCGGCCTGCTGTTGCAGATCAACCAATTTTTGCAGTCGCTCTTTCGGCGACAAATTCGTGTCGTTCATTACCTCGAGGGCTGAGCCGAGGAGGGTGATGTCGGGTGCGCCATTGGCTCCGGCGGTTAGGATCACGTCAGCAAAGCCTTCGGGCAACGTGATGTCGGTTAACACGAGGGGGACAACCGGCTCGGGAGCCGCCTTACCTTCGCCCCCCTCGGCCTCAGATGACGGTGGAGGTCCGCCATCGAGAAGTGACGAGTCAGTATCGGTTGGCGGTGTCTCCGTCGGCGGAGTCATCCCCGGACTGCCCTCGTTCGCCATCTGTGTAACCATCTGGTTGTAGCCGTTCCAAAGTTTCATTTGCTTCCTCCAAGAGAAGTTGAGGCCAAAGCCTCGGATTTGTTTCGTTCAGCGTGGCGATGATTTCCATCCCCAACTCGTGTCGGCCTGCGGCTCTGGCCATAGCGAGCGCGTTATCGGACGGGAGTATGGACAGCACGCCGGAAGAACCTAGAATTGTCCGGAGGAAAAAGCGCAAGTTGCTCGTGCGCCCGATCTCCCGTACCGCTGAGGATAGTCGCTCTTTGTCGAGCTTTTCCCAACGTCGATGCTCTGTAGGTTTCGCAGCCATACTTTATCCCGTCCTTTTTGTAGCCTATCACAATCCACTTTCGCCGTCAACCCATAAGCGACTGCAAGGCGTTCATACCGCCGCCCACGTCAGCCTCACTCAGCACCTTCGCACCTGCCGCCAGGTTGTTGCCGACCTCCGCGCTTTGCGCCAGTTGCTGTTGCGCTTGCTGTTCCGCCCGACGTTCAGCTACGGTCTCGCGAGAGTTGAGGCCGGAGGGTTTGATCGAGATGCCCTCGGCGTAATCGCGCATGAGTTCCTCGACGTTGGGGACGAGGGTTACCTCCGGCCAGACTGCGGCGGCTTGCCCGATTACTTGCAGGTAGCGCTCGATGGATACCGTGCCGGAACTACGCTGCGCGTCGGACAGGATGCTAATGTACTGGATGTCGATTGTGGTGTCGGCGAGTTCGGGCGGCTTTGGCGGCAACATTCCTGCCCGCTCGGCGATGCCGTAGATGCGTCGGAGAAGCGGGTCGAGGCCTTCGTTGCTGAACCGCTCGAATACTGGGCCGAGGTGGATTAGCTTTTCTTCCCGCCGAGCGTCGATTTCAGTTGCGGAGCGGACCGAGTCGAGTTGGGAAATCATGTTGAACAGGTCGTTTTTGCACGTCTCGCGGATGTGCTTTTGCAGGGACTCAATATCCATGCGCAATTCACCGTAGGGGAGTTGGACGGAATACGCAGGCTTGGCGCCGAAGTTTTGATTAGCTGTGGCCGCGTAGGTTAGGCCGCCAGCGTCAAGGGCTTTGGGCCGGTTCTTCAACTGCTGGTCTACGATCAGCGGCGGGCGAACCTGCTTGGCGAGGCCGGATGCGCGCTCGAGGTGAAGCTGCTGCAATTCCTGCACGTCGCCGAGGCAGTCCATTGCGGGAGAAACGCCATAGCTATCGTTGCCGATTAGTTCCCAGCGAGGGGATACGGTCGGCCATTCGTAGAGCGGGGAGGCCTGCAGCACCCGCATGTCGTTGCTGCCGATTTCCCAATAGACCTCGCGGTAGGGCGCGTTGCTACGGGGTAGGATGCCGTCATCGGGATCATTGCGTTCGATTAGGTGGGCGACTTCTACCTCGTTAAATAGGCAGGCGTTGCCTTGGGCGTACAGGCGCTTGGTGCTTTCGCTCAGCGCGTCCTCGCCGAATTGATCGTAGAGTTGCTCGACCGTGCGGACGAACCGGCGACCGTGGCGGTTGATGCGCTGATCGCCGCTCATGGATAGGTAGAACTCGCCGAGGGGGAAATTGTAGCAGCGGAAGACGTCGTTGAAATCTTCATAGACCGCTAGGGATGCGGTGCCGAAAGCGCACCACTCGAGGTAAAGGACGGCAAGCGAATTGTACATGTTGCTCTCGGCCATCAGCGTGGCGAGGCGGGACTCAACCTCCTCAAGCCACAGCTTGGCCGCGTCGGAAAGGGCTGCCTCGCTGTAGCCGGTGATGCGCAGGCGGAACCACGGGCGAGCGGGGGAGGTGATGCCCGACATCATACCGGAGGCAAGGGTGCGGATTGCAAGCGTCGAGGTCGAGTCGATTAGCTTACGGTTGCGCCGGTCTGGGGTGCGGATTTCCTTCTGCGAGCGGAGCCACGGGTAGCGGCGCGGAAGGAAGTAATCGCTGATGTCGCGCCAGTGGGTGAACCAATACTGGCGCTCAGTGTCCATTGCGTGGAGCACGGCGGATAGCTTGCGCATGGATTTGGCGGGGATTGCTGGCATAGGGTACTCCTTACAACCCGCCGAGAAGCGAGGGCATGGATGATGTGGAACTCGAGCCGGTTATGGGCCGCGTTTTCTTATTCGGGCGCTGGCCCATACCGGACTGTGATTGCCCTCGGGAAAGGAAGTTAGCCACAGTGGGGGAGTTTGGCGACGGCTTAATCTTCGGGGGTTTAGGCATAATCGCGGACCTCGCTGAAGGGGTTTGGATCGGTGTAGTACTCGGCTTTGCTGGATACCGGCGCGTAGTTCATTGTGGGGTAGGCGAACGTGCAGGCAAGTGCGTCGGTTACATCGGGCGAAGGGAGGCGGCGACGGCGCAGATCTTTCTTGGACTCGAGTTGGATAAAGTCCTCGCGGGAGAAAGTGTAGGTGGGGCCGGACATTTCCACAGTTAGTTTGGTTTCGTAAAGCGGGATGTCGTCTGGGATGCACCCGCGCATAAGCCAGCGGCGGAGACTGCCCCATATCTCGGCCCGTTTGTTGAGGTACTTTTCGCCGACCGATTGCGGGTCAGCGTTGTCGGAGGCGCCGCCGAAGGTTACCTCGTAGACGGGCAGGCCCATTGAGTTAAGCTGATCGACCACCCCACCGCCGATGCCTCCGCCGTCAACGAAAATTGCAATCGCGTCAAGGCGGAGGTATTCGTTGTGGACTACGGTGGCGAGTTGGGTGGTGGATAGGCCTTTGAGGATTATTGGCGGTTGGCTGCGCGCATCGTTTCCGCGGCGAGGGTAGATGACGCTGGAGTCGTCACCGAAGCGAGCGACATCGACGCCGAGGACGTAAGGGGCGTCATTGCGCGGCGGGAGCGGGCGGACGACTGCCTCTCGCGCGGCCTCGAGGGAGATGAAGGACATCGCGTCATTGCGGGGGAATACGCCGCGAACGCGGACTCGGACGAAATCGTGGTCCTCGCCGTAGTCGGCTACCCAGCGGGCAATCTGCGTTTTGTTCGTGATGGAGACCTCGCGCGAGTCGATTGCGAGGCTGTTCCAGCGGTGGGCGAACTCGCCGCCGGGGAAGCACTCACGGAAGCGGCCGGAGTTCTTAGTCGGGTTGCCAAACGCGCACCAGATGATTTGGGTGTTTTTGTCGGTGAGCGCGCCTTCGGTAGTTTCCCAAATCATGTCTGCGATGGCGGACGCTTCGTCGAATACTATGATGATGCGGCGGCCGAGGTTGTGCAGGCCGGCGAAAGCCTCCATATTCTTCTCGCTCCACGGCACCATGTCGATGCGCCAGGTCTTTTCGTGGTCCGGGTCGATGGAAAAGCGGGCGGTGGCGGTCATGCGGAATAGCGATTTGGTCATGGATAAGCGGTGCCATTTGGCAAACTCCGCCCATGTTTTTGTCTTGAGCTGGTTCTCTGTGTTGGCGGTCACGACGCCTTTAGTATCGGCCATCGTGCTTTGCGCCCAATCGAGTATCCACGAAACACAGGCGGATTTGCCGATGCCGTGGCCGGAGGTACGGGACTCGAGAATGGGGGAGGCGTCAACGTCCTCGCCGATTAGTTGTGCCTCGGCAATCGCTTCCTCGACAGAGATGACACCCCGACCGATGGAGTTAAGCAGGTCTCGCTGCCACGGCTCGGGGCCGGTGTGATGGAGTAGCTCGCCCGGCTCGCCCCAAGGGTAGGCCCAAAGGACGAAGCCGAGCGGATCGTTAGAGAACGTCGCCAACGCTGCGATTAGTTGATCATTGTCGGACAGGGGCATGGTGGCTTTCTTATTCTAAAGCTATGACCGGCGTTACTTAAATCTCGCCGACTTGGGAGCGTTAGCGGGTTTTGGTTAACGGTTTTCTGCGCCCGGCAGTTAGTTCTGCAATTTTCCGGCGGCGCACTGCAGAAGGCGACATGTCCAAAGCAGTTGCCCCAGCGTTGCCCGAACCTTTGGCGGGACGGTCGCCCGACTTGCGCGTAGACTTTGTGGTCGTGCCTGTCGCGGGCCCTGCGCGTGAGGCTTTGGCCTCGGCGGAAGCAATTCCCCTCTTGGTGGTGGCGATGACGTCCGCGTTGGATCGGGTGCCGGGATTGGGCAGCTTGCTGGTCACGATTGCGTCCGACGCAGGTTTTGCTTTAGGCTTAGCTGCCGCCTTAGGCTTAGGCTTAGCTGCCGCTGACTTTCTGCTTTTCGTTTCAGCTTTAGCTGCGCTCGCCGCTCTCGCTTTCGGCTTAGCCATAGCCATCCGCTCTTTCCGTGTGTAGGAACGGCGGAAGTTGTCGTCTGGGCTTTCGCGGTCGTCCATCAGTAAATCCCCCAAATGTTGTCAGCGGTTCCACCGGCACGAAGTGCGCTGATCTCGAGCGGATTGTATCCGACCTGCAGCGGCACGTCGTCACGGGTAGTGCCGTTTGGCTGCGTAAGGTTGGCCGTGCCCGGAGTGCCTACTAGAAGGGCGCGGCAGGGGCCAAGGGGTAGTGGGCTGGCTTTGGTAAGCAGCACGTAGGCAGTTCCGGGTTGGTCTTTACTCACGGTGTGGTTCCTTTCGGAGTTACGTCCAGCGCTTCATTCGCGCGGTAATCCAGCACACGCTGGTAGCTTGCCTGCAGCCGGTCGGCAAGGCCGATCTTCACGTCAACCTCGGATTTAGTTGTCGGCCCCTTGCCGCTACGGTCGGCGGTCAGCTTGACCAACTCCATAAGCTGGCCGTGGGAGAAGCTTTCCGCGTCGTCCTCGAGCCGGTCCCGCAGTTCCTCCGTAGCGTCCATGTGCAATTCCGACATCGCCTGGATGCCGTCGAAGTAACGCTCGGTGCGGAGTTCCATATAGTGTGAGACAAGTTCGCGGAAGGTGGGATCGGACATTAGGATGCTGACCCGCGAACCGCTGTAGCCGCAAGCGAGGCCCGCATGGCCGTGCGCCATCCCGTCCGCGATCATTCGGGCGAGGCTGTGATGGCGCTCCCTTAGCCGCTTGATCGGAGGCGCTACACTTTCCCTCGGCTCGTTCAGCCGCGCCAAGTCCGCCCCGGTGAGCAAACCGCTTTCGCTATAGCTAAGGGGCGACTTCGCCCGCCCAACTGTGCGAAGGCCAAGGCTATCGAGGTTAATGAAATCGTCCGGCATGGCAGGCCTCCTTTGCAGAGGAGTTTAACATATCGCGGCGGGAAGAGCAAGGGGGAATTTCCGCCGGGGGGCGGAAGGGTATGGCCGGTTAATAGGGTTTAAGAGCCATACAGATAGGAAGCCATACCGATAGGAAACTGGGTGACCAATTTTGATGGCCTCCCCGGCGCGCGAGGCGGGGGCACTCGGCGAACCCCCCACCCGCTTGCGGCAAGAATTTGTGGCGCGAGGTTGGGACGAATAAGAAACACGCAAGGCCGGCTTGGGGAATGAACGTGGGCGGATAAGACTCGGTAAAGTGTTGAATTGATTGGAAAGATATTTATTGACGGCCTGGGCGGGATATGGGACAAAGGGTCATCGAAACAATCAACCGATGGAGTCACAAGATGGACAAGATGCAAAGCGATTATGCCAACAAAGGTTGGTATCAGGAACAAGCGGACCGGCTTGCGCGTATCAAGACGTTACACGGCTTATCCCATGCGGTAACGATGATTGAAATTGCCCGACCGGGCTGGGTTAAGGACGCAACGATTATCCGGCTTCGGGCATCTTACCTTCGGCGGTATGACGCGCTGAGCAAGTGATCGTACCTTGGCAAGCGTTGCGACGCTTGCTTATGGTGCGATCATGCGCCGATAGGAGTCTATCCGATGGAATACGAAATTGTTGAATTGCGCTTGGCGCAAGCTGAAGGTCTTGACCGCGTGGCGGTTTACGTTGACCCGAACAAGCTGCATCCTACCTGGCTTGCGCGGGTCATTGAATACGGTTGCCGCCGCTTGCCGAATGATGACTCGTCCGCGTTGAAAGGCCAAGTCAAGATTGACGCGGTTAAGCTTTTCATCGCGGAAATGGAAAGTGGCAATCCGCTTGAAGCGAAAGAACGCAAGACGCCGGAAAGTAAGCTTGACCCGGTCCGGAAGATGGCGCGCGACATGGCCGCTGATATGATCGCGGCACAGTGCAAGAAAAAGTTTGGAAAGGATGCCGAGCTTTGGATTGCCGACAATTTTTG
>Ga0163144_10018754_pt1 | contig 13965 bp, 13 predicted proteins | sample OliLak19BULKMAT1_FD_123175 | JGI IMG/M metagenome (GOLD analysis project Ga0163144, IMG submission 123175) | Freshwater microbial mat bacterial communities from Lake Vanda, McMurdo Dry Valleys, Antarctica - Oligotrophic Lake LV.19.BULKMAT1 | ecosystem: Environmental > Aquatic > Freshwater >... | reverse complement strand
GGTTCACCCCTCATCCGAACGCTGAAATCCTGGAGTGTTTCCCGCCGATCGCCTGATGCCCAAGCCTACCTGCCTCTTTGCCGTTCTGACGCCCGCTGAAGTGCGTGAATTCCTGCCCGAGCCGATGCTCGAGCAGGTGCGGGCGCTCGCGCCGACGTTTCGTCTGATCGATCCCACTGACCTCGCCCCGGAGGCCTTTGTGCGCGCGTTGGCGGAAGCAAATCCCGATATCCTCCTCGGTTGCTGGAAGACTCCGGCTCTCCCCGAATTCCTGCCGTCACGGCTTCGTTATATCTGCTATCTCACGGGCTCGGTGAAACGCCTGATTTCGCGGACGCATTTGGAGCGTGGACTAATCGTGACGAACTGGGGAGGTTCAATCAGCCGCACGGTCGCCGAGGCCGCCCTGTTCCACATTCTTGCCTGCCTGCGCCACGCCTCGCACTGGGCCATCACGATGCATCAACCCGGCGTGGCGGGTTGGAAGAACGGCCTGACCGATTCGCGCTCGCTCTTCTGCCGCAAGGTTGGGATCCACGGATTCGGCCCGGTTGCCCGCGAACTGGTGGGTTTGCTGAAGCCTTGGACCTGCCCGATTACGGCACTGGCTCCCGACCTCACCGAGGAACTGGCGCACGCCTATGGGGTGGAGCGCGCACCATCGCTCGAGGCCTTGTTCGCGGAGAACGAAATCATCGTCGAGCTCGCTCCCCTCATCCCTGCCACCGAGGGCATCGTCACCGAACGCCTGCTGCGCAGCATCCGCCCGGGTGGTGTATTCATAAATGTAGGACGCGGCGCGGTGGTCGATGAAGCGGCCCTGCTCCGCGTCGCGCAGGAGGGACAAATCCAAATTGGCCTCGATGTCTACTCCACCGAGCCGCTCCCCGCTGACAGCGCATTTCGCCAACTCCCCCGGGTAAATCTGACTCCGCACAACGCGGGTCCGACCATCGATCGCTATCCCGATGCCGGAGCTTTTGCGCTCAGGAATCTCCGCGCTTTTGTCGAAGGCCGCCCGCTGGAGGCCGTGGTCACTCCGGAAATTTACGATCAGTCGTCCTGAAAAGAAGAAAGGGGAGAAACGGGAGAAAGAAGAAACATTGGAAAGAAGAAAACCGACTGCTCACTCCCGGAGGGATTCAACGCGGGCGTTGAAGGCGGCGAGTAACTCGGTGTGCTCACGGGCCTCGGCCCCATTCACATGCACGAGCCCGCGCGCAAATGGCGGCTGCTCATTCGGCTCATCCTGCCAGCGAATCCATGCATAGCCGACCACGGAGCGATGCCGCGCCATGCGCTCCAAGGCGCTCCGACCCCGACGCAACATTCGCTCCAAGGTCGTCAGCCGCGGCTGGCGCCGTTTGGTGACGGCGCGGACCCCCGTTTCATCCATCCAGCAGACATCGCCCGCCATCACCGGTTGCGAACCAAGAGCGTCCGGCGCCGGCAGCTCATTCCAGCCGGGCATGGCGACATCGACGGCGGGATACGTGCATTCGGCCAGGACGCTCGTTCCCGTCTTCACCTCTCCCGGTGAGCCGTGCGCCGCGTCAAAACGACACCCGAAGATCAAATGGTTCGGGTCAACGTCCCGGACCGCCGCCGAGGTCGTCGCGAAGTAACGCCGTGCGAACTCACGGGACCACCGGGCTTCGTCGCGCGCATACCCTCGCGTCGCAATTCCGTATTCCTGGCGGGTCATCGTGCGCACCACCTCCTTGTTATTCAGCACGACACCCCAGGCCCGCGCCACGGCATCGAGGCGGCCCTGATGCAGCGCGAGCACAAACTCCCAGGCCGCATGGTAGGCGGCAAAAGTCGGCTCGAGGCTCAGGCAAATCTGCAGCAACGTGGGGCGCCCGCTGGCCGGCGACTGCGCCCAGCCGAGCGCGTCATCGGTCACCCAGCCGAGCAGTTCCTTTGTATCCGAAAACTGGGCACACACGGATTGCGCCCGGACGGCGGCCAGGGCCGTCCACTCCGCCGCAAACACATCGGGCAAACGCGTACCCGGAGCAACAATCAGTGGACCCGCCCGGCAGAAGTCGACGACGGCCAGAAAAGGAAACCCATCCTCGCGCACGGAACCGTCGTCACCGACGCCGATCGTATTGAAACCCCAACTACGAAGCCGGCTCGCACTGTCCAGCGGCCAGCCCCGGTCGCCCGGTCGCGCCGAGGCCGTCACGCCGTGCACGGCCTTGCAGAAAAAAGGCGACCCAGCCGGATCGAGGAGAGTCCACTGACCATCCAGCCTTTGACCCACGCGAAAAAAACCAGGCGTTCCCCGCAGGGTGACGGAGCGCAGGACCGGAGCGGCGGAAAGAGTTTCAGTGACCGGCCGCATGGGCGGGCTTACTTGGCGCCGCTGTTTCTCCGGCTCGAACCTTTGCCGCCGCTCCCCACAGTCAAAATCGTGCCGGCCAATAAACCGACGGCAAATACGCCAAAGAAGATCAAGGCGGCGGATGCCTGGATCGGCGTCTTGTCCGTGGTGCCCGCCACCGGGAAATGGAAATCGACCCGGTGCGTATTGTTCATTCCCACGTAGAGCATCACAAAAAGGATGACGAGGAGCGCGATGGTTTTGACGACGGCTTTAAGCATGAGCGGAAAAGGAGGCGGGCAATGCGCACTGGGCTAGAGTCCCGCGACCCGCCGCGCAAATGTAAAGCGGTCGCAGCGGCGGTAAACGCCGATCGGAAACGTTTTGATCGAAAGTGATACAGGCATTCCTGCCTGTTGCCTTGGCTCGGCCGGTTGTCGATCAGTGCCGGCCGGTGCTCATTCGACCATTTTCGGCGAGACAGACAGGAATGTCTGTTTCACTGCCGATCCCGAGGCAAAGACGAGCGAATCCCTCAACCGGCCTTCTGCGTGAGCTCGTCGTAAGCCGCACTCAGGTTCATCGGCATCCGGTTCTGCGAGCCCGGCGGCAGATGGAAGTCGGTGAAGCCGGGCAGGTTCTCCAAACCCAAGATCCGCTCCTTCGGCTCACCCGCATCGATTCGCTTCTGCGTGTGCTCCAGCAGCGCGGTGAGGTAATCGCGGAAGACGAGCAAGTCGCCCCGCTTTCCCGTGACGCCGAATTTCGCATTGCCGTGCCCAAAGATGTAGATCGCATCCGCCGGATACGCCTTGGCCACGGTCTCGAGCACCGTCACCCAATTGCGGATACTTGCGCCACCCGGACGGTCGATGAAAGGGTACAACCGGTTGAACATCAGATCGCCCATGTGGATGACGTTGGCCTTTTCGAAATGCGTCACGATGTCGCCCTTGGTGTGCGCAGGCCCGTGGTACTTCGCGGAGACGGTCTCCGCGCCGAGATCCTTCTTCCACGTCTGCGGAAACGTGGTGTCGGGATAAGTCTGACGATCGAGGGTGTGGTCGCGTTCCGCCCGGGAGCGCTGCAATTCAGGCACGTTGGCATGCGCCACGATCATCTTTGCCACGGGCTTCATCACCCCATTGCCGCCGGTGTGATCGCCATGATGATGAGAGTTGATGACGAGATCGAGCGGGCGATCGTTGCGCCCCGGCAGGCCCCGGAGAAAAAGCGCCGCCGTATCCGCGAACTGCGTATCCACACACGCGAGCGCATCCTTGCTCGCGAGCCAGCCGATGCTACCACCGCGGGCGGTGAAATAGCCGACGTCCCGACGAAGAGGGAAGAACTCCGGCACGACCGGCGCAGGTGCGGCGGTCGGCGGGCGGACACCGGAAGCAGCTGTTTGGGCCGATACCGAGCGGGCGAACAAACCCGCGGCAGTAAACATCGAGGAACGCACAAGGAAGTCGCGACGGTTCATTGCCAAAGCGTTAAGCGTAAACTTGAGCCGCACAATCGAGAACCGCCGGAAGTTTTGAAGAACCGCCTGCGTTATGCCCCGCGGTCACCGTCGCACCGTGCGATTTTTTGTAACCAATGCCGGTCTCCGTGGTTTCTTCCGGCAATCGCAACCATGTCCCGCCGCCGCCGTGATCGCTGCCACCCAAAAAATCTCCACTCCACCGAGCTTTTGCGTCGAGCCACCAAAGCATTATGGTGCTGATCCATCTGGTACGCTGCCGTCCGCGTCCTCTTCGATCAACCGCTCGCCCACCACTTCCTTGGAAACGCGCCTCGAATCCCGCCCTGACCATGCGCTCATGCCCGCGGTGCGCGCCGGCGAACTCGACGCCCTGGGGAAACTTTTTGAGCGCCATCACGGGCCGCGCTTCGGCTTTCTTTTGAAACTCACCGGCAACGGTCCTTGTCATTGCGAGCAGGAGCGCAGCGGCGAAGCAATCCATCTAGCTGGATCGCCACGCCCTCGTTCCTCGGGCTCGCGGTGACAAATCAGGGTGCGAAATATTCGGACCAGTCGTTCACTCCACTTTTTTTTAATATGAAACAATTCCATTCATCCTCCTCCGTTCTGCTCCTCATGGCCGCATGTTTGATGGCGCTCCCGGTGATCACCCGGGCAGCCGAAGAAACGACCTCGGTCCTCGCCTTCTCCGATCCCACGAAACCCGGCACGCTGAAAGTCCAGGTCGGCCGCGGCGACCTCCGCATCCAGGGGACGGATACGACGGAAGTGGTGGTCAAACCCGAGGCGAAAGCGGCGACCAAGGCGCCGCGCAAGGACGGCCTGCGCGTCCTCACTGCGGCCTCGAGTTTTTCGCTCACGGAGAAGAATAACGTGATCATGCTCGATGCGCTGGGCGAAGGCTGGGCGGGCTCGAGCGCGGATTTTCGGATCACGGTTCCGCGTGCGACCTCGATCATCGTGCAGAATTCCTGGGGTGGCGACGTCACCTGTACGGATCTTTCCGGTGACATCGAAATCACCAGCATGAATGGCCAGATCCGCCTCGAAGATGTCTCGGGCGGGATCGTGGTCTCGACCATGAACGGCGAGATTCGCGCCACCGTACGTGAACTGCAGGACAAGAAACCGCTGTCGTTTACTTCGATGAATGGCGAAGTGCAGCTTCGCATCCCGGCACAGGCGAAGGCAAACGTTCGGCTTCGCACCCAGAATGGATCCGTGCTCACCGACTTCGAAGAGACTGCGCTCGTGACCAAGACCGAATCGGTTTCGCGTTCTCAAAGTCGCAGCGCAGTCCGCACGCCACGTCCACCCTCGAGCGGCGAAAGCGAAGTAGGCGACGCGGTCCGTGAAACGATGCAGGAAGCGGCTCAAGCGGTGCGTGAAGGCGCGGCGGTGGCCCGGGAGGCGCTGAGGGCAGCAGCCGACGAATTTCGCGCCCACCGCAACGCCGATGCGCCGCGTCCACCGCGCCCTCCCGTGCCGGTCACTCCGACCCCAACCGGCGGAAAACTCGTGACCGGCACCTTAAACGGCGGAGGCCCGGAGATCAGTATCGCCACGATGAACGGTGACGTGATTTTGCGGAAAGGGGACGACCGGAAGTGAACGGCGGCCTGCATCGAAAATCAAGTCGAGAATTGAGCCAGAGGGATTCGCGCGCCGCTCAACTGCAACTATAAGTGATTTCACCGGGCCACGATGGGTGCGCTGCTATACCTCCCGCAGGCTATTCTGATTTTGAGGAAACAAACGATCGTGCCACGTTTCCCAGCTTCTTCACTTCATCACCCATGCTCCCTGTTGTCATCGTTTTGCTTTTGCTGACTGCGCTCGTCGCGACGGAACCGTCGTCGCCGAACGGCAGTGGCGATAACTGATAGGGCAGCAGTGCGGGCGGCGATCGGCATTATTTAGCGGCGTCCGCGGAAGCCAGATCAAGGGGGCTCGCCGCCACGGGCAGAATTCTAAATTAGTCAGGGGCGCCTCTACGAAGGAAGCGCCCCTGGTTGTTTTTCTGATTTATTTGTTCGCAGCGAGGCGAGCGCCGACCAGCGAATGATCAACGATTCTCACCGGGAGGAGGACTTTCGTCTCCACCGGGACACCGTTGTGCTCCGCTGGCTTGAAGCGCCATTGCACCACTGCGTCCAGCACGGCGGAAGCAAGCGCGTCGTCCGGACTGGACTTCACGGCAAGATCAACCGGCTTTCCTTTTTCATCCACCACAAACACGAGCTGCACCAAGGCGCCGTGATATTCCGGACCGACACTGGGGCTGACCACAGTGACGGGAACCGGAATGCCGGGCCCCTTGATACACATCTCGAGGTAAGCCTGCTCGGATCCCATCGCCGAAGCGAAGGAAGACAGGAGCGAACTCACAATGAGGAGGACAACGAGTTTACGAACTGCTTTCATGGTATTAAACTCCGCGGGTTAAGCGGAGAGTTTGGTTTTCTATCAGGTTGAACACCCGCCGCGTCGCTTATGTTTTGAAGATATGCGAAGCTTGGGGCGTTTTGTCGGGACCGTGTTTTCACACGGCTCCGCCAAAGGATCCGTCTTGGGGAAACCAAAGTCCGTGCGCACTCGTCGCGCGCGGCTGAAAACTCATGCAGCCAAGGGCAAAACCCTCGTTTGCATGAAAGTGATTCAAAGAACCTCGTCAGGAATTATCCTGACCCGAGCAATAGAGCAATCGGCATGCCGAGTGAGCAAGCATGGGCTTGAGGCGTCACCTACATGTAACCGTACACCGGCACAGGACTGGAAAATCCCTATGGATTTCCCTCAAACGCGACTTGCACGAACGAGCTTATCACGGTTCCATGGACCTTTGTATCATGTCTGAACCCGATTCCGCCCTTCCTCCCGTCAAAGCCAGCCGCGTTCCGGTGGCGCTCCTTCAGTGGTTCGACTCCGACTACACGCCCGAGGGCCCGGAGAAGATGCGCAATGAGCCCGATAAGGTCGATTGGATGCGGTGTATCCCCTTCATCGTTTTACATGCCGGATGCTTGGGCGTCCTCTGGGTGGGGGTAAGCCCCGTCGCAGTTTGGGCCGCGGTCGCACTGTATTTCCTGCGGATGTTTGCGGTCACTGGAATTTACCACCGCTACTTCTCGCACAAGACGTACAGCACGTCGCGCGTCGGCCAGTTCCTGCTCGCGCTCTGGGGCGCAACAACCGTGCAACGCGGTGCGTTGTGGTGGGCCTATCATCATCGTCATCATCACCAGCATTCCGATGAGCCGGAAGACGCCCACTCTCCCCATGTGCACGGCTTCTGGTGGTCGCACATCGGCTGGATCACGAGCCGGCGCAATTTCCCGACCGATTATTCCAAGATCAGGGATCTGGCCAAGTTTCCAGAACTGGTCTGGTTGAATCGCTTCGATACCGCCGTGCCCTTGGTTTTCGCGCTTTCCCTGTTCGGCCTCGGCAGCTTGCTTGCCGCCTACGCGCCGCATCTCGGCACCAATGGCTGGCAGATGGTCGTCTGGGGCTTCTTTATCAGCACCACCGCGCTTTTCCACGGTACGGCCTGCATCAATTCGATGGCGCATTTGATGGGCCGCCGCCGGTTCGATACCGGCGATGATTCGCGCAATAGCTTCATCCTGGCCATGATCACCCTCGGCGAAGGCTGGCACAACAATCACCATCGCTACCAGTCCTCCACCCGGAATGGTTTTTACTGGTGGGAGATCGACATCACCTATTACGGCCTCAAGGCGCTGTCCTGGACGGGCCTGATCTGGGGCCTCAAACCCGTGCCGGCGTCGATTATGGAGGAGGCCGCTCGCGCTGACCATGTCACCAGCATTGCCGCTGCCCAACGCGCCGCGCACACGCATCCGGATTTTTCATCCCTCAAGAAAGTCGTCCCCGCGGCCGCCGCTTTCGCAGTCGCCACGGCAAGCGCCGCTCAAGCCACGATGCCGAAAACGGCCGAAGAGCCGGCCATCCACAAGGACGTAACCGAGCTGGTGCATCCCAAGGCGCCGCAAACGCCAACTTCGCCTGTCATCTAAGTCGGCGCTTCCGCAGCGTTCCCTTTCTCCCAAGGCGCCGTGACTGCGGCGCCTTTTTTGTGCCCGCCCTGGCCTGTCGAACGACTCCAAACGAAGAACACTCTTCACCTTGGATAAACCCAAGATCGCACCCGCATGATGCGTCTGATAACAGCGGCCGACCGTATCACCCCCGACATGCCTACGCTCGCCATTATCGGAACCGGAATCTCCGGGCTCGGCTGCGCCCATTTCCTGCAACGCGACTTCGACCTAACCCTTTTTGAACAAAATGATTATGTCGGCGGCCATACTCACACCGTCGCCGCGATTGAACCCGGGACCGGACGCGCTCTGCCCATCGATACCGGGTTCATGGTGTTCAATAAAATTACTTATCCGAACCTGACGCGCCTTTTCACCGAACTCGACGTGGCGATCAAACCCGCGGCGATGTCCTTTAGTGTCCGCCATTCGGATACCGGGCTGGAATTCGCCGGCTCGTCCGTAAATCACCTTTTCGCCCAGCGCCGGAATCTCCTTCGCCCGCGATTCTGGCGCATGCTGGCGGCGATCTCCCGCTTCAACCAGGAGGCCATTGCCACCCTGAACGACCCCGCGGCTACCAACGAGACGCTGGCCGCTTACGTGAGGCGCCGCCACTATGGTTCCGACTTCCTGGACCTGTACTTGATCCCGATGAGCTCGGCGGTGTGGACGACCCCGCCAGAACTGATGCTCCGGTTCCCCGCGACGACGCTGCTTCGGTTTTTCCATAATCATGGTTTCCTCGGACTGCACACGCAGCATCCGTGGTGGACGGTGGACGGCGGTTCGCGGCGGTACGTGGAAAAACTCACGGCGCCTTGGCGTGATCGCATTCGCGTGAATCAGGGCGCAAAGCGCGTGGTGCGCACGGCCAATGGCGTGGCGGTTACCACCGTAAAGGGTGAAACCCAACTCTTCGACAAAGTCATCCTGGCGTGTCACGGCGATCAAGCCCTGCGACTCCTCGCCGCTCCCACCTACGACGAAGCGCGCCTGCTCGGCGAGTTCCGCTATCATCCGAATGTCGCCACCCTCCACACCGATGCGACGGTGATGCCGCGAACCCGGCTTGCCTGGTCGAGTTGGAATTATGAAATTGCGCGCGATGCTGGCGGCGGCACGTCAACTGCAACACACTACTGGATGAACTCGCTCCAGGGCGTCTCGAACCGCGAAAATTATTTCGTCACCATCAATCGCCCCGAGTCGATTGCACCGGCGCGCGTTATCCGCCGGATCAACTACGAACACCCTCTCCTCACGCTCGGCGCCGTCCGCGCCCAGGAAGAACTTCGCCAACTGAACGCGAGTGCCCGCGGCGACACGGAAACTTATTTCGCCGGCGCCTGGCAGCGCTTCGGGTTTCACGAAGATGGCCTCCAGAGCGCGGTTCATCTCAGCGAATTACTGCTCGAGTACGACCCTTGGACCCGCCGATCCCACCCCGCCGCCAGCACTTCCACCGCGTCGTCGCTCGCCTCCGCGGCCTCGGCTCCCGTTTAAGCACGCGTTGATCGGAAATGGGCGAGCCAATGCAGTCCGGCCTTTATGAATGTCGCGTGATGCACGCGCGCTTTGCCCCGCACCGACACCAGTTTAGCTATCGTATTTTCCTCCTGGCCGTTGATCTGGACGAAGTGGCGAGGCTGCCCCAACGCGTCGGGCTGTTCTCGTTCAACCGGCGCAACGTCTACTCCTTCCGGGATCGCGACTACCTGCCGATCGACGAACCGGTTTATCCCCCGGCAGCCGCGTCCGAATCCAAAGCGCCATTGTTAGCGGCGTCAGCCACGTCCACCGCCACTATATCCGCGCTCCCGAAAATAGCGCCATCTTCCACTCTCGCCGACCTGAAATCACGCGTCGTTGCCTTGGCCTCCAAGCACGGCACGGATCTGAACGGTGGGCGGGTGATCCTCCTCACTCTACCCCGCGTCTTCGGTTACCTGTTCAACCCGGTGTCATTCTATTTCTGTTACGATCGACAGGGAACACCCGCGGCGGTGATTGCGGAAGTGACGAATACGTTTCGCGAGGTGAAGCCTTACTTCCTCGGGGCACCTACGCGTGATGCACGCAGCGGCGCATTCCGTCTCCACGTGCCCAAACACTTTTACGTCTCACCGTTCTCGGATGTCGACGTGGCCTTCGATTTCAACCTGCGCATGCCCGGCGAGCGCCTGGCCTTGCAGATCGATGACTACACGGACGGCGCGCGCACCCTCACGACGACGTTGACGGGGGAACGCCGTGAACTCACGACCGCACGCCTGGCGTGGTACACGCTCAAATATCCGTTGATTACTGTCCGCGTCATCGCGCTGATCCACTGGCACGCCCTCCGACTGTGGATTAAGCGAGTGCCTTGGTTTGCCAAAGCCGCCCGGGCCTCTGACCAACGCGGCCTGCATCGCCCTCATCACTCGCTGGCGCACCAGGCGCCGTCCGTCTCTGCCGCCCACGCCTCCCGCGATCGGGCCTCTGCTTCCGCCTCCCTCCAGCCTTCCGACACCGCATGAGCTCGCTGTCCACTGAATCCCGCCCCTCCCCGACCGCGCCCGTTCTCGCCCGTGCCCCGCGACCGTCGGCCTACCGGAACTCCGTACTCAAGGCACTTTCCGCCATGTCGCGCGGTCATCTCCGGATTGATCTGCCCGGCAACGCCACGCACGAAATCGGATCCGCCACGGACGCTTCCGAACGCACGCTGCCCGGCGGGCTCTCCGCAGCCGCTCACATCCGGGTTCACCACGAAGATTTTTTTAAGAAATGCTTTTGGTCCGGCGACATCGGCCTGGCTGAATCGTTCATGGACGGTGATTGGGAAACCGACGACCTCACCACCGTGATCGGCTGGTTTATCCTCAATCTGGATACAGCGCCCACGATGTCCGGATCGCAACGCTCCCGCACGACCGCGCTGAATCTCCTGCGCCACGCCAACCGGATCGGCCACCTCCTGCGGCCCAACACGCTCGCGACCGCGCGCCGCAACATCCGCGAGCACTACGATCTTTCGAACGAGTTCTTCGCGCTGTTTCTGGATCCATCGCTCATGTATTCCGCCGCCAAGTGGCCGGCGCACGAGCCGCACCTGACGCTCGAACAGGCGCAGTACGAGAAAAACGACGCCCTCTGCCGCAAGCTTCGGCTCAAACCCTCCGATCGCGTCCTCGAAATCGGCACCGGCTGGGGCGGCTGGGCGCTGCAGGCCGCCCGTAACTACGGCTGCCACATCACCACGATCACCATCTCGCAGGAGCAATTTGAACTGGCGCGCAGTCGCGTGATCGAGGCGGGACTGGCCGGGCGGATCGATGTGCAACTCCGTGATTTTCGCGACCTCGAGGGTCACTTCGACAAGATCGTCTCGATCGAGATGCTCGAAGCCGTTGGCCACAAGTATCAGGAGTCGTTTGCCCAGGCCGTGGCGCGCCTGCTGCAACCGGATGGCTTGCTCGCGCTGCAGTTCATCACGTGTCCAGATTCCCGATACGAGCGCTTCCGCCAGGGTGTTGACTTTATCCAGAAGCACATTTTCCCGGGCTCGCTCCTGCTCTCGCTCAACCGGATGAACGACCTGCTCGCACGTTCCGGAGGTTTCGTCCTGAACGAACTGGAGGACTTCGGCCCCGATTACGCCCGCACCTTGCGCACGTGGCGCGAGCACTTCGACGCCCGCCGGGAACAAGTGCAGGCCTTGGGTTTCGATGCCCGCTTTGTCCGCAAATGGACTTACTATCTGTGTTACTGCGAAGCTGCCTTCGCGCTGCGCAACATCTCCGTCGTCCATACGCTCCATACCCGGGCGAATAACCTCAGTTTATAGGATCATGCCTTTGGACGGAATGCCGCGCCGGAGCGACCGACGGCCAGTTCACAATTTTAAATATCAACTCTGAGAGCCCCGATCTCCGTTTCCTGCCCATGATCATCGCCCTTCGTCTGCTCTTTATCGTCGTGATCGCATCCATGCTCGCGGTCACCACGTGGGCGAGCCTGCACACCCCGCTCTTTTCCCTTCCGCGGGAGGTGTGGACGAATCCATGGTTTATCGCGACGTTGCTCGATGCCTATTGGGCCTTCATTACATTTTACGTTTGGGTCGCTTGGAAGGAACAATCTGCTCTTGCCCGCCTCCTCTGGCTGCCAGCGATCCTCGCGTTGGGTAATCTCGCCATGGCCGCATATATGCTCGCACAACTCTTCCAGGTCTCTGCGAACTCGCCCCTCGCCCCCGTCTTCACCCAACGCAACCGCGGTGCGTTGCTGCTCCCGGGCGCGTTGACCGCCGGATCCGTCGCCGTCTACCTCCTGGCGTGACCACGCTCGCTCCAGATGCCCCGGCTTCGACGCCGCCCGATGACAAGCGAGGCTTCTGGCGCCGACGACTCATCGATCCACTGCGCGCCCAACTGACCCGCGGCGTAACGCCCGATCGCCTCGCGTTCACCGTTGGCTTGGGCACCGCGTGTTCGCTCTTTCCTTTTCTCGGGTTCACCTCGCTGCTGAATCTCGGTGTCGGCGTCGCCCTGCGCCTGAATCATCCGATCCTCCAAACCCTGAATCAGGTGCTCGGCGCCGTGCAACTCGCCCTGATCCTTGTCTACGTGCACGTTGGTGAATGGCTCTGGGGAGCGGACACTGGAGCCTTCACGTTGAGCGAGGTGCTGCGGGTGTTTCGCGAAGAGACCCTCACCGCCTTTTTTCAGCAGTTCGGTTGGGCTGGACTGCATGCACTCACCGCGTGGCTGGTGACGTCACCGCTGCTCGTTGCGATCATCTCGTTTAGTCTCCGCCCGATCTTCCAACGCTGGGCTCGAAAAGGCACTGCATGAACCCGCTCCTGCTCGCCGGTGTTGCCACCGTGGTCCTCTGCCTTGGATTCGCCGGAATCTACTTTCTTGCCCGCCGGATCGATAACTACGGCATTGTCGATATCGCCTGGTCCTATGCGTTCGCAGTCACCGGCTTCATCTATGCACTCGGCGCCACCGGCGCACTCTCGCGGCGAATCGTTCTAGCTATTATGGTCGGCATCTGGAGCGTGCGACTGGGAACGCATCTCTATGTTCGCGTGATGGGACATCATCCCGTCGAGGACGGCCGCTACGTCCAGCTGCGCGATGACTGGAAAGATAACTTTGGCCCCCGCATGGCTCGCTTCTTTCAGATGCAGGCCGTCTCCGTCGTGGTGCTTGCGCTTCCTTTTCTGCTGGCGATGAGCAACTCGGATCCGAATTTCCATCCTCTGGAAATCGCCGGGATCGTCCTCTGGAGCATCGCCATCGTGGGTGAAGCGCTCGCCGACGCCCAACTCAATCGTTTCAAACGCGATCCCGCGAATCGCGGAAAAGTGTGCGCAATCGGACTCTGGCGGTTCAGCCGACATCCCAACTATTTCTTCGAATGGATGATCTGGGTCAGCTACGCGGTGTTCGCCGCCGCGGCTCCGTGGGGCTGGCTCGGAGTCCTTTCCCCGGCGATCATCCTTTATCTGTTGCTGCGCGTCACCGGCATCCCGCTGACCGAGAAACAAAGCGTCCGCAGCCGGGGCGACGCCTATCGCGCCTACCAGCGGACCACCTCCGCGTTCGTGCCTTGGTTTCCGCGGCGCGCCCGGTAATAGATAAGTCTATCAGCGCCACCCCGCGCCTCGGCGGGACCGGCAAAGCTAAAAGCCACTCCGGGGGCGGGAACCCACCCGCTGGTCCAGCTTCCAGCCAGTGAGTCCTTCATTCCCCCCGGAGGTGACAAAGTGGATCCACCATCACGCCGCAGGAGTCACGGCAAGATCTTGCCGGGAGAAGACCGCTAAACCTGACTCCAACCTTACGTTGTCAAATGTCTCGCCATAACTCCTGCCTTCGGCCGCCCGGCTTCCTCCTCGGCGAGTTCTGCGGCTGATTCCGCGTTGTCGTGGGCGGGCACACGGACGTGTCGCCGTGCGCGGCAGTGAGGTGCGCCGGATGCGTGCGCGAGTGGACTTCCTTCAGCATCCGGATCGAGACCTGCGCGTTAAGGGACTCGGTCAGAAATAAACGCGCAGAGCTGCGCCGGGATTGGGTCGCCAGCCAAGG
>Ga0163144_10018752_pt1 | contig 13966 bp, 10 predicted proteins | sample OliLak19BULKMAT1_FD_123175 | JGI IMG/M metagenome (GOLD analysis project Ga0163144, IMG submission 123175) | Freshwater microbial mat bacterial communities from Lake Vanda, McMurdo Dry Valleys, Antarctica - Oligotrophic Lake LV.19.BULKMAT1 | ecosystem: Environmental > Aquatic > Freshwater >... | reverse complement strand
ACTGCACATCAAACGTGGGATCGCTGTCACAGACATGCAGCCCGACGCGATCTCCCAGACCTTTCGACAGCACTTCGTAGAGATCGCGATCTCCGATGCGTCCTCCCATCACAGAATTCAGACCGAACGGGTCCTCGCGGCGGCTTTGGAATGCATCGAACGATTCCTCGAAAACATCACCGATGACCTGCGTGTCGTTGAGACTGAAAATGTTCATAATGGCCTCATCGTCAAGACCCCTGCAAAACTGTCTGACGGAACCATCTGCCAACAGAATCAGCCCGCCGTTGTTGAATCGATCCTCCAGGGCTTTTCGCATTTTCGCCGTATCCGGCATCAGATCGCCGGGTTTGGTCCAGATGGTCTCAAACTCCGGTGACGCATCGAGCACCATCGCGGTGTTCGACATGCCGTCCGTCACGTCCGCCATCGACACCTTACCGCCGTTTGCCTCAAAAATCGTGTCGTCGCCCATCACGGTCTGGTATGTCGTCATCCCGGGTTTCGATGACTTTGCCCCAGGAGATCTGAAAATGTCCGGCATCCGTCCGATGAGTGTCTTGTTGTGCGGGCTGTCCCAGGGTTCTTCCAGATGAAACTCGTTGTAGAGTGCCGCATGCTCCAGATACGGCAGCACCATGACGCGCCAACTCAACAGCGGCCTGCCGCTTTCGTTCCTGCTGAACGCTGGAAACTGATTGTGGACGTCATGATAATTGTGCGCCGCCAGACCAATCTGCTTCAGATGCTGCGAACTCGCCCGCATCGAGGCCAGGTCTGATTGCTCTTTCGGTTGTTCAGCAGCAATCTCTTCCGGGGGTTGCCAGCCGGATTGTTCGAGCAGTCGCTGTTTGGCGATCGCGAAACTCAGCGACATGACCGCGTCGCTGGTGACATTGCCTGCCAGCGGCTTTGGTTCTCCGCCGAGCGCCATGGCCATCGATTGGTACATCGAATTGTTGATCAGTGGCAGGACGATCGTTTCCAGACGATATCGATCCGGTGTTGCCTGGACCTTGATGGCAATCGGATCAAAGAATGTCCGCCAGTATTGGCTGTATTCCGTCACGAACTGGCGGTAAGCATCCGCTTCGGAAGTCGTCACGGATGTCTCAGGAATCTCGCAGCACGGAATCAGCGAATCGGCGTGTCCGTGATGCGAACACACACCGTGCCGACCGTCCCGCGACAATGTGTATTCTCCGCCGCATGAACATTGCAGGCGTCCCTTGTTGGAACCAACGGGGTTGAAGCCATCGGGGTTGAAGCCATCGGGCAGACAATCTGCGTCCTGCAGGTCTTTCATTGACGTCGGAACGTGGCCTTTTTCGGTCTCATACATCGCAGCCGCATGGCCTGTCATGCGAAGATTATTGAAGCACTTCAGCCGTCGCATTTCCGTCAACTTCACCTCAGGTCCCACCAGCCGACGAATAAACGGATCGGACAGATAGATCAGACCATCTTCATCCGGAGCGTCCGCAGGCATGAGCGTGCGCACATAGGCAAACTCTTCCGACTGCCCCAGACTCGTCAGCGATTTGTCGGTCTGACCCTTGATCAGTTTTAGAACGCGCAAAAACGCCGTGCGGGAGTTACTGCGAACATGCAAACCCTTTTCGGGATACGCAGAGAACACATGAACTTCGCGATCCGGCGAACTCACGTGTACAAACTTCGTGCTTTCCCATGTTTCTTCTTTACGCGTGACATTTGGAATCGATTCCTCGGCCGCGGCGAGGTACGCATCCATCTGAGTTCGAAACACCAGGTCCTGATCATATCGAAACAACAGCGTGACGTCGCTGCCTTCGTTGATGAACGGATCACTGCCGCTGATGGCGATTTCTTTGACGACCAGATCATAAAACGGTCGTGCGAGCGGGTTGGTTTCGACCGCCAGTTGCTGCCGCAGTTTCTGCTCTGTATCACGCGGAAAAGCCGATTCGCCGGTTTGGGTGTAAAGGTGTTTTGCAAACAGATTTCCGCCGTCGATGATATCGAGCATCCGACTTACGGAGCGAAAACGGATGTAGTAGTTGTCGGCAGGCACAAAATTGGCAAGCACTGAAAACTTCGGCTTCTGTCCCTTCAGCATTTCGTGCCACGGATGACTTGCCACCGTGGGGCCTGTCAGAGTCTGAATCTGGATGGCTGGTCCTGCATTCGGCCCACCGCTTTCGCGGTTAACATTGGATCCCGGTCGCATTGCATCCAGTTGCAGACTTTCCTGCACGGCCAACGACCCTGAAAACAGATTGAACAGATCGACGTTCTCACGACGCTCCGCCGCGACCTGCCGCCGAGTCGGTTCGTTCAATCCCAACAATTCAGTCGCATCAAATCCGTCGCGCTGCGCCAGCTTCAATGCCACGTACTGCAGGAAGACGTCTTTCGGATACATTTTCAACTGAGCCTGAGCTTCCTCAAACGACCACAGCGGTTTGCGCTCAACCACCTTCTCCGCATCCTGCGCGACAGCGGTGATGGTCATCGCCGAAAATGTTGCCAGAAGCAGCAGCGATGGAACACACTTTGAGACAGTATGAATCTCCATGACACGATTCTCCTGTTGGGTGTGATGTTTGGCTTCGCAGTGACCTTTCTACGAATCACGGAAGCCACGAGAGAACGTGAACGCGACGTCAGCATACCCGTTTGATTCGCGGCTGTCATTCTCAAGGCCAGACACTCATTGTGAACCGAAGTATTGGACCTGAAGACGACTGAGTCTGAATCTTCACGCCAACGATGCCGAAAGTCACCGTTTGATGCCGTGCGTTGCATTGGCCTCAAACTGCTGATGACGATGCTGGCTAAGTCCGGTTTGAGCGACATCGGCGGATTGAAGGGGTTGCCGAATGGCAACATGGCACTGCGCGAAGCTTACGGTGCCTTCAGCAGGATGAACATTTTTCTAATCTGCGTAAGCCGTTATACAGAATTCACTTGCGTCACTATGACGGCATTTCTTCGCTGCCCGTCATTACGCGCAAAGGTGCATTGGCACACCCTCTGCTTTACAACGATTTATCAACCGAGCATCACAGTGAAGCCGGTAAGAAAGTTGTCGGTGAAACTCATCGAAACTAAGTACTTGTCATCAGGGTTGAATCAAGAAACGGGAGATATCACAATGAACATCCTGCACGCACTGAAGAACGACGAAAACGGTTTTGTCGTATCCGCAGAACTGGTCCTCGTCGGCACAATTCTGGTGCTCGGCATGATCGTCGGTCTCACCGAATTGTCCTACGGCGTGAACGAAGAACTGGAAGACCTGGGCTCAGCCATCGGAGCCATCAATCAGACTTATTACTTCACGCTGGCCAGTGGCAGAAAGGGAGAAGTTGTCGGAAGTACAAACCTGGACTTCCAGGACGAATGCGATAACAGTTGCGACATCACCTGCAACACTCCAGGTCGCGGCGAAAAACATGGTTACTGATTCACCTTTCCCGGATTCACGACCAGGAGCAGGAAAACGCGTTGAAAAAAGTGTGTCTGGAACTTTGGAGGCATCAAATAACACCGCAAAACCTGATTTCGTCGGAAGGTTTCATCCACACGGGAGCTAAAGTCACACGATCGAGCCCGATAATCAGACCGTCTCATGTTTCGGGATAAGCAGCCCGCGTTCGCTTCTGGCAAACGTCGGGCTGTTTGTCTTTGCAGGCCCTCCGTCAGGGAGAAACCTGATTTTCCCGGCGATAACAAGCGGAAAACAGGTGTGAAGCTGCCATCGCGAGGAACCTTTTCAGTGTTTAGAATGTCACCCTTCCACAAACGCGAGGTCGGTTGAATACTTAAAAAAGCACCGTGTAGTGCTGGCTGAAGATCCCACGGAACAAGAATCATGCGCAGCGAATCTGAAGTACTGTTTGAAGACAATCCATTTACCATTCCGGTCGCCGATCGTGTGCGGAGGTTGCCGCCGTACCTGTTCGGGACGATCAACAAACGGAAGTATCAGCTTCGCGTGGCAGGTGTCGACGTGATCGATCTGGGAATGGGTAATCCGACCGATCCACCGGATCCATTGATCGTCCAGAAGATTGAAGAAGCCCTGGTGGATCCCCGCAACCATCGCTATTCCGTGTCCAACGGTATCGGCAATCTTCGCAAGGAAGTGTCTGCGAGGTACCTCAAGCGATACGGCGTGCGGTTGGATGCGAATGATGAAGTTCTGGCCTGTCTTGGATCGAAGGAGGGCTTCAGCCACATGTGCCTGGCGCTTATGGGACCTGGCGACACAGCGATTGTACCGGCACCCTCGTTTCCGATTCACGTCTATTCCGTCATGTTGGCTTCCGGCAATGTCATCGCCCTGGATGTGCGTGACCCGGAAAAATTCCTGCGCAACATTGCTTACACCTGTGAGCATCTGATGCCAAAACCGAAAGTCGTTGTCGTCAATTTCCCCCACAATCCGTCATCGACCGTGATTGAACAGGACTTCTTTGTGGAGCTGGTTCGACTGGCGAAGAAGCACAAGTTCCTTGTGATCAGCGATTTTGCCTACGCAGACATCTGCTACGACGGTTACAAGGCACCAAGTTTTCTTGCGACTCCAGGTGCCCTGGACGTTGGTGTCGAGCTGACATCAATGAGTAAAAGCTACAGCATGGCTGGCTGGCGAATTGGATTCTGCTGCGGCAATCGAGAAATGGTCCGCGCCCTCGCGACGATCAAAGGCTATTACGACTACGGGATTTTTCAGCCGATCCAGATCGCCGCGATCGTCGCGATGCGGCACTGTGATGACGCGATCGATCGCATGGCGGCTGAATATCAGGTGCGGCGTGATGCACTGTGTGAAGGTTTGAAACGCATCGGCTGGAACGTGCAGCCACCCAGAGCGGGTATGTTTGTGTGGGCCGAAATCCCGGAACAGTGGAAGAAAATGGGGTCCATCGAATTCGCGATGAAATTACTCAACGAAGGCGGCGTCGCCGTGAGCCCGGGCCGCGGCTTCGGTGCTGAAGGAGAAGGATTTCTCCGCATGGCAATTGTCGAAAACAGCCAACGCCTGCGCCAGGCCGTCCGCCAGATCGACAAATGCCTGAACGTGGCCGAAGCAACGGAAACAATGCCAGTCTGAGAAAATCGCTGCGAGCTACCAACTACTCTGACTCGTCCCACTCGACCAGGAACTGGAAGACGACGCGCTCCGTCATTGCGGACTCGGGAAGTCAAAGTCTGAATTTGTGACATGTCCGGTTTGTTGCATTTTCCGAAGTGCGACATCAATTGCATGGCCTGCAGCATCGACAACGAAGACATTCGAGGGAAATTCGTCATCCCCGAACAGCGTCGGCACGTCTTTGGTCTTAACGACGATTAACAACGCCGCATTCTTCTCCCGTGACGCCTTCACCAGGCACGAGGCTGCCTCCGCTGCGGTTTCATGAGATCTTTGAATGCGAACGAGGGCGATTGATTTCAAATCGGCAGCATTCACAATTGCATCGATCCCATTGTTCCGTTGAACAGGGACGTAGTCACAACCAGTCAAGAGTTGCAGGAGTTGCGCATCGGCAGTGATCGCCAAAGGTCAGCGAACGAGAATGTCCTGGAACGCTCACGATTTGTGAGTTTGTGTTGTTTCTGTGTCAGAAAGGGGGGGTCCAGATACGCGAGGTCAACAAATTCGACTGGCAGATTGGCCAGCACATCCCTGCAGTCTCCAAGCAAGACGTCACTGCGCAGTGTGGCTGGTGTTTTCGGCGGCAATTCTCTTAAGGATGCCATGAAGATCGACCCCGGTTCTGGTTTTCACGTATTTCCAGGCAGCATCTCCAAAGTGGTACTCGCCGCCAACACCATCATAGAGGGTTTCGAGTGTTTGCTGTATCCGGATGGCTTGAGTCCGATTGGGATAGTAGAACATCACGCGAATCGGTCGAAATCCGGCGTCACCGATTGCCTGAATTCGTGTGTGTTCTTTGGTCCCTTATTCTGGTAGACATCGATTAAGCGTCCTTCTTCATTGCCGACGCCCAGGACTTGGTAAATCAGAAAATGTGAGTCGTCGTCTGAGTCCATTTCTCCCACACGTTTGTCGATCTGTTTCTTTAGTGTGTCAGCGTAAGTACGTGCGAGTTTCCGAATCTCGTCTTCGATCGTCAATTGATACTCCTGATGAGAAATGTGTGGACTCACGCGAAACGCCCTGACCGGCGGCGAGCACGATGCTCCCCCTTATCTTAGCGAACTGTTTCGGAGTTGATCGAGAGACGCGAGTTCTTCGCTCGATAATTGTTGCTCATCGACGATCCGGGCGGCCTGCTCGACATGGTTGACCTGTCCAAAACCGATGATGGCTGATGCGATCTCCGGGAGTGAAACGACGTATCGCAAGGCATGTTCGCGGATCCTGAACAGCGATCCCAAGCGCTTGGTGAGCTTGCGCACGCGAGCTTCATCCCGGCGATAAAGATCAAGCGGAAAGAATGGCGTCCTGAATGTATGTGGCGACGGCTCAGCCCCGAGCAACGCCCCGGCAGCAAAGACACGAATCGCAAAAATCCCCATTTCCAGTTCGTGAGCTGTCCGCAGAAACCCACCGAAATCGGGATCACAGAGTTCACTCGGCGTCTCTCGGAGTGCGCTGGGATTGAGAAAATGCACAGGTGCCTGAATCGTCGCGAACTCCTGCGAACGCATGACAGTGCATAGTGCCTCGGCATCGCCAATTCCGGTCAATCCGAACTGATCGACCAGGCCTGCCGCTCGGACGTCCTGCATCCCAGCCAGCAGACCGCGCGGTCCCAGGACGTCTTCGGGAGTGATCGACGTCGGCTGATCGAGCCGATTCTGCGTGATCGAGTTGTGAATCTGCAGCAAGGTGACGCGCGGCAGGTTCAGGCGCGACAGGCTTTCCTTCACGGATGTGACCACGAGTGGCCGCAGGTCGGTCTGTGTGGTCAGTTGCACGCGGACCTTGGTCGCCACATGCAACGGCTGATCCGAACGCATTCCGGACAGTGCCGCACCCAGATGGAGTTCCGACTGACCGTCGCCATATCCGGCAGCCGTGTCGAACCAGTTGACACCCAACTGAACGGCTCTTTGAACGACTGCTCGCTGAGTATCGACAGCGTCTCCGGTCAGCAGCCCCGATACCGGACCGGCTCCGAACGAAACAGCGGAAACAGAAATCCTGGTGGCCCCGAGCGGACGATACTGCATTGCAGAATTCCTTCGTCTCAGTCCTGCAGACCTGTCGTATTCGTTTTGGGGGCGAAGAGGATAATCAGCATCCCCGCCGCGTAAATCATCCCGGTCCACCAGCCGATGCGAGCATAGTTTCCGCCAAACCACTGCACGATCAGCCCGGTTCCCAGCACGACGATCGCCGCCACCGCGCGCCCGGTATTGAAAGAGATCCCGGTTCCCGCCGCACGGACTCGCGTGGGAAAAAGCTCGGGGAGATAGAGCGGCAGCCAACCGAAGTAGGTCGTCCCCACCAGCCCCAGCGTAAACGACGCCCACAGAAACCACGGATCCAGCGGATTCAGCCAGCCAAAGATCCAGCTGCTGACGCACAGCGACAACAGACTGATCAGGAAATAAGCGAACCGTCGCCCGAGCCACGTCGCAAGCAGACCTCCCAGCAGACTGCCGATCACGGCACCTCCCGAGCGAGAGACCATCGTGCGGGCTTTGGATTTGGGGTCTGCCTTGGGCCGAGGGTTGGCGCTGGCTGCCGTCGGGCCAGCTGAGTCCTGCGGTTTCACATCCTGCTGCACGGCCCGCTGCTGTGCCTGAACCTGGTCCGTCCACGGCACGATCCACTGCGCATTGGCGGCAGTTCCGATCACCGGAATGGCTCCCAGAAGTATGCCAATGATTGTGCGACTGCGAAGGGGAGGTCGGAAAAGTTCGCCAAGCGGGCCACCGGCCTGAGCAGACGGCGTCTGCCGGGATCTCCGCCAGCGGACAGACTCCGGAACGCCGATCAGGCACCAGACTCCGATCAATGCGGGAGCGGCCCCGACCAGAAACGTCCACCGCCAGGCATCGGCCGTCACGGCAAAGCCCAGGCCAAGCAGACCCATCGAGACCTGTCCTACGTTCGCGGCAGTTCCCAGAACTCCTGCCAGAAACGGTCGCGAAGCCGCAGGCCAGGCCTCAGCGACCAGTGCCACCGTATTGGGCCATGTCCCGCCGATCCCGTGACACGCGAGGAATCGCAGCACAAGCAGTTCACCCGGAGTTCTTGCGAAGTAGCTGGCCCCTGTAAACAGCGAGTAACAAAGGACGCTCAGCCCCAGTGAACGCGTGCGCCCCAGACGATCGCCCATAACGCCAAAGACCCAGCCGCCGGACGCTGCACCAATCAGAAACGCCGCCTGATACCACGCAAACCATTGAGTGACCGACTGCTCGTTGATTACCGCTGCGGGTGTTCCTGTCGTGTTCATCAGGCTGATCATCGCGGGACGATGAATAAGTACGAACAACGCGATTTCCAGCCCGGCAAACAACCAGCCGAAGAAGGCGACCACCAGCACGTGGCCGCGCTGCGCGTTCGTCATCTCGCTGAGTGTGAATGGAGGAGCGGTCGATGGGGAGGGCATGGATTCAGCCGGTGCATCAGGATTCTTCATTAGGGAGTCACCTGATCCACCGGTGCCGCTGGTTATTGTTGCCCCACGACTGGACGTTCGCTTCAAGGAAAGCAAGATTTTGAAACAACAGAATCGCAAAAACCGGAGACTGAGGTCTCGCGGCTCGCCGATTCCCGGCGAGCGGGGGACGTCAGTCCCCTGATTGTGTTTGCCACTGCGGCTGCATATCTCTCTGTGACTATCGACGAGCCCCGGCGTATTTCATCGGCACCCATGCTCCGTTTTGCTGGCTGCTCGCAACGCACTGCTGAATGAAGTACATGCCTTCAGCACCGTCGTACACGTTTGGATAGATCGTATCTCGCTTCTCAAAGGCGGCCCCCGTGGCGCGATCAACCATCGCGTCGTAGGCAAACCGATAGACGTTGGCAAAGGCTTCGAGGAACGCTTCCGGGTGACCGGCCGGCAGACGACATGCAGCTTTACCCATGCTGTTCATCCAGGATGCATTTGGATCGCGCGTGTACATCTGATGCGGCGAACCGTTGCGCCGCACAATCATCAGGTTCGGTTCCTCCTGACGCCACGACAGCGCGCCTTTGGTCCCATCGACTTCAATAAACACATCGTTCTCGCGACCGTGTGAAATCTGGCTGGCAGTGACCGTCCCGAGTGCGCCGTTTTCGAACCGCACGACTGCATGGCCGTAGTCGTCCAGGCGTCGTCCTTCTGCAAAGATTCTGAGGTTGCAGGAGATATCTGCAGGAATCAAACCGGTCATGTAGCGACCCAGATTGTAGGCGTGCGTCCCGATATCGCCGAAGCAGCCTGCCGCTCCGGACTTCGTTGGATCAGTACGCCACGCCGCCTGTTTCTGGTCTTCAGACTCCAGTCGGCTGCGCAACCAGCCCTGAATGTAGTTGGTACGAATGGCGTTGATTTCTCCCAATTCACCGTTCAGGATCATTTCGCGCGCCTGCCGTACCAGTGGGTAGCCTGTGTAGTTGTGGCTGACGGCAAATACGACGCCGCTCTTTTCAACCGTTCTGACCAGATCTTCCGCCTGTGCAAAATCGAACGTCATGGGCTTGTCGCAGATCACATTGAACCCGGCTTCCACCACGGCTTTGGCAATTTCGAAGTGCGTGTGGTTCGGGGTCGCCACGCTGACGAAATCGATCCGCTGATCCGCAGGCAACTCCGTTTCCTTCTGAATCATTTCAGTCACAGAACCGTACGCTCGTGATTCCGCAATGTCAAAGGCCGGCGCACTGGCCTTCGCTCGAACGGCATCGGATGACAGGGCTCCTGCTACCAGCGCGGCGCGATTGTCCAGCACTGCGGCTGTGGCATGGACGCGACCGATAAATGCTCCCTGGCCCCCGCCGACCAGCGCCATTCGCAGCTTGCGATTCAATTTCCCGTTGGTAGTGTCATACATGTTCTTCGCCCTTTGGTCGATATCAACGATCAGGAATGAGGATTGAGATTGAGCAGCATAATGATGGCAGGAGCAAGCGGCAACTCAACGACCGGCGACTGATGCGACGGGGGACAGGGCCAGGGCCAGCTATTCGAGGGGACGCAGGGTGCCGCGCCGCCCCGAGGGCTGGTCGCATTTCGTTCACAGGACGCCGATCCACTCCTCCTCCTCAGTCAGCAAATCCCAGTCGAGCAGCTCTGACACCAGGCTGGCGAAGAACAGGTCGCGGTCGGCCCCGCCGGTGAGCTGGTTGCCGCCGCCGTTCGAGTGGACAGTGTTCGCGTTGAGGGCCGTGACGCCGATGCTCTCTCCGGTGGTCTTGCCGGCGCTCCCCGCGTCGAAGATGCTCTGGATTTCCGCAGCGCTCAGGGCACGGCTATAGAGAGCTGGTTCGTCGATCCGACCGTTCCAAAAGAAGTCCACAACCCCACTGGAGTTAACGAGGGCACCGATACGCACCGGGCTGCTGCTGTCGTTGATGGCCGTGATCGGAACGTCGTGGCCGGAAAGAAACGTGCTGGGAACCTCAACTCCGTCCAGGAAAATCTTGAGGGACTGGGTGGCGAGGTCAAAGGTGCCAGCCACGTGATGCCAACGTGATGCCAATCGCCAGCCACGTGATGCCAATCGAGCTGTCGGTCAGCAGCAGGGCGCCATCATGGAGCTGTTTGGGGCATAGCGACCGGCCGTGATGGATTCCGTCCAGAAAGAAAACATCAGTCAGGAAGTGGTGTTGGTTTGAATGCCGTCTCAGAGAGGTCCCCATCGCCGTGTCTGGTGCCGCTCAGTACGGCTTCGGGGCGTTCTCCGTCCGCGGGAAACGTATGACGCAGCGGTATTGATGGCTCGTTCTTCGAGCAGCCCGTCATGATTACAGAAGCCAGAATACAGCGAATCGGATAATTTCGAATCATTGTCGTTGTGCTTCCGTTTCTGTGTTCACTAAGCATCGAGCGGTTTATGACTGTCTTATTAGCCGGAACGCGTTAGCGGCCGGTTCCTTGAAAACCGTGAGCTAGCGCACAACGGCTGATTTAGACGAGACACTTATTGACCGCTCAATGCTAATCCGAACCTTGGGCGGGTGTTCCGTGTTCCGTGGAGTCGTACCCTTTGGCATTCCGCTGGATCGCGTGCCGCGATTCGCCAGAGTCCGAAACCGGATCGATTGGCTTGGCGGAAGGTACCGCTTCTGAACAACCGGCACTTGGAAATATCAGACATCCAATCAATAACACTGACGCTGAATAAGGCACCATCACAATCAATCTCCTTCTCTGTCCATTTGCCAATTCAAAAAAATATCAGCCAGAACTCGCCGGCGCAGGCTACGGACCCGAAACCACTTCTCCATCATTGATCCCTCCCAGACGCAGCATCATGTCAAACAGTGGTCCCCGATTCATGTCCCCGGACTTTTGAATACCGCGAACTGAACCATCAGCGAATGCGAATTGAATGACGCCACTATGCCGGCTGCCAAAGTGAACCGCGTCGGAGTTCGTGTTGAGGCTGTCGATGTCATTGTCGATGCCGTCAGTGATGTACAGACCCGTCGAAGCGACGCACTGCGTGTTGAGCAGTGGGCCGGTCGATGGATCCCACGTGACAAGATTTCCTGCCGTTTCACCGAACAACAGCGTGTTACTGCTGCCGTCATGGATATCGGAAATCCTGATCCCCCGTGCCTTATTGCTGTACGTGAACGCACCCTTGTACTTTCCATTGTCATAGTAGTAGTCGCCGGCGCAGGGAGCGTAATAGTTGCGGGTCAGAATCTGCGACCCCGGTGAGCCGCTGTACAAATACCACTCCGAGGGGATACCGACGGTGAAATCAATTCCGGGAGTGCCATGCGTGACGCACAGCACGACTCCCCTGACTGAATCGAGGCCCGGAGCACTGGGGCACGAGAGCATTGGCAGATTTGTCTCTGCGGCGTATCGGTCCGGGGGATTTCGCGGGACTGGTAGAATCTCGTCGGGAGAACCCATGGTGGGAGGACGATTGACGGGGTTCTGCCACCAGTAGGTAAATCGATCGTCGAACGAAAACTCTTTGTAGTACGCAGCCTGTTCCAGGTATGGAAGCAGATACACAATCGGGCCCACGTGCTGAAAATCCATGCCGGCCGGCAGGAAGCCGTGGCTGCTTTCAAAGTTGTGCGCCGCAAGAGCCAGCTGCTTGAGGTTGTTCTTGCATTGAGTTCGGCGAGCCGCTTCTCGCGCGTACTGCACGGCAGGCAGAAGCAGAGCGGTGAGTACGCCGATAATCCCAATCGTCACGAGCAATTCGATGATTGTAAATCCACAGCGCGTTGGATTCTGAGTTTCAAAAGCGCGATGTAACCGCCTCAAAGTGAACATGGTTTTAACTTTCGTATGCATCGATTATCTCCCGTCTCCATTGATCACGAACGCCGCCCACAGGGCCGGATGACTGCGACCGGAATAATTCCGTGCTCGCTCAAGGACCCGTGGTTCTCCTGGCCGGATTCCGCGCAGCGCCAGGAACTGAGTTCGATCGCTGATGCTCGTGGGAGCATTCAGAACGGTGATCTGAGCATTTCGCAAAGCCTCCCGTTTCGACTGTCCGCGCTCCCAGAGATTTCGATAGAATTCTTCCATCAGGAGACTGGTCGCTGCGTCCTCCACTTTCCAGAGACTACTGATGACGCTCCTCGAACCGGCGGTGAGAAAAGCTCGAGTCAACCCCAGCACTCCGTCCGATCCGGCAGTGCATCCCAATCCTGTCTCGCAGGCCGAGAGTACGACAAGGTCTGTCCCTCGAAGATCCAGGCTTCCCACATCTTTGGCAGTCAGGATCGAAGGCGCGGCAGCGGGATCAGGATTGGGGGCCAGGACCAGTCCCGACATCAGGAGTTGATTCTTCTGAATGAAGTACGTGCTGTGCCCGAGTGTCTCACCAATGTGCCCGGACAATGCCTGGGCCTTCTCGGGATCGACGAAGTATCCATGACCTGCAAAATGTATACACCGCCAACTCTGCACCAGAGATGATTCCAGAGCATCGGCGGTCGCATCACTCCGCGCCAGAATGGTCGTTCGCGGGGCATCCGCGTGAGTTTCCTGAAAGAGACTGGCAACCTGTTCGATTTCCAGTTCAGTGGCTGCCAGATCTGTCCAGGCACCGGGGGCGGGGATCAATGGCTCGCGATTCTTCTTCTGAGCGGGAATTACCGTTTCACCCGGTATGACTCTCTGATACTCAATATCACCACAAATCAAAAGTCCTGTACCGGGGGCAGACTTTGGCTTCTGCAACTGGTCGTACAGCCATCTGCCAGAATTGACATAGCTGATCTGATAGTCCTCTAACGCGTACTTACCCGGACGCAGGCCCGGCAACGCCCCGAAGGAAACGAAGCATAGAGGACCATCGGGAGCGATTGTCACCGTATCGACGTCAACGAACCGAGCGACAATCGGATCCCACACGAGCCGTGCCAGTTCGTGAGACGGCGTATCGATCTCGGTCGCCTCACCCCGCTGAAAATCATCAATGGCCTCCCGCCATGCTGTGACCGCTCGCCCGATTTCCAGCGAAGAACCGAGCGATACGCATTGCGGCGGTCCGGAATTCTGCAGGATGAACGCCAACATCCGCCGGTCTCGCAACAACCTCCCCTGGTGGCCAGGAGGACTGGCATAATTCACATACTCCGCGAAATCGACGAACACCGTCCGTGGAGGAAGTTGTGCCTGTAGCTGTTGCCATGTCATTTCCAGGTGGTCCGGGACGAACGGTCGTGTGGCGATTGCCAACTCGCTGTCCGAAAAATCGCTACGTTCAGAGACAACCTGCAGCCGATTGCTCCACGACTCATTGGATTCGTCAGTATCGGATGACATCGCCACTGCTTTCTGCGACTGTCGCGACTCTCTGACTT
>Ga0163144_10018749_pt1 | contig 13966 bp, 10 predicted proteins | sample OliLak19BULKMAT1_FD_123175 | JGI IMG/M metagenome (GOLD analysis project Ga0163144, IMG submission 123175) | Freshwater microbial mat bacterial communities from Lake Vanda, McMurdo Dry Valleys, Antarctica - Oligotrophic Lake LV.19.BULKMAT1 | ecosystem: Environmental > Aquatic > Freshwater >... | reverse complement strand
GAAACGCCTTCTCGGCGGAATGAAGGTTGCCGCTATCGTAATCGACCAGAACCGTCAGGCTCAAAGCGCACCTTTGGTGGTGGGCAGCGCGTCGCCAAGCCTTGGGTCGCGTTCAACCGCCATCCGCAGCGCACGGGCGACGGATTTGAACGCAGCCTCGGCGATGTGGTGGCTGTTCAGCCCGTGGATCAGATCGACATGGCAAGTGATGCCGCCATGGGTCGCAAACGCCTGAAAAAACTCCCGCACCAGCTCGGTGTCGAAGCTGCCGATCTTTGGTGTCGGAAAGGGGAGGGTCCAGACCAGATAGGGCCGCGCCGACAGGTCAAGCGCTGTCGCCACCTGTGCGTCATCCATTGCCAGCCGGAAATGGCCGTACCGGGTGATGCCGCGCTTGTCGCCTAGCGCCTGTGTCAGGGCCTGACCAAGCGCAATGCCCACGTCCTCCACGGTGTGGTGGTCGTCGATATGGGTGTCGCCCTTGGCGCGGACCGTGATGTCGATCAGGCTGTGCCGCGCAAGTTGGTCGAGCATGTGGTCGAAAAACCCGACGCCGGTCCGGCAGTCGGCAAGGCCGGTGCCGTCAAGGGTGAGGGTGACCGAGATGTCGGTCTCGGCGGTCTTGCGGGTGACGCTGGCGGTGCGCATCGCGGGTTTCCCTTGGCTTTCGCGGCCTTATAGGGTGCAAGAGCCGCGATGGAAAGGCGGTTCACACCCCGCGCAGACGGCGGACGGACAGCCAGCTCAGGAGCGCCATCGTTCCCGCCGTCGCAAGACAGAGCGGCAGCCCGCCGATCTGGTAGCTGAGGCCGGAAAGGAGCGTCCCGATCAGCCGCCCCGCCGCATTGGCCATGTAGTAAAAGCCCACGTCGCGGGTGATCCGTTCGGCAGAACCGTAGGCCAGGATCAGGTAGGAATGGACCGAGGAGTTGATCGCAAAGACAAATCCAAAGGCCAGAAGGCCCGCCACCAGCGTCAGGCTGAGGCCAGTTGATGGCACCCCGGCCCAGAGGCTGACCCCTGCGAGGAGGAACGGGATCGGCACCAGAAACCCGGCCCAGAGCATCGCCTTTTCTGCCGTCTCTGCCTCGGGCTGGCCCTTGGCGCCAAGGAGGCGCGGGGCATAGGCCTGCACCGCGCCATAGGCGATGATCCAGAGCGCCAGAAAGCCGCCGATCAGAAAGAACGCCTCGCGCCGCCCCTCGGCGGTGCCGTCCGACAGCACGGCTTGAAAATAGACCGGAATGCCGACGACGAACCAGACATCGCGCGCCCCGAACAGAAACAGCCGCGCGAGCGACAGCCGGTTGACGCGGGGGTCGGTGGAGCGCCAGCCGCCCCAAGCCTCTTCCGCCTTGACGCGTCCGGGCAGGCCCGGCGGCAGAAACAGGACGACGGCGGTCAGGATCACCGCCAGTACGGTGGCCATGCCCCAGACCGCAGTCTGGAACCCGGCCAGCGCAAGAAGCGCCGCGCCAAGAAAGAACCCCAGCCCCTTCACCGCGTTCTTCGAGCCGGTGAGGTATGCGACCCAACGGAAAAGGCCGCCATCCTCCTTTGGTGCCAAAAGCTTGACCGCCGATTTGGAGGACATCTTGGCAAGGTCCTTGGCAACCCCGGAAACCCCCTGCACCGCCATCACGAAGGCGACGGATGCGGCGATGCCCCAACCGGGATCAAGCTGCGCCAAGGCGGCAAGGGCCGCGATCTGGAGTGCCAGGCCCGCATAAAGCGTGGCGGCAAGGCCGAAGCGCCCGGCCAGCCAGCCCGCGGCAAGGTTGGTCACGATGCCCGCGACCTCGTAAAGCAGGAACAACCAGGCAAGCTGGATCGGGGTGAATCCGAGGCTGTTGAAGTGGAGCAGAACCAGCATCCGCAACGCGCCGTCGCTGAGCATGAAGGCCCAATAGGCGGCCGTCACGGCGGTATAGGCGCGGAGCGGGTTTGGTGCGGACATGGTTGCCTTTTCCGGCTGACGGCGGACCGGGGGGTTTTCCACCCCCCGGACCCCCCGGAGGATATTTGGGGACGAAGAATGAGGTCAGATCACAGGGTTTTCGCCACCATCCGGGTGATGTCGGCCAGACGGCAGGCGTAGCCCCATTCATTGTCGTACCAGGCGAAGATCTTGACCTGGGTGCCGTTGACGACCATAGTCGATGGCGCATCGATGATCGAGGATCTCGGGTCGTTGGTGAAATCGGACGACACCAGCGGACGGGTCTCGTAGCCGAGGATATCCTTCAGTGGTCCGGTCGCGGCGGCGGCGGCGAAGAGGGCGTTCACTTCCTCCACCGTGGTCGGACGCTCCACCTCGAACACGCAATCGGTCAGCGAGGCGTTCAGAAGCGGCACCCGGACGGCGTGACCGTTCAGACGTCCCTTCAGTTCTGGGTAGATCAGGGTGATCGCGGTGGCGCTGCCCGTTGTCGTCGGGATCAGGTTCAGAAGCGCAGAGCGCGCACGGCGCATGTCCTTGGCGGGGCGGTCGACGATGGTCTGGGTGTTGGTCACGTCATGGATCGTGGTGATGGAGCCGTGGCGAATGCCAAGACCCTCATGGATCACCTTGACCACCGGGGCGAGGCAGTTGGTCGTGCAGCTTGCCGCCGTGAACAGCCGTTGCGAGCCGTCATACAGCTGGTGATTCACGCCGTAGACCAGATTCAGGGCCCCGCCGTCCTTGACCGGCGCGCTGACCACGACCTTCTTCACCCCGGCGGCGTAATAGGGGGCAAGCTTGGCCTCGGTCTTGAACACGCCGGTCGCGTCGATCACGATGTCGACGCCGAGATCTGCGAGGGGCAAAGCCTCGATTTTCGTCTCATGTGTCAGGCGGATGGATTTGCCGTTCAGGACCAATGCTCTGTCGTCGTGGGCGACAGGGGTCTTCCAGCGACCATGGACAGAGTCGAACTCCATCAGGAGGGCATGCTGTTCGGCATCGCCGACCGAATCGTTGAGCAGGACAAGCTCCCCCCCCGCGCCGGTATCGACAAGATCGCGCAAGACCAGCTTGCCGATGCGGCCCAGGCCGTTGAGCGCGATGCGCGGCATGGTCACGCCTTTTCGGATTTCAGCGCGTCGGTGCCGATTGCATCGACCCCGTGCTGCAGTGAAAGCTTGTTCAGGCTTTCGAATGGCAGCGCGACGAAGGCGATGATCCGGCGGCGCAGCATGGCGTAGGTCTGGGCAAAGACCAGCGCCTTCTCGGCATCGGTGCCGGTGGCCTTGACCGGGTCGGGCAGGCCCCAGTGACCGGTGATCGGCTGGCCTTCCCAAGGCGGGCATTCCTCGCCCGCAGCGGTGTCACAGACAGTAAAGACGAAATCCATCTCGATCGAGGCGGGCTTTTGAAATTCGGCCAGCGATTTGGAGTGCAGCCCTTCGATGCTGTGGCCATTGCGCTTCAACACTTCGAGCGCGAAGGCGTTCGGCTCGGTGTTGGGCGAGTACCCGGCCGAGAAGGCCTGAAACTTGCCTTGGCCAAGATCGCGCAACAGCGCTTCGGCGAAGATCGAGCGGGCAGAGTTGCCCGAGCAGATGAACAGCACGTCAAAATCGGTGTCACGCATGATCGGCTCCTGCGGGTTTTGGAGAAGGGCGGACAGAAGGTCCGGGCGGGCGCGACCGACATCGAGGGCAAGATAGCCGATCAGCCCTTCGGTCGAGTCAAGGTCGACGGAATAGTATAGTGAACGGCCGTTCCGCTGGACCTGCACCAGCCCGGCGGCGGCGAGGTCAGCCAGATGGTGTGACAGTGTGTTCTGCTTCAGGCCCAAGGCCCCGGCAATCTCGGTCGGACGCACGCCTTGTGGGGTAAACCGCATGAGAAGCCGGAAAACCGCCAACCGGTCGGGGTGTCCAAGCGTGGCAAAAGCGTGGATGGCGCGGCTGTGTTCCATATTTCCATAATTCCGGAAATATGGTGTCCAGTCCAGTGAAGCTTTCATGAAGCTTTTGCCGCAGACAACCAGAACGACAAAGGCCGCCCATTGGGCGGCCCTCGCGCAAGTCCAAACTGGAGCGGGCGATGAGATTCGAACTCACGACCCTAACCTTGGCAAGGTTATGCTCTACCCCTGAGCTACGCCCGCACCGGTTGGACGACCGGGATGTATAAAGAGCAGCGCATCGCTGCAAGCGGTAAATGCGAGAGCGCAGAAAATTCTTGGGTTGGTCAAAGGTTCGGATCGGTGGCGCGCAGCGCTTTGACAATCCGACGTGTCGCAGGGAACCGGCCCGGCATGTCGGATGTTGTATGGGGACGTGCACATTCAAAGCGCGCGCCTCAACCATAGGAGCAAACCGATGAGCAACGACCAGATTGCCGGAAAATGGAAGCAGATGAGGGGCGAGGCCAAGATCCTCTGGGGCAAGCTTACCGATGACGAGCTTGACCAAGTGGCCGGTCACAAGGACAAGCTCGCCGGTTTGGTGCAGGAGCGCTATGGCAAGACCAAAGACGAAGCCATGCACGAAGTGAACCGCCTGTTCGACCGAATGTAAGGCAAGCAAGGGCGCCCTTTGCGGGCGCCTTTTCGCCTGAGGTGTCAGAGATTTCTGTCAATCCGCTGAAACGGCGTTGGTCCTTTGCAGCGCTTCAGTACGAGGTCTTTCCGCTCATTCCAATTCCACCAGCAGATCCTTGGCTTCGATCTGACTGCCGGGCTGCACATGGATTGCCTTGATCACCGCCTCACGATCGGCATGTAGACCGGTTTCCATCTTCATCGCCTCGATGGTCAGAAGCAGATCACCCGCCCGCACCTTCTGCCCGACCGTCACCGTCAAGGACGCGATGGAGCCCGGCATCGGTGCGCCGACATGGGCGGGGTTGCCCTCTGCCGCCTTGGGCCTTGCCGCTGTTTTGGCTTTTGCCGCGCGGTTCGGCACGCGAATGACGCGGGGTTGGCCGTTCAGTTCGAAGAACACCCGCACCTCGCCTTCATCCGTGGTTTCGCCCACTGCCTGCAGCCGAATCTCCAGGGTCTTGCCGGGGTCGATCTCGGCAGTGATCTCGTCACCGGGGTTCATGCCGTAGAAGAAGGCAAGCGTCGGCAGCACACGGACCGGGCCATACATCCGGTGGCGGGCGCGATACTCCATGAAGACCTTGGGATACATCAGATAGCCATTCAGGTCTTCGTCATCCACCGTTTCGCCCTCAGCCTCTTCATCGCCAAGCCGCAGGTCTTCGGCGAGCTTGTTCCGCGTCGCTTCCAGATCGACGGGTGGCAGGTGCAGGCCGGGTCGGTCGGTCACCGGAGCCTCGCCCTTGAGCACCTTGGTCAAGATGCCGTCGGGCCAGCCACCAGGGGGCTGGCCAAGATTGCCCTTCATCATGTCGACGACCGAGTCGGGGAAAGCGACCTCCACGCCCGGGTCCTCCACCTGCGCGCGGGTCAGGTTCTGTGCAACCATCATCAGCGCCATGTCCCCCACGACCTTGGACGAGGGCGTGACCTTCACGATATCGCCGAACATCTGGTTCACGTCGGCATAGGTCTGCGCGACCTCATGCCAGCGATCCTCCAGCCCCAAGCTACGCGCCTGAGCCTTGAGGTTGGTAAACTGGCCGCCGGGCATTTCGTGGAGGTAAACCTCGGAGGCCGGGGCAGGCAGGCCGGATTCGAAGGCGGCGTATTGCGCGCGGACCTTCTCCCAATAGTTGGAAAGCTCGCGGATCGCCTTGATATCAAGGCCGGTGTCCCGCTCGGTGTTCTTCAGGGCCTCGACGATGGAGCCAAGGCAGGGTTGCGAGGTGCCACCGGAGAACGCGTCCATGGCGGCATCCACCGCATCGACCCCGGCATCACAGGCGGCTAGGATCGTGGCCGCCCCCGCGCCGGAGGTGTCGTGGGTGTGGAAGTGGATCGGGAGGCCCACCTCCTGCTTCAGCGCCTTCACCAGTACGCGGGCGGAGGCGGGTTTCAAAAGCCCCGCCATGTCCTTCAGCCCCAGCACATGCGCGCCCGCAGCCTTCAGTTCCAGCCCCATGGACACATAGTACTTCAGGTCGTACTTCGGACGCGCGGGGTCCAGAAGATCGCCGGTATAGCAGATCGTGCCTTCGCAGACCTTTCCCGCCTCTACGACCGCATCCATCGCGACGCGCATGTTTTCGACCCAGTTCAGGCTGTCGAAGACGCGGAACACGTCGACCCCGGTCTTGGCCGCCTGCGCGACAAAGCTTTGCACCACATTGTCGGGATAGTTGGTGTAGCCGACACCGTTGGAGGCGCGCAGCAGCATCTGCGTCATCAGGTTCGGCATTGCGGCGCGAAGTTCCCGCAGCCGCTGCCAGGGGCATTCCTGCAGGAAGCGGTAGGCGACGTCAAAGGTGGCCCCGCCCCAGCATTCGACGCTGAAAAGGCCGGGAAGATTGGCGGCATAGCTTGGCGCGACGCGGATCATGTCGACCGACCGCATCCGGGTCGCAAGCAGGGACTGGTGCCCGTCGCGCATCGTGGTGTCGGTGATCAGCACTTTGGTCTGCGCCTTCATCCAGTCGGCCACCGCCTGCGGGCCCTTCTGTTCCAGAAGGTTGCGCGTTCCCATCGCGGGTTCGGCCTTGAGAGCGGGCGGTTTCGGGGCCTTGACCTCCGCCGCTGGTTTCGGGCGGCCCGCCGTCTCCGGATGCCCATTCACCGTGATGTCGGCGATATAAGTCAGGATCTTCGTCGCCCGGTCCTTCCGGCGCTTGAAGTTGAACAGGTCCGGCGTCGTGTCGATGAACTTGGTCGTGTAAGTGTTGTTGAGGAAGGTCGGGTGCTTCAGGAGGTTGATCACGAATTCGATGTTCGTGGCCACGCCCCGGATGCGGAATTCCCGCAGGGCCCGGTCCATCCGCGCAATCGCCTTTTCCGGCGTCTGGGCATGGGCGGTCACCTTGACCAGAAGCGAGTCGTAGTAGCGGGTGATGACCGACCCCGCATAGGCCGTGCCGCCGTCCAGCCGGATGCCGTTGCCGGTGGCGCTGCGATAGGCGGTCAGGCGGCCATAGTCGGGAATGAAGTTGTTCAGCGGGTCTTCCGTCGTCACCCGGCACTGCACCGCATGGCCGTTCAGCTTCACATCCGCCTGCGAGGGCACGCCGGTCGCCTCGGCCAGCGACTTGCCCTCTTCGATCAGGATCTGGGCCTGCACGATGTCGATCCCGGTCACCTCTTCGGTGACGGTATGTTCGACCTGCACCCTTGGATTGACCTCGATGAAGTAGAACTTCTCGGTATCCATATCCATCAGGAATTCGACCGTTCCGGCGCATTCGTAGTCGACGTGGGAACAGATCCGCTTGGCCATTTCGCAGACTTCGGCCCGCTGTTCCGGCGTCAGGTACGGTGCGGGCGCACGCTCCACCACCTTCTGGTTGCGACGCTGCACGGTGCAGTCGCGCTCCCACAGGTGCCAGCAGTTGCCCTGCTTGTCGCCAAGGATCTGCACCTCCACGTGCCGGGCGCGCAGGATCATCTTTTCCAGATACCCCTCGCCGTTGCCAAAGGCCGCCTCTGCCTCGCGCCGGCCTTCGCGGACCTTGGCCTCCAGCTCGTCCTCGGCGTTGATCGGCCGCATCCCGCGCCCGCCACCGCCCCAGCTTGCCTTCAGCATCAAGGGATAGCCGACTGCCGCCGCTTGCCGCTTGATCAGCGCCATATCCTCGCCCAAGACCTCGGTTGCGGGGATGACCGGAACCCCGGCCTCCATCGCCACCCGCCGGGCAGAGGCCTTGTCGCCCAAGGCGCGCATCGTCTCGGCCCGAGGCCCGATGAAGGTGATCCCGGCCTGATCGCAGGCATCGACGAAATCGGGGTTCTCGCTCAGCAGCCCGTAGCCTGGATGGATCGCATCCGCCCCTGCCATCTTCGCCACCCGGATGATTTCGGGAATCGAAAGGTAAGCCCCGACAGGAGACAGCCCTTCGCCGATCCGGTACGCCTCATCCGCCTTGAAGCGGTGGAGGCCCAGCTTGTCCTCCTCGGCGTAGACGGCCACGGTCTTCTTGCCCATCTCGTTCGCGGCCCGCATGATGCGGATGGCAATCTCGCCCCGGTTGGCGATCAGGATTTTCTTGAATTCGGGCATGGGGGTCTCTCTTCGGGCGTGTGCGACTGGCCTGCCCACATTAGGCACGCCGCAGTGCGGCGCAAGCCCGAGCTTAATCTGCGCTGTGGGTGGCGAAAATCCACGCCATCAAAAGCGTGCCGACAATCACGATAAGCGACCCCGGCGCGACGACCACGCTGTTGCCGGTCGCGTCGACCTGATACTTGCCGACGACAAGCAGCACCGCCCCGACCTGGTACGTCACGAACTGCGTCAGCGCGAGCCGGCTTGTCCGCATCCTTGGCCAGTTGCGGTGGAATAGGCCAAACAAGGCAGAAATCACGAAACCAAGCAGCCCGGCATGCGCGTGGGCATTGGACTGGACGGTCAACCCGATGATGCCGATGTAGGTGCCAAAGACACTTGCCGCAACAAGCCAGGCAAAGGCGGCAAGGATGTAGGTCCGGTCCAGTGCCATGATGTCCCCCGCAGGTTCCGTACCTTCCTTGTCTATTGCCAAGCAGGTCAGAAAGCAATGAAAGGACGCCCGGTCGACCCACTGTGAACAATCAATGAACACAGGGCTTTCCCCGCGCCGCGATCCGGCTATAGTGGACCCATGAACGCCTGGGACGAAGATGAGGCCTTTGCGGCCGCCGCAGCCCCGATCCCGCTGTCGCAACGTGCGCTGGCGGGGCGGGGTTTGGGGACTGCCGACACGGACTACCTCAAAGGCCTGAACAGCGCCCAGCTTGAAGCGGTGAATGCGCTGGACGGCCCGGTCCTGATGCTGGCTGGTGCGGGGACGGGCAAGACCAAGGCCCTGACGGCGCGGATCGTGCACCTGTTGCGTCAGCACCGGGCGCGGACGCATGAGATTTTGGCGGTGACCTTCACCAACAAGGCCGCGCGCGAGATGAAGAACCGCGTCCACACCATGCTGGGCGAGCAGGCGGAGGGGATGCCCTGGATGGGCACGTTCCACTCGCTCTCGGTGAAAATCTTGCGGCGGCATGCCGAACTGGTGGGGCTGAAGCCAAACTTCACGATTCTGGATACGGATGACCAGCTTCGCCTCTTGAAGCAGTTGATCCTCGCCGCCAACATCGATGAAAAGCGCTGGCCCGCCCGGCTGCTGGCATCCCTGATCGACGGCTGGAAAAACCGCGCGCTGACGCCCGACAGGGTGCCATCCTCGGACGCGAGCGCCTACAACAACCGCGGGACGGAGCTTTACGAGGCGTATCAGGAGCGTCTGAAGACCCTGAACGCCACCGATTTCGGGGACCTTCTCCTCCATTGCGTGACCATCTTCCAGAAGCATGAAGATGTGCTCCACCAGTATCAACGCTGGTTCCGCTACATCCTGGTCGACGAATATCAGGACACCAACGTCTGCCAGTATCTGTGGCTGCGGCTCCTTGCGCAGGCCCACAAGAACATTTGCTGCGTCGGTGATGACGACCAGTCGATCTACGGTTGGCGCGGGGCCGAGGTCGGCAATATCCTGCGGTTCGAAAAGGATTTCCCTGGCGCGCAAGTCATTCGTCTGGAGCAGAACTACCGCTCTACCGCGCATATCCTTGCCGCCGCATCGGGGATCATCGCGGCCAACAAGGGCCGCCTTGGCAAGACGCTCTGGACGGCGGGAGAGCCCGGCGAAAAGGTCCGCCTGATCGGCCACTGGGACGGCGAGGAAGAGGCCCGCTGGATCGGCGAAGAGGTGGAGGCGATCCAGCGCGGCACAAGGGGGATGGACCCGGTGGACCTGAACCATCAGGCGATCCTTGTCCGCGCCAGCCACCAGATGCGAGCGTTCGAGGACCGGTTCCTGACCATCGGCCTGCCGTATCGGGTGATCGGCGGGCCGCGCTTTTACGAACGGCAAGAGATCCGCGACGCGATGGCCTATTTCCGGCTGGCGGTCAGCCCCGACGATGACCTCGCGTTTGAACGGGTGGTAAACCTGCCGAAGCGGGGCTTGGGCGACAAGGCTGTCCAGCGGATGCAGTTGGCGGCGCGGCAAAACAGCGTCAGCTTGCTAGAGGGAGCACGACAAATAGTTGGCTTCGATCAACTGAACGGGCGCGCATTGGGTAAATTGCGAGGCTTTGTAGAAAGCGTCGACCGCTGGCACACAACTACCCTGCACCCCGAATATGACCATATCCGGCTGGCGGAAACGATCCTGGATGAGTCGGGCTACACCGGGATGTGGCAGAACGACAAGACGCCGGAGGCACCGGGGCGGCTCGACAACCTCAAGGAACTCGTGAAGGCGCTGGAGCAGTTCGACAATCTGCAGGGGTTCCTTGAACACGTTTCCCTCATCATGGACAACGATCAGGAGGGGGCAGAGGAGAAGGTCACGATCATGACCCTTCACGCTGCCAAGGGGCTGGAGTTTCCGGTGGTCTTCCTGCCGGGGTGGGAGGATGGCCTCTTCCCCAGCCAGCGCAGCATGGATGAAAGCGGGTTGAAGGGCCTCGAAGAAGAACGCCGCCTCGCTTATGTCGGGATCACAAGGGCGGAGGAGTTGTGCACCATAAGCTTCGCCTCGAACCGCCGGGTCTATGGCCAGTGGCAAAGCCAGCTCCCCAGCCGCTTCATCGACGAGCTCCCCGCCGATAATGTCGAGGTCCTGACCGCCCCCGGCCTTTACGGCGGCGGGTTCGGGGCGGCAGCGTCCGTCGGCTTCGGCTCCAACCTGGAAGAACGGGTGTCGAAGGCCGATGTCTACAACTCTCCCGGCTGGCGGCGGATGCAGGAAAGCCAGTCCAGCCGCCCGATGCGCCAACCGCAAGAAGCGCGGCACATGGTGATCGACGCCGAAGCGGTGTCGCCTTACGTCCTTGGCGACCGGGTCTTCCACCAGAAATTCGGCTATGGCGAGATCATGGCCATCGAAGGCGACAAGCTGGAGATCGAGTTCGACCACGCGGGCACAAAAAAGGTCGTCGCGCGCTGGGTGATCCCGGCCGATCAGGTGGATGAAGTGCCGTTCTGAAGCACCCGCACCGGGCGCTGCACGAAAAGCTTGCGTCGAAAAGTTTCAGATGGGCCGGGGGCGCAGACGCTCCATCCCGTGGACCGCCAGCCCCGCGACCAGCCCCCAGAAGGCCGCCCCGATGCCAAAGGCCGCGACCCCGCTTGCGCTGACGGCAAGGGTCACGGTGGCCGCAAAGCGTTGGTCCGGCACTGCAAAGGCCCCGGCCAACGCGCCCATCAGCGGCGACAGGAGGGCAAGGCCGACCAGCGCCACCATCACCTCGGGCGGCAAGGCGGCCAGAAGCGTGATGATCACGGGCGCAAGGAGGCCGAGGAGGACCCAGAACCCGGCATAGGCGAGGCCGACTTTCCAGCGTTGCGCGCGGTCGGGGTGGACATCGTCACCAAGGCAGATCGCCGCTGTGATCGCCGCCATGTTGACCATATGTCCGCCAACGAACGCGGTCAGCGTCGAGAGTGCCCCGGTGACCAACAAGGCCGGACGAACCGGCGGCTCGTACCCTGCCGCCCGCAAGACCGCAAAGCCCGGCAGGTTCTGTGAGGCCATGGTCACCAGATAGATCGGCACGCCGAGGCCGAGAAGAACGGCGATATCCAGTTCCGGCGCGATGAAGGTGAAGGCGGGCACGGGGAGCGCGAGGTCCGGTAGGCTTGCCGCGCCGGTCCCGAAGGCGAGGGCCAGACCAAGCCCCAAGGCTGCCAACACCGCAAGCGCCGGATTCACCAGTCGCACCAGCAGGAAAAGCGCAACCATCGGCAGGATCAGGGCCGGGGCCGCCGGCACCGTCAACGCGCCCTTGAGGCAGAACGGCAAAAGCACCCCCGCCAGCATCGCCGCCGCCACCCCGTCAGGAATCATCGCGACGAGCCGCCCCAAAGGCTTGATCGCTCCGGTCAGGACCACCAACGCTCCGGCCAGCGCAAAGGCCGCCACCGCCGCTGGCATCGTCACCCCGCTGGTTGCCGCAATCAGCGCGGCCCCGGGCGTGGACCATGCCAGGACCACCGGGACCCGTGTGCCCCAGGACAACGCTGCGGATCCGAGGGCCTTTGCCAGGGAAACCGCCAACAGCCAGCTCGCCGTTTGCGCCGGCGTTGCCCCAAGCGCTGCCGCAGCCGACAGCACCAGTGCTACGGTCGAACCGAAGCCGACCAGCGAAGCCACGAGAGCGGCTGAAATCAGGGATATGCGCATGGAAGCTCCGCCCATCGGTGGCGGACTATCGGCAGCGCAGCGCGGATGTTCAAGAGGAGAGGGGAGCGGCGGTGCCAGGGAGGAGGAGAGGCACCGCCGCGGTATCAGGTGCTCCAGGGAGGAGGAGAGGAGCACCCAATTCAGTTTGGACCTAGCGGTCCGATCGCTCAGGTCCAGCGCGCGCGCCCGAACCCGAAGGGTAAAAAAGCGGCGGTGTCAGGGAGGAGGTTGACACCGCCGCAGATCGCAATAGCCCCAGGGAGGAGGAGAGGGGCCTTACGAATTCAAATTCCGTACGCGGCCTCATACGCGATCTCGGATATTCCGAGACGGCTGATGCCAAGGTCCGCAAGCTCGCGGTCGGTCAGGGCGTTCAACTCGGCGACGGTGCGCGTGTACACGCGGCGCTGGCGCACGGCGGTTACAACCGTACCCTTCAGCGATATGAACCGGGCGAGAAGGCCGTTGCGGGCAAGCCGGGTGGTGGTGACATATGCCATGGTCGTGTGCCTCATCAGATTTCGAGAAACGTTCTGCTGCGTTGTTAGGGGTAACATGACGCGGTTGCTGCAGGTGCACAATAGCCCATTGCTGCATTGCAGCTATGCGGTTCGATCATGGCTCCGGTCATGAAAATGTGATCTTTACCAAGCGCTTCGCCGACTTTTTGGGCACGGATTGTATGCCGGCCACGTGACACGGGCCGCCTCTTGCCCTTCTGCGCAAAGATCACGACGTTAGGGGAAATCTTGTGCAGTGGAGAAAGCGATGACGGTAGATCGGGAAGCGGTCCTGCGGGCTCTGGCGCAGGTGGCCCATCCGGATGGCGGCGATCTGGTCAGTCGAGACGTGATTCGAGCCGTGACGCTGACTGAGGTCGCTGCGGGCACGGACATCCGCTTTGTGATCGAGGCTGCAACCCCGGAGGAGGCGCGTACCCTCGCCCCGGCGCAGGCCCAGGCTGAAGCGCGTCTGAAGGGCCTGCCGAATGTCGCGTCGGTTCAGGTGGTCATGACGGCGCACGGCCCGGCGGCCAAGCCGCCCAGCCTCAAGATCGGCCAGCACCCGACGCCGCAAACCGGCGGGCCGCAACGCATCTCCGGGATAGACCGGATCATCGCGGTGGCGAGCGGCAAGGGCGGGGTGGGCAAATCGACGGTGGCCTCCAACCTTGCGGTGGCGTTGGCGCGGCAGGGGCGCAGGGTGGGGTTGCTGGACGCCGATATCTATGGCCCAAGCCAGCCGAAGATGATGGGCGTGTCGAAGCGGCCAGCGTCTCCCGACGGCAAGATCATCGAGCCGCTGGTCGCGCATGGGGTCACCATGATGTCGATCGGGCTGATGCTGAAGGAGGATGAGGCAGTGGTCTGGCGCGGGCCGATGATCATGGGGGCCTTGCAGCAGCTTTTGGGGCAGGTGGCCTGGGGCAAGCTGGATATCCTGATCATAGACCTTCCGCCGGGGACGGGGGATATCCAGTTGACACTTTGCCAGCGGACACACCTGACCGGCGCGATCGTCGTGAGCACCCCGCAGGACGTGGCGCTGCTGGACGCTCGCAAGGCTTTGGACATGTTTGCGAAACTGAAAACGCCGGTCCTGGGACTGGTGGAGAACATGTCAACCTACATCTGCCCGAACTGCGGGCATGAGGCGCATATCTTCGGACATGGCGGCGTGGCGCTTGAGGCTGCAAAGCTGGACCTGCCGTTCCTT
>Ga0163144_10018747_pt1 | contig 13968 bp, 13 predicted proteins | sample OliLak19BULKMAT1_FD_123175 | JGI IMG/M metagenome (GOLD analysis project Ga0163144, IMG submission 123175) | Freshwater microbial mat bacterial communities from Lake Vanda, McMurdo Dry Valleys, Antarctica - Oligotrophic Lake LV.19.BULKMAT1 | ecosystem: Environmental > Aquatic > Freshwater >... | reverse complement strand
GTCATTTCGACTGCCTGTTTCGTTTCGACGGCCTGAGTCATTTCGACTGCCTGTTTCGTTTCGACGGCCTGTGTCATTTCGACCGCCTGTGTCATTTCGACGGCCTGTGTCATTTCGACCGCCTGCGTCATTTCGAGCGGCTTTGTCATTTCGAGCGAAGAGAGCAATCTCGTGCCGCGGATGGCTGGAGATCTCTGGCTTCGGTCGCCCACGCTCGAAGCTCAAGCCCTCGCCTGTGGACCCTGATCAGCGCACAGCCACAACGAAAGCGACGCTGAGGCTTCCAGCAAAGCGAGCGCACGCGCTTGGGTGCGTCGGGTACTCAGCACGCGGTTGCGTGCACCGAGTTGGTCGCTGGGCTGCGGCGGATGGTTCAGGCAGTGCCGCTCGGCCAGTCGCCATGCGGCCATGAAGTGCGCGCCGGTTGCGCATGGACGCAGTTGGCAATGCTCCGGCCAATCTTTAGCCCATTGCTGAGGCCCTTGCTCAGGCCCTTGCTTGGGCCCTTGCTTAGGCCCTTGCTTAGGCCCTTGCTCAGGCCCTGATAAGTTTGGCAGGGACAGCTCGCTTGCCACCTGCGCAGGCAAACTGCCGAGCAGCGCTGCCGGATCCAAATGCGGCTCAAGCGGTCCGCTTAAGCCGTGTCCAGGCCAGTCGAAAACGCTCCCGGAATGAGCCAATAGTGCAGACGACTCGCCCAGTTTGTGACTGTAGAGCGTGCCTTCGCGGGTCCATCGGCGGGTGTAGATTTGCATTCCCTGCAGCGAAAGATAGCGACGTTCGGCATGCCTGGGTGCACCTGCGTGGCCTTCGGTCACCGCAGTTGTTGCAGCCGCTTGGCGGAGCAGTGTTGCGAGTGCTTGATAGCGGTCGCTCGGGCTGCACTCGATCAACATCGGCTTGACCACGTCGGGCAGCGTGTGCGCGAGCAATTGCTCGGTGTAGGGATGCACCAGACTGTGGCGCCATCCAATGACGTGTGTCGCGGCCTGCAGGCCCGACAGCTGACTGGCGTCTTCATGTTCAAACGCAAGCCGGTATGCCTCGGCGTATCCGCCACCCGCACGCGCGTATTCGAGCGCTATCGCATGCTTGGCGGCCAACGGCGGCTCAGGGCGATGGATGCGGTTCTCTGGTCGGGTGTCAAACCATGGAAAAAACTGAAACAAGCGCTCCACGATGTGCCAGATCCGCGTCAAGTGCGCCCCATCTGCGCGCATGCTCAGAGACGGGAAATAGCCGCGCATGATGGCTGCGCGCTGCGCTGGTTCGAAATGGCAGGCCGCGTCGAGAAACAATTGCGCGATGCGAGCCGGGTGGCGTTTGGCCCAGGCAATGCCCAACTGGGCGCCGGTGGCCTGCCCAAACACGAACACGCGCTGCAACTTCAGCTGATCGCAGGCGGCTTCAAGCGTGGGCAGATAGTCCTGCAGCGACCGCGCGGGTTGGCGCAGCGGATCCGAGGCGCCGTAGCCAGGTGTGTCAAAGGCATAGACCGAAAAATCGCGCGCGAATGCTTGGATCCACGGCGTCATCAGCGCCGATGACAGCGGTGACGGGTGCAGAAGCACCAGGGCGGGGCCAGAACCGGCATAGCGCAGGTGCAGATCACGACCGTCTGGTAGGCGAACGAAGGCCGCTACCGGTTTCATTTGCGCGGCAACGGCTAAGCCTTCGGCTTTGCGGCCCGGAGCTTCAAGGCCCGGACATCTTTGAGGAACCGTTTGCCTTCTTGGCTCGCCGAGTGTGCGTACACCCCGTTTTCAAGCCGAGTCAGCAGCGGCGCAACGCTTGGCGCGAGGCTAGGTGCGGCTTGCTCGACCGCCTGCAGCAGCGAACGCGGCGCATCGCTGATTGCGCTGGTGATGCCTGCGCGCTTGAGCTTGTCGCGCAGTAAGCGCCAGCCGCGAAGCCAGGGGTCACGGTGGTAGCTGATGCGCTGGCGCCATAGCAGCCAGGTAGCGAGTGCTCCAAACAACCCGCCTAGGATGCCCAAGGCAAGCGCCAAGTGCTGCCAAGTCGTCTCAGCAATTCCAAACCGCTCCAGCAAACGCGCCTGCCGGGCGGCATTGAACTGGAGCACAAACTCCCGCCAGACCTGACCCAAGGCATCCCAACGCTGGCCGAGACCGGCCCAGAATCCGCCTTGGGGCAAAAGGCCTGCGCCGCCATCCATGTTGATGCGGTCGGGCGCCACGTACGCCGTTGGGTCAACGCGCTGCCATTGGTCGTCGAGCAACACTTCGGCCCAGGCGTGCGCGTCTGAATTACGCACCGTCAAATATTGCCCGCTGCGGTTGAATAATCCACCCAGAAAGCCGGTCGCGACGCGCGCTGGCACGCCGGCTGCCCGCATCAGCGTCACAAACGCGCTGCTGTAGTGCTCGCAGAACCCGATCTTGGTCGAGAACAGAAAATCGTCCATGCGGTCGCGCCCAAGCGGTGGCGAGGAGAGCGAATAGCTGTAGCCCTCGGTGGCAAACATGCGCAGCGCGCGTTCTACGATGGCCGGGCGGTTGTCGCCGAACTCCTGCTGCCATTGCTGACCAAGAGCGCGCGCGCGTGGATTGAAATCATCGGGCAGCTGCAGTGCCATGCGCCGCTGGGCGTTGAGGTAGGGTTCGGGTTGAAAGGGGCCAGATAGCTGCGCTGAGGCTTCGTAGCTGAATGAGCTGGTGATTGGATTGCGACTCAGCAGCTGCAAATCAACGGTGGCGAAAGCACTGATGTTGACCGAGGCAAGCCGCTCCAACGGGAATAGCCAGCGCCGATCGGTTGGCTCCATATAGAGCGAATAGCGGATATCGGGACGGCTCTCCATGGTACGCGCTTCCAAGACGCGGCTGCTCATCCACGGGGTCCAGGTCACGCCGTCATAAAACCAAAGCGTCGGTCCGCGAAAGTACAGCTGATCGCGCGGCGGTGTCGCGCCGTCAAAGCGCACGCGCATCGCCGGGCGGTCGTCGACATAAAGGTCATTCACCTCGCCCGGCGACATGCGATCAGAAATGCCGGTGCGGGCCACTTGTTCGGGCGTGCCCCACAAGGGCGCTGCGAGGCGAGGAAACAACAGCCATAGTACGGCCGCCAAGGGTATCGACACCACCAGCAGCAGCAGCACCTGGCGCCAGCCGAGCCGCGCAAACAGCAGGGATTGCTCTCCGGCACGCTGTTCCAGCGCTTCCATGGCGACAAATACCACCGTGGCGGCGGCCAGCGCGTACAGCATCAGCAGCAATGAGTCCTCGAACAAGAACATGGCCATCAGCAGGAACAGGTTTACCGTCACCAGCACCCGACCATCGCGCGGATTGCGCGACTCGGTGGCCTTCAGCGCCAGCATCCCAATCAACAGCGATGCGCCGGCGGGGCGTCCCAACACGTTGCCGTAGCGCGCCACAATCAATGTGATCAGCAGCGTGATCACCAGCAGCTTGAACCATGTTGGCCAGGGCTTGATGCGTTCCCGCGTCTGGTGTGCGTGCCAGGCAAGTATCGCAAGTCCAAGCGTTGCGATTTCGAACGGCAACAGAAACAGCCACGGAAGCATCGCAAGCGCAGTGGCGAACAAGCACCAATGCAGCTGACGCACGCTGATTTCGATGGGCTTGGGTTCCACGGGTTTGCGCGCTTGCTGCCAGAGGCGCGCGCGACTTAGCAGCGCGCTCATGGCCGCGGTGACTGCGGATTTTGAAACACGGCGAGCGCGTTTAGACATCTCCTGCGGTGCGCTTCTCCGGCGTCCGGCCCGAACTGCTGTGCCCCCAGATGCATAGAAAACACCAGATTTCTTGGGTGCGCCAGCTCAACCCAGGCAGCTAGACGAGAAATCGCCGTTTCGGGATCGAGATGCTTTAGCTCGCCAAAGCGCAGCACCAAATCTGGCTCCGCCGGCGCTTCAAAAACGCGGGTCATGAAATCTTCACGCCCGGCGGAACGCTTCCATGCGATGCGGCGCATCGCGTCACCGGGCACATAGGGCCGCAGACCGCGTAGTTCGTCGTCACCGGAGTCGCTCTCGCGACGCGATTTTTTACTCGGCGAAAACGGCAGCGCTGGAGGATCCTGCTCAAGCCTCGGCCAGACCAACACATCCTGGTCCGGACGCATATGAGTCCAGGCATAGAACAGTCCGAACGGCCACGACGTGCCCACGGTGAGTGCGCTCGGGCGCAGCCAGCCACGATGGCTGGTCGCATGGTCCAGTGCCAGCACAGTGCGGTAGCTCTGGGTTAGCTCAAAACGCCGTTCTTGGCCATCCAAACGCGCGCGAAGCGAGGCTCGCGGCAGTTCGTTCGGACTCTCAAAACTGTAGGCAATCTCGATGTTGCGTCCGGCAAACGTGGGTCCGGCTTGTATTGACGCCAGCCGGAGCCGAAGCAGATTGCGAAAACTCAGCAGCATGGACTGCGCGCCGACGACGGCAAACAGAAACGCGAACATCAGTGCCAGGTTGTTGTTGTAGTTCAGGGCGCCCAGCACGCAGACAAACACCATCAAGGAAAAGAACATCCCGAACCCGGTAGGGAGGATGTAAACCGTTCGATGGGTCAATTCAATCGGAAGTTTTTGCGGCGCGCGCCGGGCCAAGTGGTCGATCAAGCGCGCGCGCTGCCGCTGCATCCAGCTGGGCGTGCGTGGGGCGTCCCCACCGCTGATCGCCCTGCTGCTCATCGCCGTACTGCTCGTCGCCGTACCGCTCATCCCAGGGCAACCGTGTCCTTCAACAATCGATTGGCCTGCTCGCGCACATCGCCACCATCGCGCGTCACTAGGCGATGCGCACTGCCGGCGACGAAAATCGCCTGCAGATCCTCAGGCCGCACAAAGTTGCGATCGTCGAGCAGGGCAAATGCGCGCGCCGAACGCAGCAGGCTGAGGCCCGCGCGTGGGCTCAAGCCAAGCTTGAAGCGGCCCGGGTCGCGCGTGCCCGCCAGCAGCCTTTGCAGGTAATCCAGCAGGGCGTCACTGGCGCTGACGTGACCCACCTGCTTTTGCAAGCTGAGCAACTGATCGGCACTCAAGGCCGGCTTTTGGTCGCGCAAAAGATCTCTGCGGTCTTCACCACGCAGCAGCTCCCGCTCGGATCCATGGTCCGGGTAACCCAGCGAGATCGACATCAGGAAGCGGTCGAGCTGCGATTCCGGCAACGGGAACGTGCCGACTTGCTCGGCCGGGTTCTGGGTGCCAATGACAAAGTATGGCTTCGGCAGCTCACGCGTCACGCCGTCCACGGTCACCGTGTTCTCCGCCATGGCTTCCAGCAGCGCGCTTTGCGTCTTCGGCGAGCCGCGATTCAATTCATCAGCCAGCACCACTTGGCAAAACAGCGGCCCGGCATGGAATTCAAAGCGCTCCTGATCCCGGCGATAAATTGAAACGCCGGTCAGATCTGAGGGCAGCAGGTCGCTGGTGAACTGCACGCGCTGAAACTTCAGCGCAAACACCTGCGCCAGCGCATGCGCCAAAGTGGTCTTGCCAACGCCGGGCAAGTCTTCCAGCAGCAGGTGGCCCTGCGCCAGCAGGCAGGTCAGTGCAAGGCGAATTTCCTTCGGTTTTCCAACCACGATCCGATTGAGATCTGCTTCGGCTCTGCGCAAGCCGGTCAGCAGCAGGGAATGTTCTGGCGTGGCGGTATCAGCCATGGCGAAAAACTCGACATTTGTGAAGGACGGGATGCTTGAACATAGTTTGTCGTAGCAAAGTGACGGCCGCGCGTGCCAAAGGTCGTTTGAGTCGATTGATGCGGTTCCCAGCAGTGTACAAGGCGTAAAAAGAACGGGGTCATGAGGTCTCCGAGCGGCGGGCAACCCAGCAAGCGGACCGGGCAGAAGCTTTCTAGCGGTTCCCCGGCTTTGCGCGTCTCCTGTTTAACGCGCCTGTTTAACGCGCCTGTTTAACGCGCTTAGCTAGGAAGGCGCCTCTGAACGCGCCTATGAACGCCCCTCTCACCGGGTACGATAGCCCGCGCACCACGCTTCGTCTGGGTAACTCTGCGTGCAACACCTGATTTCTAGCGCGTGCGAAATCGTGCCAGTGAGCGACCAGTTACGATGCAGCGCTACGCGTCAGGTGTCACTCGCAGGTGGCTGTTGCCAAATCACTAGCGCAATTCCGCCGAGTATGGCAACGGAGGTCAAAATCAGGCGCAGGCTTGCGGATTCGTCGAGCAGGATGATGCCACCTACGGCAGTAATGACTGGAACGCTGAGCTGCACGGTGGCGGCGCTGCTGGTTTTTAACGCCGGCAATACCGTGTACCAAATGGCATAGCCTATTGCGGAAGCCACGGCGCCCGAAACCACCGCGTACAGCGATCCGGTGCTGTCCAGAGGAACTCCGCTCGGCATGACTATGCTCAGTGCGGCAGCGAAGGGAACCGCTCGGAGGAAGTTTCCCGCCGTTACCGTGGCTGGATCGCCTGCGCTTTTGCCGCGTAAGCAATAGACGCCCCAGGCGACTCCGGCGCTCAACATCAACACAGATCCTAACAGTGGCGGGGCAGACAGACCCGGCAACAGCAGACCTACCAAGCCCCCAAGGGCGAGCAGAAGCCCAAAAATTTGGAGTTTTTGCAAGCGTTCTCCAGCCCAAATGCCGTGTCCGATCATTGTTGCCTGAACTGCGCCAAACAGCAGCAGTGCACCGATGGAAGCGGGCAAGCTTACATAGGCAAAAGAAAATCCGGCTGCGTAAGCAAATAATGCGCATGCGGATGGCCAATTGCCGCTGCCTTTTTGCTGTCCACGACGGATGCTTACGATCAGCCAAAGCATCAGTGCTGCGGAGATTATTCGGATGCTGGTAAAGCTCGCTGGGTCAATGGCGGTATGCTTCAATGCAATACGGCACAGCAGCGAATTACCGGCAAATGCAAGCATGGCCAGTGACGTCAGGATTGCTATTTTTATGGACGACATTGCCTGCTAGACCCTCTCGGCCTCAGCGGAACTTCAGGTTACCGTGGAGTCCCCAGATAGCGGCATGCATCCTTGCACGGCGCGATGTCTCGGGCAGTCGAGCAAATGGTCATTCACCATCCCGACGGCCTGCATGAAGGCGTACATGATTGTGCTGCCGGTGAACTTGAAGCCACGTTTGGCAAGGGCTTTGCCGAGTTGCTCTGAAAGCTCGGTGCGTGCCGGCACCTCACGGCTTTCACGCCGATGATTGGTGATGACGCTTCCGCCGGTGAACGACCAGAGAAAGGCATCCAAGCTTCCGAACTCCGCCTGCACCGCGATTGCGGCACGGGCATTGGAGCGCACCGACCAGACTTTGAGTCGATTGCGCACAATGCCGGGATCAAGCAGATGCTGCTCCAGCGCGGCATCGGTGAGTTCAGCGAGGCGCGGCAGGTTGTAGCCGACAAACACGCCGGCGTAGTGCGCGCGCTTGGCCAGCACCGTGCGCCAGCTGAGCCCGGCTTGGGCGCCCTCAAGGGTGAGGAACTCGAACAGCACCCGATCGTCGTGCACGGGTACGCCCCATTCTTGATCGTGGTAGACCGCTTCAAGTGTTGAGGCGGTGGCCCATGGGCAACGTTCAATCGGCATGGTGATGGGCTGTGTTGAGCGATGCGCAGTTTATGCCCGTAAAGCCGCCAAAATCTGTGTTTCCGAGCGTCGCGGAGCGACATTCATTGGGAATAAATGCAGCAGAAATAGCGTTCAGCTCATCGATGAAGCGCCTGAGCGCGGTTTTGCATTCTTGGCTTGGCATGCCGACAATGGGCTCCTCTTTGCTTCCCGGATGGCGCATGAAACCGATCCCTCTCAGTCGTTTCCTGGTCGAACAGCAGCGCACGCAGGGCTTTGGAGATGACTTGCGCTTCTTGATCGAAGTGGTGGCGCGCGCCTGCAAGGAAATTGCTTATCACGTCAATAAGGGCGCCTTGGGCGGCGTGCTGGGTGATGCTGGGACCGGCAACATCCAGGGCGAGGCGCAAAAGAAGCTGGATGTCATCTCCAATGACGTCTTGCTTGAGGCGAACGAGTGGGGCGGCCATCTGGCGGGATTGGCGTCCGAGGAAATGGAGTTTCCGCATCCGATTCCGAATCCCTACCCGCGCGGCGGCTATCTGCTGCTGTTCGATCCTCTGGACGGATCTTCCAACATCGACGTCAATATCTCGGTTGGAACGATCTTCTCGGTGCTCAAGGCGCCCGAGGGCATCGAGCCTGAAGTACAGCACTTCCTGCAGCCCGGCAGCGTGCAGGTGGCGGCAGGCTATACCGTGTATGGTCCAAGCACGCTGATGGTGCTGACCACCGGGCAGGGCACGCATCAGTTCACGCTCGACCGCGAACGCGGTGGCTTCTTTCTGACCCAGCGCGACATGCAGGTTCCCGCAGAGACCAAGGAATTCGCCATCAATGCCAGCAATGCCCGCCACTGGGAAGCACCCGTTAAGCGCTATGTCGATGAGATGCTGGCGGGTCAGACCGGGCCGCGCGGCAAGGACTTCAACATGCGCTGGGTGGCTTCAATGGTCGCTGACGTGCATCGCATCATGACCCGCGGCGGAATTTTCATGTACCCGCGTGACCAGCGTGAGCCGGACAAGGACGGTAAGTTGCGCTTGATGTATGAGGCAAATCCCATGTCGCTGATCATGGAGCAGGCGGGTGGCGCGGCAACGAACGGAAAGCTGCGAATCCTAGATATCCAGCCCACCGCCCTGCATCAACGCGTGGCGGTGTTTATGGGCTCAAAGGCTGAAGTGGAGCGCGTGACCAGCTATCACGGGTAGCGGGCAACTGGGGCAACTTGGCCGACGCCGGGATTTGTTACAGAGGCGGTTCGTACGCTCACCGCAACTTACTCCTGCTGCGTTGTTTCGACCGACTGGATGGTTGACCGCATGGGAATCTCCTGCCGGTTGGTTGAGATCTCTGCCTGTGGTCGAGATGACAGGCCGCCCGATCCTGGCGACGCGTTTCGTGCTTCGGGTGGCTGCGTATCAGGCTGCTTGCCATGAAAGTTCGCGTGCAGCTCGTTGGGGTTTGCTGGAGACGGGTGGATTCTGCGACTGCGCCTGGCGGCTGCGCGCAGAATAACGGTTGGCGGCGAATTGGGATCTCTGAATCTGGTCGAGATGACAGGCGCTCACGGTCTTGGCGACCCTGGATTCATGCTCTGGGGCGGCTTGGAGCAATGACAGCTAGCGCGCTGTGAGTATTGGCCGTTTAGACGCGGTAGGCGAGGGCGCGCATCAAGTCTGCGCCGCGACGCATCAGTCCGGGCACCGGCCAAGGCAGCTTGCGCGCGCCGGCGGCACGCGCAGCGGCGCCGTGTGCGGCCTCCTCGGCGCGCATTTGGCTGAGTATTGCTGCGCTGCGCGTGTCTTGCTCCGGTAAGCGGCTCAGGTGTTCGCTTAAATGCGCTTCTACCTGGCGCTCGGTCTCTTCAACAAAGCCCAGCGCGTATTGGTCGCTGAATCTGGCGCTCAGCCATCCCAGCGCGAATGCGCCGCCGTACCAGACTGGGTTGAGCAAACTTGGGCGCGCCTTGAGTTCCGTGAGCCGCAGTTCGCACCACGCCAAATGCGCGCCTTCCTCATCTGCCGCGTGCAGCATCTGCGTTTTGATGGGTTCGGAATGGCTGGCAGCAGCGTGCCCGAAGTAAAGCGCTTGTGCGCATACCTCGCCGGTATGGTTGATGCGCATCAGGCCGGCAACGTGCTTGCGCTGATCCGCGTCCATGGCTGCCGCGGGCGGCAGCTTTGGTGCCCGTGTGGTGTGCGCTGGCGCGGCTAGCACGCGCAGCGCGCGGTCGGCCTCAATCAAGAGCGATTCAATCAGACCGGGCATGCAGGGTCTCCATAAAGGGATGCCAAAAAAGTGAATACGTGCTCGACGCGTATCGGCATGTTGCGCTCTTGAGCGCGGCCGCGAAGCAGCGTCAGGCAACCTGGGTTCGAGCTGAGCAGTATGCTTGCGCCATGCGCTGCTGCGGCATCCAAAAGGCTGTCGCTGGTGGGTTCGCAGACGTGTTCGGAGGCAAGAAATCGCATGCCGGCGGCGCCGCAGCAGCCCATGCCGCGCAGCGGTATTAGGTCAATGCCGAGCACTTTGGCGAGCAGAGCGCGACTTGCATTGCCGTCGCCCATGGTGCTTTGCGTACAGGGGACATGCAGCGCAATGCGCTTGCAGTCTTGCCACTTCAGCTTTGGCAGACGCTCAGCCAGCGTCTCGACCGACCAAGAGAGCACATCGCGCGCTGTGCTCGGGCAGTGCAAACTTTGTTGGCAGTGTCTGAGGCAGCCGCTGGCCCAGATCAGCTGCGGCACTGGCGTATCGCTTTGCCAAGCATGATCGGCGGCCAACTGTTCGGCCAACTGTTCGGCTAGCTGGGTGTCGCCTGCGTGTCGTGCAAGTGCACCGCAGCAGCGTTCGGGCGCCAGCACCACGTGCATGTCGGCGCGCGCAGCCAACGCCACTAACGCCCATTGAGCGGTGCGGTCCACGCCTGCCGAACAGCCAGGATGCAAGATGGCATCCGCTGCACGCTTGACCATCGCGGGGGGGCGTCTTGCCGCTGAGGAGCGCGCTGCGGGCAAACCCAATCTAAGCCTTTGCCAGCCGCGCGGCAGCAAGCGCTGCGGGGTCAAGCGCAGCAGGGCCAGCGCAAATCGAACCCATTTTGGGCGGCTCGCCGCACGCAGTTGAACGCGCTGCAGCCAGGTGGGTGGCAACCAGCGTGCACGCGCTTGATCGATCAGCGTGCCGTACTCAACCTTTGCCGGACAGGCCAACTCGCAGCGCAAGCACCCCAGGCACGGACCCAAGACGGCCTCTGCGCCCTCGACACTGGCGCCTTGCGCAAGCTGTCGGATCAACGCGATGCGGCCGCGCGGACTTGCGGTCTCGACGCGATCGCGCGCGTAGGTGGGGCAGTGCGGAAGGCAAAGGCCGCACATCACGCACTGGTCGGCAAGTGATTTCAGCTGGGCAATGGGATCATTCAGGTGAACAATTGTGGCGAACCTCTTGAAACCGTAGCGAGCGGTTCGAGTGCAAGGCGCCCCGCGCGCAGGAACCGCAGTGTACAAGGGGATACATGAGGATTCCGAGCACCGAGCAAGGCAGCGATCGGAGCGCGCAGTAGGTTTGCAGAGGTTCGCTTTGGCTTGAATCGCTGTCAGTCCGCGTCCCAACGCGCTTCATCGGTGCGCTCGGGGCTGAATAGGAACCGTGAAGAGGCTGCGCGTTCAGCGGCCAGCAGGCAGAAGGCCCTTGTTCGGCTGCGCGGCATGTCCTATCCTCCCGCTTCTTAAATCTCGTCCAATCTCTTGTTTAAGGACAAACAAGCATGAAAACCGTCAGCGCCAAGCCGGAGAGCGTACAGCGCGATTGGTACGTCGTCGATGCCGCAGGTCTTACCCTCGGCCGTCTTTGTACCCAACTCGCTCATCGCCTGCGTGGCAAGCACAAGGCTATTTACACACCGCACGTCGACACCGGCGATTTCCTGGTTGTTATCAACGCCGAAAAGATTGTGGTGACTGGTAAGAAGCTGGCCGAGAAGATGTATCACCGCACCACCGGTTACATCGGCAATCTGAAGTCGATGACTTTGACCAACCTTCTAGATTCGCACCCTGAGCGCGTGATCGAAATTGCGGTCAAGGGTATGTTGCCGAAAAACCCTTTGGGCCGTGCGATGTATCGCAAGCTCAAGGTCTACAAAGGCTCGGAACATCCGCATGCCGCCCAGCAGCCGCAAGCGCTCGTGATCTAAGGAAGCAATCGATGGCAACCCAACAGCATTATGGTACTGGCCGCCGCAAGTCTGCAGCCGCACGCGTTTTTCTTCGCCCGGGCAAGGGCCAGTTCGTGGTCAACGGTCGCCCGCTTGACGAGTATTTTGGTCGTGAAACCGCCCGCATGGTGGTGCGTGCACCGCTGGTGCTTGCGAAGCTGAGCGAAAAGTTTGACATCTTCGCCACCGTTGAAGGCGGCGGAATGAGTGGTCAAGCCGGCGCACTGCGGCTGGGCGTTTCGCGCGCTCTGGTCGAGTACAACGACATGCTTAAGAGCGATCTGCGCAAAGCTGGTTTCATGACCCGCGACGCGCGCGAAGTTGAACGTAAGAAGGTCGGCCTGCACGGTGCTCGTCGCGCAACACAGTTCAGCAAGCGCTAACTTTCCCGGCACAAAGCCACTCCGGAGGGATGAAACGCGTCGCACCAGCCCTGAAGCTAGAATTCGTGCCTCCGTTTCCGCTCCCCAACCCTCCCGAATTGGGGAGGGAGCAGGAAACCCGTTTGTGAAAACATTTCGGCGAAGCTGAACCAGTTTCACGCTAAAAACGAGTCCGGGCGGTCCAACCGATTGCTCAAATCGCAAGATGATGGGGGATCGTCCAACGGTAGGACAACGGACTCTGACTCCGTTTATCTAGGTTCGAATCCTAGTCCCCCAGCCAAATTAAGCCCTGATTAATCAGGGCTTTTTTGTTGTTGGTGGGCCAGCCCGTTGCCTGATGTCGCGCGGCTTGCGGTATCTGGCATGCGCACCAAGCGCACGCGATTCGGATCCACGCCAAGTAAGCGCCGAATAAGCGCCAAGTAAGCGCCAATTAAGCGCCGAACAAGCGCCACAACGATCCGGTTGCCCCCGTCGCGCCCGCCAGGGAGGTGCCAGTTGCCAGAGCGTTGCCAGAGCGTTGCTGCCGATGCCGATGAGGTGGTGTTGCACATCGGACTCGGGCGACATTTGGTATCAGCACTCGCGGTGCCCACGTTCGGTTGCGTCGCATGTCATGCGGACGTCGATTGGAGGCCGCACGTTCGTCGGTATGTCCACGCTGAAAGTCGCCGCTGAGCGCGTCTCATTGTGGCGGGTCTGCGCGCAGATGGCGGCGCTGGGTGTGCTTACGCGCCAGGGCAGTGATCGTGATCAAACGCAGCACGCCATAGCAGAAGACGCAGGGGACTGATCCCTGTCGTTGACGGCGTTGACCGGAACACCTGGGCCGTGTTCGCCACTGCGAGCGTTGGCAATCAGGAAACACTTTGCCGGGTTGTCCGTACCTACTGCAGCATTTTTGCTACGCGATTGCGGGATTTTTGCAAGAAGCCCCGCCACCAGTTGCCTAGTCTGATCGGGTCCCAGGTTGGACACATACCGGTGCGGCATGGATGGAGGGTCCAGCCCCGGTCTTTCAGCGATCACAGCGCGAGGGTTTAGTGATGAAGGAAACAATGAGCAAGAAGCAGCGGCCGCAGCCTGCGGCGTGGCTAACAGCGCTTCTGGCGTTTGTAATACCCGGCTTGGCAGCGGCACAGGAACAGCCGGCGAGCGTTGATGCGTTGAACCAAGGCGACAACTTTGAAGCGCAGTGGCATGTGGAAACCAACGAGATCAGCCTGACCCAAAAGGGCATTGGCGCGTTTTTCGCCGAACGCGGACTGGTTGAAGCTGCCGACAAGGCGCCTATGTACCGCGTTGGGCTGATGCTGGACGGACACAACGTACAGGCGCTCACCTGGACGATGCTGGACGCGCGCGGCCGCTGGACCGCACCAGAGCCTGTGGTGGTGACCTGGAATGAGGGATTGAGCCACGTGGCAAGGATTGATCTGCCGTATCCAACCCGGATGATTTCATTGCAGCGCAACGACGCCGAGCTTGCCTTCGTACAGATTGAGCCGCATACCGAGCAGCCAGCTGAGGCGCCACTTGCCGCCAGCCTGCCGTTCGAGACCGAAAATCCTTCCGTGCGCGCGCCGTTGGCGCCCGGTGTGGTGTCTCGCGCTGGCTGGGGTGCGCGCAGTACGGGCGCCTGTGGCGAGGGCCATTCGCCAAAGTTCCTCACCGTGCATCACACCTCAACCCCGAACAATGATTCAATTTCCTCGCCAGCACGCATGCGCCAGATGCAGGCGTTTCATATCGATACCCGCGGCTGGTGTGATTTTGCCTATCACTACAGCGTGGGTATTGACGGCAAGGTCTACGAAGG
>Ga0163144_10018745_pt1 | contig 13969 bp, 11 predicted proteins | sample OliLak19BULKMAT1_FD_123175 | JGI IMG/M metagenome (GOLD analysis project Ga0163144, IMG submission 123175) | Freshwater microbial mat bacterial communities from Lake Vanda, McMurdo Dry Valleys, Antarctica - Oligotrophic Lake LV.19.BULKMAT1 | ecosystem: Environmental > Aquatic > Freshwater >... | reverse complement strand
GGCACTGCTTGATCGGGCATCGTTTGATTGGGCACTGCTTGATTGGGCACTGCTTGATCGGGCATCGTTTGATTGGGCACTGCTTGATCGGGCATCGTTTGAACCGGCATTGCTTGATCGGTTGGCTCTCCGCACCTGCTCAAGATGCTGCTTGATGCTTGATGCCTGGAGGTCGGCTGCATGGAAGCCGGTTTGAAAGACCGCAGTTAATTCGTCGGGCGCGATTAAGTCATAGAGGGCGGGCAGCACGGAGATATCTTGGCCGCCCAGGTAGGTTAGCGCGCCGCCTGCGTTCCCTGGGGTGCTGTTCTGAAAGCCATCCAGTCCACCGGCAACAGCGTCTTGATTATGCGTGAGGTTTGGCGTGGAACGAAAGGAATCCTGCGCCCAGGTGATGTTGGCATTGTTCAGATCATAGGTAACCGTCGGGTAGAGCAGGGTGTCGCCCTGGTGGTAGTCAACGTTCTGATTGAACTCGGTATTGTAGGTCGAGGCGAAAGGCGTGCTCGAACTGAACTGCCCGGTTAGACCGCCGGTGGCGTGGATGATGTTTTGCACATCCCCGGCACTGGGGATATAGAGGCCGGTTTGGTCATACAAAGTGACGGTGCCTCCGGTGAGGCTGGCTGCGCCCGCGACGTGATACTGGGTGTAACTGCCAGGGGCGCTTCCCTGCACGTGCACGCGCACTTCCCCGCCGCTCTGGGTGTAGCCGCCAACATTGATTTGAATGACCTGTCCGTTGAGCGTGTCCACCGTACCTTGCTGGATGTCGAGGGTGCCCGTGCCAAAAGCGGTCGAGGTGGTGGCACTGGGGTTGCCACTGAGGACGACGCCGGTGGTGTTGATCGTGGTTCCGCCAGAGAAAGTGTTGCTGCCTAATATCACAGTCGTCCCGGGTGCGGTGATCGACATGCTGCCGGTTCCGCCGATCACGCTGGTGGCTGCCTGGGTGTTGGTTCCGGCCTGGACCCACTCGACCACGCCGTCATCGACGACCTGATTGCTGAAGGTGCCGCCGTGGACAAGGTCGATGGCCAATGTACCACCGGCAGAGACGGTCACGAGCGAAGCGGGGTTGAGGGAACCACTGACCCCATCGCCCAATTGCAAGGTGCCAGCAGTGATGTTGGTGGTGCCGGAATAGATCTCATTGCCGGTGAGCGTGAGCTTGCCTGCGCCTGCCTTGGTGAGACCGATGCCACCACTGACCGTGCCGCTGATCACAAGGCCGGCGGCGTTGTTCACCGTAACGGTCTGTGAAGATCCGGCCAGAACCAGATCGGAGGCGATGGTCATCAAACCCGCTCCGTTGTTGATCGTGATTCCCGTCACAAGCCCTGCTCCAGAAATGGTGAGCGTGCCTGGGCCCGAGATGGTCACGGCAGTGCTGTCATTCGCGGTCAGGCTGGCGATGTTCTGGCTGGAGTCGAGGATGGTGTTTTGATTCGCCGGAGCGACACCTGTCACTGAAAAGATGACATTGGCATCAGCGGCATCGAGGCTCTTGTTCACCGCGCCGGTGCTGTCTGGGGACCAGTTCATCTGCGACCACAGATTGCTGATGTCGCCCTTCCAGTAGTTTCCGCCTGGAACGACAGGGACAACGGCGGCGACGCTGGAGATATTGTTGGTGTCCATGGTCACGGCCCCATTGAGCGCGATCGCCCGGCCGGCGGTGATGCCAGCGCCGGTGGTCATCGTGATGCTTGTCAAAGCCAGAATGTTCCCATCAAAGTCCGAGCCGATGCCGAGCGTCGCGGAACTGCCGACCTGCCAGAAAATGTTCGAGGCCAGTCCACCACCCACAATGGAGACCGAGGAGAAGGTCGCCGTCGTCAGCGTGCTGCCGATCTGGAAATAGAAAGCCGCATTGGGATCGCCCAAGGTGTCGAGGAACAGATTGCCCGTCAGTTGCGCCGATGAGTTGAAGGTATAAACCCCCGGCACCAGCGTGAGCCCTCCCAGATCTTGGCCGGTCAGATTGCTAGTGCTCGGCTGACCCATGATGGAATTATAGGCGATCAATGCGTCAGCCTGTGCTGCTCCCGCCAGCGAAGCGACTCCTGTGTAAGTGATGCCACCGACAAGGCCGGGCGGGAAACCAGTGATGGCCGACCCTGGGCTAACCCCAAGGTCTCCACTCAGGGTCGTAAACCCTGTGTTGGTGACGGTTGAACCTCCTAGCACGGAAAATGAATCTGCCGCCCCCAAGGTCTGCGCCTGGGCCTTTGCGTTTATGAGAGTCAAGCAGACTGCCACTAGAATGAGGCCGAGAACGTCGCGAAACGTCGCCAGAAGCGTGTGCGCGAGCGAATCCGTCCACGTTTTTACATGACCCCGGAGGTCATCAGCTTCGATTAGTAAGATTGCTTCAATTTGATTCATGATGCTGCATTCGTGATTTGTTTCCTGTTGTAAGGCGAACTTGTTTCTTGCTTCCAAGCCGAACTTAGCGAAGTCAATGAATCAGAGCCATGGGGACAAACCCTACCCGACTGTCTGCCTGAATGGGCACTCGCGGGCGTCTCAAGCAGATGCCTGAAACCGCCAGAGCCGAGGCTCATTGACAGGAATTCGGGATAGGCCCTAAGCCGAATTCGTTCTTGAATGCAAAGGCAGGCTACGTCGCCGCCAGATCAACCCGAAACGAGGGTCTGGAGCTCCTTCGCGCAGGAAAACCTGAAATTTTTTCATCTTGAGCGTGACAAAATGATCCTTCCTCGTTATACCAAGCAAAAGACCGCTAACCTGTTCATCACCATGCGCCACCTCCCCCCCACTCTATTCGCCGCCGCCATGCTGCTGGCGACCGCCCTCACGCCTGCTTCCGCCCGCACCTGGACGAGCACCGACGGCAAGCCCCTCCAAGCCATTTTCCTCGGAATCGATGGTGAGAATTTTAAGTTTAAGATGGCCACCGGCCAGGAAATCAGCGTTCCGCAGAACCGATTCATCAAAGCGGATCAGGAAGCTGCGGTCCTGCTTAGCCAGATCGGCGACGACTCGTTCACCAAAGCCTCGGCCCGGCAAATCGACGCCCTGCTCGCCCAGCAACTCAAGAAAAACGGTTTCAGCTCCTTCAATGATCCCCTTCCTGACGATCTCTTTGTCCGCCGGGTGTATCTCGATATCGCCGGCCGGATCCCGACCCGTCAGGAATTCCTTCGCTTCGCGGAAAGCGCCCGTCCCGACAAGCGCGAGGCCCTCATCGACGAACTCCTGCTGTCGCCGGGCTACTCTTCGAACCTGTTCAACTACTTCGCCGACATGTATCGGCTCCATGCCAGCGATTTCCCCAATGGCATTCGCCTCGATCCCTATATCAATTGGTGGCGCGAGCAGTTGGTAGGGAACACTCACTACAGTGACATAGTGGCCGCGATGATCACCGCCGAGGGCAATGTCGGGCAGAATCCCGCCGCTGGATTCCTGATCCGTGATGCCGGCATGGAATTCGACGCCTTTTCCAATTTCGGTCAAGTCATGCTCGGGCTCGACATTTCCTGCGCCCAGTGCCACGACCACCCCTTCGACGACTGGACCCAGGGAGATTTCTACGACATGGCCGCCTTTTTCGGGAACACCCAGCGGACCACCGGATATCGCGGCGGCGGGATGATGAGTGCCAGCACGGTCAAGATGCCGAATGCCCCCGATGGCTGGCAAGACCAGTTCTATAAATGGGCAGAGGCCAACAAAGGTTATGTCCCGAAAGACCAGAACAGCAATCAGTTCCGCTTCTTTGTCAATGCGCTGGGCTACAACATCACGGACAACGAGACCCTTGAGACCATCCTCCCCCACGATTTCCGCGGTTCTGGCGGCAAGCCGAACGAGGCAGCCACCCCGAAAGTCCTGCTTGGCCCAGCAGCCAAAGTCGGCGGAAAAACACGTCGCGAGGCGGTCAGTGAATGGCTCACATCCCCTGATAATCCGCGCTTCGCCGTCGTCATCGCCAACCGCATGTGGGGCCGCGCCTTCGGCCGCGCCATGTTGGAGCCGGTCAACGATTTCAGCGACGATATGATCAAACGAGTCGCCCAACCCGAAGTTCTGAAGTTCCTCGCCAGCGAGATGCAACGGGTCGATTACGACCTGCGCGAGTTCATGCGCATCATTTACAACACCCGGGCCTATCAATCGATCGCGACCGCCGAGGAGCCCGAGTTTTCTGACGCCTATTATTTCGCGGGGCCTGTGCTCCGCCGCCTCCGGGCCGAGCAAGCCTGGGACTCCATGATGGTCTTGGCGCATGGTTCGGATATTGACCAGAAAAAGGGCGCGGACGGCTCCTTCTACAAGGAAGTCCTCAACGTCGATTTCACCACCGCCAGCAACGACGATGTCTATCGACACTATGAAATGTGGAACAGTTACCGCGGAGACCGGATGGGACTCGCAACCCTCGCCTCGCCGTCGGACTACACGAATCCGACCCTGGTCGATGGCACTGCAGTGCGGGCTTCGGAGATGGTGCAACCCGCGCCAGCAGCCTCGATGCTCGACACCTTCGGCCAGTCCGACCGCCGCATCACCGACGATCACAACTTCGACGGTTCCGTCCCTCAGGTGCTGGCCCTCATGAATGGCACCGTCACCCAGCAACTTACCGGAGTGTCCTCCAAAGTGGTCGCAGATCTCGAGTCCCTTGATGCTCCCGACGACAAGGTCCGCGGCGTTTTTGCGACCCTTTTGAATCGCTTCCCCACCGACGAGGAACTCAAGCTGGGAGTCGGCATGATGGAAGACTACGGCGACGAAGGCATCAGCGACCTCGCTTGGGCGCTCATGAACAGCCCCGAATTCCTCTTTATCCAGTAGTAGCCTTTGGAAACACCGGCCAACCGCTCACGCCCGCTGCTACCGAACAAAATACCCACTCCCCCCTTCTAGATCATGGACCACATCGCTTCCCTTGCCAGCAAAGACCCCTTCTCCCGCCGTTATTTCATGGAAATGTCCGCCAAGCTCTCGCTCGGCGTAGGACTTGGCGTTCCTTTCCTTCCCAAGGCCTTCCAGGCTCAGGACGGCGCAAAAGCCAAGAACCTCATCTACATCTACCTCTCCGGAGGCATGACCCACCTCGACACCTTCGATCCGAAGAAAGGGGGGGACGTTATGGCCAACACTACGATCCTCGATACCAAAGTGGATAACATGAAGTTCGGGATGCACCTCACCGGGCTGGCCCAACACGCCGACAAGCTCGCTGTAATCAATTCCATGTTCTCCACCAACGGCGCGCACGAGCAGGGGCAATACATCATGCGGACTGGCTACGAGATGCGTTCGACCATCGTTCACCCCACCGTCGGTCCTTGGGTCGAGCGTCTCCTCGGAAAAAGAGGAAAAGTTCTCCCCGATACCGTTCTCATCGGTGAGAGCACCTCGAACGCCGGGTTCCTCGACCCGTCGATGAGTCCGCTTCCGATCGCCGATCCCGCCGGTGGCGTGCCGAACACCACCGCCATCGCCGAGGGTGATCGTTTCGCCCGGCGCATGGAAATGGCCAGCAAACTCGGCAATCAGTTCGTCGAGAAATACAAATACCTCGGTCCTCAATCCTACGTGGAATATTACAACCAAGCCAATCGCCTGCTCAAGAGCGACGAGCTTTCCGCCTTTGACATCTCCAATGAATCCAACGCGGCGGAATATGGCGACAGCCGGCTCGGTCAGGGCTGCCTGCTGGCCCGCAAGCTTGTCGAAAGCGGCGTCCGGGTGATCGAGGTCGTCTCGGGTGGATGGGACATGCACGTCGATATCGATACCAATACGGCCACCAAAATCCCCGAGCTTGATAAGGCGATTTCGGCGCTCCTCAACGACCTTGATCAACGGGGTCTGCTCTCCAGCACCCTTGTTGCCATCGGCACAGAGTTCGGACGCACTCCCGATCTCAACATGAACGGCGGGCGTGACCACTACCCTACCGCATACTCCTGTGTACTCGCCGGAGGCGGCGTGAAAGGTGGAACTGTCTATGGCGAGACCGATGGTGCCGGCAAGAAAGTGAAAACCAATCCGATGAAACCCGAGGACTTCCTCGCCACCATCGGCCACGGTATGGGCCTGAATCTCGAAGAGATTATTTACTCCCCGAGCCAACGCCCCTTCACCTTTGCGAACACCGGGGTGCCCGCCACCACGATTTTTGGGTGAGGCTAGGCTTTTTCTCAGGAGAAGACGGAGGATTCGCGGAGGACGCCTGAGGTCAGGCGTCCCTCTCGTGTCGTGACAGGGCACCTTTGGTGACTTGGCAGGGACGGCTTTCCCAGTCGTCCGTGAACTGATGCGGCGTGGCCGGGCGTGATCCGTTTTACCGGTAAAGCTCCGGGGGCACTCTCAGGCGAGCGGTGCGGAACATCCCGGAAATTCGATTCCGCCATTGCGTCCGGGGCCGATTTTCGCCATCCTGTGCCGTTCCATGTCCTCCACCAAAATCCAGACTCTCGTTGCCGCGACCCATACTCCGTTTCACGCGGATGCATCCTTAAATCTCTCCGCCGTGGAGCAACAGGCCACCCATCTTGAGGCCAGTGGGGTGAGCACCGTGTTTATCGGCGGAACGACAGGCGAAAGCCACTCCCTCAGCCTGGGCGAACGACTCGCCTTGACCGAGCGCTGGATGGAGATATCCGCTGCGTCCCCCCTCAAAGTCATCGTTCACGTGGGGGGCAACTGCCTTCCCGACGTCTGCGAGTTGGCAGCGCAAGCGGAGAAGAAGGGAGCTGCCGCGATCAGCGCCCTGACTCCCAGCTACTTCAAACCGCGCTCGGTCGCCGATCTCGTGGAATGCTGCGCTCAGATCGCGGGCGCCGCCCCCGGCTTGCCCTTTTATTACTACGACATCCCTTCCTTCACGGGAGTTCATCTCGCGATGCCGGAGTTCCTGACCCAAGCCCAGGATCGCATCCCCAATCTGGCGGGGATCAAGTTCACCAACCCCGACGGCATGATGTATCAACAGTGCCTCAATCACAGCTCCGGGCGCTTCGATATCCTCTGGGGAACGGATGAGTGCCTCCTCGCCGGTTTGGCTCTCGGGGCGCAGGGGGCGGTGGGCAGCACCTATAACTTCGCGGCACCGATCTACTCCCGCTTGATCGCTGCCTTCTCCGCGGGCGATCTGGCCACGGCTCGCCTTGAGCAGATGCGTTCGGTCACGATGATCGCCCGAATTGCCTTGATCGGATACATGGGGGCCGCCAAAGCGGTCATGAAGATGTTGGGAGTCGATGTCGGGCCGGCCCGGTTGCCTCACTCGAATCCCGATGCGGATTTGGTCAAAGCACTTCACGCGGATCTAGATGCGATGGGATTCTTCGAACGGGTGAAAGCTTCCTGAAGTCGCCCTGCTTTCGGTCGGGGTCGTGCTCCTGATCCGGCCGCAGAAAGCGTAGCAGCGGCGTCCCCGCCGCATATATGTTTCGGTGAAAAGCGGCGGGACGCCGCTTTTACTCTCTCGCAGCCTGTCGGACTTATCCCGCCCGGCTGCGGAAATCGGGGATTCGGCCCGAATGTCCCCTCGTGTTCGTCATTTGTATTCACACAAACTCCTCAAACTCATGAAAATTCTGACTCGAACCCCAATCCCCTCGCTCAGACGCTCTAAGTCCGAAAGGCTCCTAGTGGGCCGACTTTTCGTCGTGTTGGGCAGTCATATAACCGCCAGCAGCAACACCGAGCACCAAAAGAGCCCCCAAGATTCGCAAGACGGCGCCAACGATCGATTGGGAAAACGTGGTTACCCCATAATACAGGATCCCCGCCGCAATGATCGCCGTGAAAATTGGTCCCATCCGGTCAATGGTCCGGTCCGAGAGCGGAAGGCAACCGAGGATGGCGAACATCACGATGAAGCCGACCAAAAAGAGAATTACGGGAAGCCAGAACCCCTGCGAAGCGCTGATACACACTTCACAAAGAAGCCAGGAGAGTCCTGAAAGATAGACAAAACCGTGAGACATCGAGTTCATATGAGGAAAATCGGGCAGGATTCGCGAGATTCAAGCGTTTTGTCAGGAGAAGCGAATCAACGGGCCTTTTCGCGGAATTCCCCGTAGGCCCTGAACTTCTGGTAGCGGCCTTCGAGCAAGGCCTTTGAGTCTTGAGCTTCCAACTCCAAAAGATGGCGATGGACGATCTTTTTCAAATTATTGGCCGCTCCAACGTGGTCGTGGTGGGCTCCTCCCATGGGCTCGGGAATCACTTCGTCGATGATGCCGAGACCGAGCAGGTCTTTCGCACTCAGCTTCAGTGCGGTGGCGGCTTCGGTGGCGTATTTCCGATCTTTCCAAAGGATGGCGGCGCAACCCTCGGGGCTGATGACGGAGTAGTAAGCATTCTCCAGCATGAGGACGCGATCGGCGATTCCGATCCCGAGAGCACCGCCGGATCCTCCCTCCCCGATGACCACGGAAACAACGGGCACTTTGAGAGTCATCATCTCCCGGAGATTGAAAGCGATCGCTTCGGCGATGTTGCGCTCCTCGGCCTGGATGCCGGGATAGGCCCCGGGAGTGTCGATCAGAGTCACGATGGGAACTCCGAATTTCTCCGCCAGTCGCATCAGTCGCATGGCCTTGCGATAGCCCTCGGGGTGGGCGCTGCCGAAGTTGCGGCGGAGATTTTCCTTCGTATCGCGCCCCTTTTGATGGCCGATGACCATGACGCGGCGGCCCTCAAGCATGGCGAATCCGGCGGGCATCGCTTCGTCGTCGCCGATATGGCGGTCGCCGTGGAGTTCGAGAAAGTCGTCGAAGGAATGCTCGACATAATCCAGCATGAAAGGACGCTGGGTATGCCGGGCGATTTGGACCCGCTGCCAGGGAGAGAGATTGTAGTAAATCTCGGTCTTGGTTTTGGTCAGCTTGTCCTCGATCCGCTTCATCTCACTAGACATGTCGATGTCGCTGTCGGCGGCGCGGTCGCGCAACTCGGCGAGCTGGCGCTCAAGGTTCACGATCGGCTTTTCAAATTCGAGTGGTTCGGTGGCGGTCATGGGAAAAGTGGAGGCGGCCAAAAGCCGACGGTTGGAATTGTAGCGTATTTTGCGTTTCGCGCCAGTCGCAGAACCAATCCGCAGGCTCAGTTTACCACCGCGAATTCGCTGCCGTTGGCGATGATGGTGAAAAGTTCCTCCATATCGCTGGGAGAGACCGTGACCCCGTAGGGCCGATTGGAGCCTCGGGGCCCATCCGGGTCGGCCTGGCGTATGAAGAGGCCGATCTTGGCGGTGCGCAGCCACTTGCTGCAGGCCATGTAGTTGTCGTCGCTGAAATTGAGCGGGCGATCCTTGTCCCAGGCGACCTTTTCGCTGACGGTGGTTTTGACGGGTGCCTTGATGTCTGGCGGCAGGTGCTGATCGACGATGGCATACTCCTTGAAAAACGTCTCCCCGTCGAAGACTGTGACCGTCTGTTGCTTCAAGTTCACCTCAACGCGGTAGGCCAAGGGGAAAACGAGCAAGGACTCGTTCGGGTAAATCAAGGGATTCGTTTTGCCGTTGACCCGCATGATGTAGTCGATCGTGGTTTTGGCGTTCCGGGCGATCCGGACGAGGGCGTCCCCGCTCTTGACGACATACTCGACCTTTCCCGGCATGGGCAGCTCTGATAGGAGGAGATCCAGATTGACTTCACCGACGATCCGTTTGGCTTCGGAGTAAGTCTTCGACTCCGGAAAATACTTCATCACATAGAGTAAGCGATCCCTGGCCGAGATCATCTCACCCTCGCGAAGGAGGTCCATCGCGGCATCGAAGTGCCTTTTCCCAATGTCGAAGCCCTCGTGGGTCGAAGGGTCCTTTCCTTCAATCTGTCGGGTCACCGCCCGGTCCGGTTCGGCGAACTTTTTCCAATAGTAGTAGGATCCGCCGATTCCGGCGGCGCAGAAAAGCAGCGCCAAAAATGCGAGCAATACTTTCAGTCGAGCCATACGTGCAAATCGGTTGGATCTGGCTCTGAGTCAGAGAAGACCACGTCGTTTCCAGTCGAACAGGTTGATTTCGACCGATTTGGCGATCATTTCCATCGAAAATTTCAGCAAAGAGACTTCCCAACCGTCATCAATGCCGACGATGACGGCCCTTGAGGGATTGCCGCTGCTGCGATTCGCTTCGACGATGCGTTCCTGAACGGCGAGGAGCGGTTCGTGGACGACGCTCTCGGTGATATGCCGCTTGGAGAAGTGGAAGCCATAATGGAGGAATTTCAGATTTCCGAATTTCCGGAACCATTCTGCGAAGACTTTGGCCTGCTCGCTGAAGCCGTCGATCTGGAGATCGTCGTAGCCACCCGGCCGCAGGATGAGCGGTCGGTTCGTCTCCATCCGGCCCTCGCGCACGCGAACACAGCCGACTTCGTCCATCGGTTCGGTGAGGAGATGAAATTCGAAATTGGTCGTTCCGAAGGTGTCGATCCGGCGATCCGGCTCTTGCACGATCACAGTGGACTCCATCGCATAGGCAATATCGTCGAGGGAAAGGGCGGGCATAAGTCGGAGGGGGGGAACAACGCTACGCGATGATTCGGAGGAGTTCCAACATTCTTCCGACGTGAAATCGGATCCTTCGTTCAAAAAAAATGCGCCTCCGGGGAGGCGCATGGAGCGAGCAGTTCGGCTTGCACCTCTCCTGCGATGAGGGAGAAGTCAGGCCTTTTTCGCCTCGATGTAGGAAATTACCTCGCCGACGCTCGTGAGCTTCTCGGCATCTTCATCGGGGACGGTCACGTCGAATTCTTCTTCGAAGGCCATCACCAACTCAACGGTGTCGAGGGAGTCCGCGCCAAGATCTTCGATGAACTTGGCCTCTGGCTTCACTTGATCTTCACTCACGCCGAGTTGTTCAACGATGATGCTTTTTACTTTGTCTTCGATAGAGTCAGCCATGTGCGGTCTTGGGGTATTAAATGGAGACGGTAATTACCGGAGGTGAAGCGGTTTGGCAACGATTTTTTGAACCTCTTTTTGGGAAACCGTGCCACGGATAGCCGGGACCGGACCATTTTGCCCGACAAAGGGATTTGCCGGGGTGCGCGGGCGGGCTATCGTTGCAACCCTGATGTCTCTGTCTGTTACCCTCGCTGCGCTTGATCGCGACCTCGATCCCACGCCACTTATGGCTAGGTTTCGTCGCCTGCTCGAGCCGATGTCTCCCGAACAGTTGGAGATACTGGCGGCGGATTCGGTCGCGGTAACCCGGCGTCACTTCGGGAAAACGATGCGGATGTTCGCCCCGATTTACCTGTCGAACGAGTGCATCAACAACTGCGCCTACTGCGGCTTCTCACGGGACAACCCCATCTTTCGCACGACCCTGACCGTCCCGGCCGTCGTTGCAGAGGCTCGTCACCTCGCCGCTCTCGGGTTTCGCCACATTCTGCTCGTCGCAGGGGAACATCCTCGCTTTGTTTCGGAAGGTTATCTGGAGGAGTGCATCGGAGCGCTCCGCGATGAGATCCCCACCCTGGCTATCGAGGTGGGTCCGATGGAAGCCCCCGAGTATGCGCGGCTCGCTGCGGCGGGTTGCGAGGGCCTGGTGGTCTATCAGGAGACGTATCATCGCGAGGCCTACGCCCGCTACCACACCGCAGGGCCGAAAAAGGATTTCGACTGGCGCCTCGCCTGTCCCGAGCGGGGTTATGCGGCGGGATTCCGCAGGCTGGGGATCGGCGCTTTGATGGGTTTGGCCGATTGGAGATACGATGTGCTGGCGCTGGCGGCGCATCTGGAGCACCTGCAAAAGGCCTGTTGGAAGGCCAGCTTCACCGTCAGTCTGCCGAGGCTACGTCCCGCAGCGGGCGGCTTTCAACCGGAGTTTCCGATGGCTGACGCGGATCTGGTGCAGGCTCTTTGTGCGTTCCGGGTGTGCTTCCCGCAAGTGGGCATCGTCCTGAGCACGCGCGAAGCGGCTCCGTTGCGCGATGCCTTGTTTCCGCTCGGGGTGACCAGTATCAGCGCCGGCAGCCATACCGAGCCGGGCGGATACACTGGAGTCGGGCGCGATGATTTGCACCTGACGGTGCGCGGTCGGAGAGTTGAACTGGAGGAAGATGCGTCCGGCGAAAACACGACAGCTCCCGAAGCGACCGGGCAGTTCGACATCTCCGACGAGCGATCCGCGGCCGAGATCTCGGCCTACCTTCGAACCATCGGCCTGGAGCCGGTTTGGAAAGACTGGGATGCGGAAATCCTGCGACCGGTGCTGGAGATGGTCTGAGACTCGGTTCAATTTCTCCATGCAGATCACTCTCAACGGCAAACCGCACGAAATTCCAGCCGGAACGCTCACGGTCGGCGCTTTGCTCGACACCCTGCCCCTCGCCGGATTGCCCGTGTTGATTGAACGCAACGGATCGGCTTTGTTGGCTCGCGAGTTTGCGCAGACCCCGGTGGAAGACGGAGATTCACTGGAAGTAATCCGGATGGTGGCCGGAGGGTGAATCGGTCAGATCAAGCGAAACTTGTGGACACTAACAAAGCCCGATTGAGCTGGTGCAGATACTCATGCCGGGGGATCTCCCGACAACCGAAGCGACTGAGATGCTCGGTGGACCATTGGGTATCGAGAAGCTGAAACTTCCGTTCCCGGAGTCGCTCGACCAGCGCGACGAGGGCGACTTTCGAGGCGTCGGTTTCCCGACTGAACATCGATTCGCCAAAAAATGCGCCGCCGATGGCGATGCCGTAAAGGCCGCCACAGAGCTTCCCTTCCCTCCATGTCTCGACCGAGTGGGCGTAGCCAAGTTCATGTAGCTTTTCGTAACTGGTCACGATCTCCGGGCTGATCCAGGTCGTTTTTCGATCCGCGCAACCCCTCATCACCTCGGAGAAAGCGGTATTCAGCCGCACTTCAAACGGGTTCAGTTTCAGCGACCTCTTCAGCCCATGAGGGATGTGGAACTCATTTAGCGGCAACACCCCTCGCGGATCGGGCGAAAACCAACCGATCTCCCCGGCATTGTCCATCGCCATCGGAAAGATGCCGCCACGATAGGCCGCGATCAGCACAGCCGGTCGGATGTAGCCTTCGCGAGTGAAAATCGACTCAGACATGCAGGGGGATTCTTCCCTGACTATAAGCCACCTCCCTCGCCGCGCGCCACTGACATTTGAGCCCGCCCCGCTTCTGGAAGCACTTTTTTCGCGAAGACCGCCCCGAAAAAACGACGCTTGAAATTTTCTCCCCGGCAGCGTAACAGAGCACCACTATGCCAGTCGCCACACCCAAGCAATTCGAAGCCATGTTGGACGCCGCCCAAAAGGGTGGTTATGCCTATCCCGCCATCAACTGTAGCAACCTCGTCACGGTCAACGCCGCGCTCAAGGCCTTCGCCGATCAGAAATCCGACGGGATTATCCAGTTCTCGACCGGAGCGGGGCAGTTTGTCTCGGGTCTCAATCACAAAAACATGGTCCTCGGCACGATCGTGCTGGCCGAAGCGACCCACCGGCTCGCCGCTCAATACGACATCCTCGTCGCGCTGAATACCGACCACTGCCGCCCTTCGGTGGCTCCGACTTTCCTCGATCCCCTTTTGGAAGAAAGCGCCAAACGCCTTGCTCGCGGAGAGAACACTCTTTTCCAAAACCACATGCTCGATGCTTCCGAGCTGCCTCTCGCGGAGAACATCGCCCTTTCCAAAACGTATCTCGCCAAGTGCGCCAAGAGCGGCATCATCCTCGAAGTCGAGGCTGGCGTCGTCGGCGGCGAAGAAGACGGAGCCGCCGGTAGCGAAGACACCCCCGAGTCGCACCTCTACACCACTCCCGAGGACATGTTGGCCGTCTATGAGGCTCTCCACAGCCTCGGTCGCTTCACCTTCGCCGCGACCTTCGGCAACGTCCACGGTCACTACAAGCCTGGCGCGGTCAAGCTTCGTCCCACGATCCTCAAAGAAGGTCAGGCCGCCGTCACCGCCAAATACGGCAAAGAAGCCGAGTTCGACCTCGTGTTCCACGG
>Ga0163144_10018743_pt1 | contig 13971 bp, 11 predicted proteins | sample OliLak19BULKMAT1_FD_123175 | JGI IMG/M metagenome (GOLD analysis project Ga0163144, IMG submission 123175) | Freshwater microbial mat bacterial communities from Lake Vanda, McMurdo Dry Valleys, Antarctica - Oligotrophic Lake LV.19.BULKMAT1 | ecosystem: Environmental > Aquatic > Freshwater >... | reverse complement strand
TGCGCGGCCGCGTCGTGCTGGAAGTTGGGTGAGGCGCGCGCCGCAGCGTTTCCGGCAGATGGCGCGCCGCGCCTGGCATCGCGACGAAATGTAATCTTATTTCGCCTTGGCGATTTTCAGCGTGAATTCGTTTTTGTCATACGACCGCAAGGCCGCGAGACATTTGTCACCGTCAAAATCAAACGCGAAAACATGAATACTGTCGCCGTTCGCCGAGCCGCGGCAGAACCGGTCCTTGCCGGCCACTTCGGCGGGGCAGTCGTCAACATCGATATGCGGGATCGCGGCCTCGAATTGCTTGTAGGTCATCGGACACGCTGACGCGGTCTGGGCGAGCGCCGGGGCGGCAATCGCACCCGCCAAGAGTGTGGCTGCGAGCGCCGATATAAGCCGTATCATGGGTCTGCTCCGTTTCAGTTTAAGGACACCCATCCCAGGCGTGGCGCAACAGTGCCGTTGGCAAAAAAACCTGGCTGGTTCGACAAACGCCGCAGCAATGGTCACGGCCCGGTGATGTCTAACCGCTAGGCGCAATTGACGACAGACGACGTCAGCCCATAAGGACGCGACACATGCGCCTTACCAGCAGCAAAATGCCCTCGTTTTTCGCGCCGCTCGTGTCCGGTCTGGCCGCTTTGATCGCCGCTGGAAGAAGCGTCGCCGCCCAAACCATCTACCCGTTAGACCGCGCGGAAATTCTCGCCGGATCGCGGTTCGACCTCAAAGTCGAGTTCGACGCCATCCTCGAGCGCGGTGAGATCACCGTTCTACTCAACGGCGAGGACGCGGTCGGCGCACTCGGCGGGACCGCCGCAGTCATCGACCGGGAAGATGGCACCGACCTCACCGCTTACTGGGTCCGCGGAGCGGCCGTCGAAAAACCCGGCACGTATACGCTCGAAGCGCGAGCGGCGACCGGCATATCGGCCAAAGTCACGTGGGACGTTTACGCCACGCCCGAGGGCCGCAAAGCGCGCAACGTAATCTTGATGATCGGCGATGGCATGTCGATGGCCCACCGCAACGCCGCGCGGATGATGTCGAAGGGCATCAAGGAAGGCCGCTACGGCGCCGACCTCGCCATGGACGATATGCCCCACATGGCGCTGGTCTCGACGGCAGGTAGCGACAGCATCATCACCGACAGCGCGAATTCGGCGTCGGCCTATGCGACGGGCCACAAAACCTGCGTCAACGCGATGGGGGTCTACTGCGCGAGCAACCGGCGGACATCCGCGCATCCCAGGGTCGAAAACATCGGCGAACTGGTCAAGCGCCGCCACGGTCTTGCCGTGGGGCTCGTGACCGACGCCGAGATCGAAGATGCGACGCCAGCAGCCATGGTCGCCCACACCCGCAACCGCCGCGACTACGACGACATTGTCGCCGCCTACTATCAACTTGAACCAGAGGTGATCCTGGGGGGCGGCTGGCCGAATTTTTTGCCAGCAAGTCACCCAGACGGCAAGCGCGCCGATGGCCAGGACTACCGCGCGCGCTTCATGGGCCTTGGCTACACCTACGTACAGACCAATGCCACGCTCGCCATCGAAGCCGAGCGGGCTGATACGACGCGTCTGCTCGGACTGTTCAACCGCTCGAATATCGATGGCGCGCTCGATCGCCGGCTGCTCAAGAAGGGTACCGTTCCGCGCTATCCCGATCAGCCCGACCTCACCGATCAGACCCGCGCCGCGCTTAAGGTGCTATCGCGCAATGACAACAGCTTCTTCCTGATGGTCGAGGCAGGCTGGATCGACAAGTATTCCCATTCGCTGGACTGGGAACGGGCCGTATTCGATACGATCATGTTCGACAATGCGGTCACAATCGCCAAGGAATACGCCGCCAAATCGAACGACACGTTGGTCTTGGTGATCGCCGACCATACCCATCCAGCCTCGATCATCGGCACGTATGTCGAAGCCGCCGACGGGTCGGGTGCTGCCCAGCCGCCGCGCGAACGGATCCGGCTTTATGACGCCGCCGGGTTTCCCGCCTATGGCCCCGCCGACGCTGACGGCTACCCGACGTCGATCGACGTCTGGCGCCGACTTGCGTTCGTGTTTGCCGCCTACCCCGAGCATTGCTAGTGTTCCTCTTGTCTCAGACATTTGCTCTCAACCTCGCCGCTGGGGGGAGGCAAATGTCTGAGACGGAACACTAGCTTGATCGCAAAACCTCAGCTGTCCAAGGAAACGGGGTAGGTCCGATAGGTGATTTGCGTTTTCGAGACGCGACACTTGGTGGAGAACATATGTCTCTAGAAGCGTTGGGCTGGAACGGGCAGTGGCAAGCGAAGTTCGATGCCCTTGCCATCACGGGTCTCGTGCCGGCACGCGTGGTCGGCGAGCATCGAAGTCATTATCGGGTGGCCACGGAAGCGACCGAGGTTTCCGCAGGCACGACGGGGCGCATGCGCAATACTCCGGCCCGAAGTTCGCGGGCGCAGCGGTCGGACCTGCCGGGCGTCGGAGACTTCGTGGCCCTGAACTTGGCCGAGGGTGACGGCCCATCGACGATTGCAGTGGTCTTGCCACGAACGAGCGCGTTGATCCGCAAAGCGTCGGGGACAACCGACCCGCAACTGCTGGCAGCCAACATCGATGTCGCCTTCATTGTGACCGCGTTCGGCGGCGACTTCAATCTGCTGCGCACGAAGCGCTATCTGGCCTTAGTGCAGCAAAGCGGCGCTACGCCAGTTATCGTGGTCAACAAGGCAGATCTCACGAATGATGTCGTCGGACCGGCCGGCCAGATCGAGGGAATTGATCCTGATATTCGGGTCCATGTGATCAGCGCCCGCGAGCCCGCAAGCATCCAAGTCCTTGAACAGTATTTCAAGGGCAACTGCACTGTCGCCCTGATCGGCTCGTCGGGGGTCGGCAAGTCGACCTTGACGAACCGGCTTCTCGGCCGCGACGCGCAAGCCACACAAGACGTTCGCGGCTACGATGGGCGCGGCCGCCATACGACAACGCATCGGCAACTGCTCGTCCGATTGCAGGGTGGGGCTATTGTCGATACGCCCGGGTTGCGGGGGTTAGAACTCTGGAACACTGCCGATGCCGATGCCGATACCGATCCCGATGCCGACGCAAAAGACTTCGAGGACATCGAACGCCTAGCATTGCAGTGTCGGTTCAGGAATTGTCTGCACAACACCGAGCCGGGTTGCGCTGTTCGCTCCGCCGTCGAGCGCGGCGACGTCGACGGGGAACATTTCGCCGCGTTCATCAAAACGGCGAGAAGAGGCCGACACAATGCGGGCTGATGCTCCGGCAGATAGGCACGTGATCGGTCCCGAAACGGCACCAACACCCAAAGTGCAAGCTATCAACTTGATTTCAGATTGGCGGAGAGGGTGGCATGCCTTTAACGTTGAAATTGTTAGAAATTCCGTCCTCATCTTGAGTCGACCCACCAATTAACCCTCCAATTTTGTCTGACTGATCAACCCAAAGTCCCGGCGTAAATGAGCGCCACGGCCAGTGGGATGATCTTGCTGATCACGGGCTCGGATTTTCGAGCACCGTTAAGATGGCAAAGCCGCCGGATAAGCGGTCGATGGCGAATTGCCCGACCGATGCCGGTGGCATTGTATGATCAAGTCAGTCCGTCCATCACGCATGCAGGTCTTTCTTCTCGAGCTTAAACGGGATCATGCGGCCTTTGCTCAACTCGGCGCGGCCATACACCCGGTCAGCATCCCCCGTGACAGCGAGAAGTTTTTCGGCAAGCAACTTCTGGGCAGCGGCACCGGCGGCGCACCAATGCTCCACGACAATGGCATCCGCATCCTTCGAGGTCACCATTTCTTCAGCGAACGGTTTCGCTCCGGCGGCCCAGGCGGCGCCTTGCTCCGACGTGGTGCGGATCCAACTGGTGAAGCCAACGATATGGCCGGCGTCGATAATGAAGAGGTACTGGCCGGCCTTGACCTGACGCGCCATACGCTTGGCGAGTTCTGGCCGTTTGGCGAACCGCGTATCCGCTTTGAACAGCTGGTAGCAGAAGGCGAAGGCGCGGGCCGGATTGCGGAAGCGCGTTGCCTTCATTGTCGCGGGAATTACGACTGCTTGGGCGGCCGTGGAGGTCTTGGGAGTTGCCGTGGTCATTGGTTTGTCCTCAATATTGCTTTGGTGCGGGGCTTTCGGGATCGCCGTTTGGCTTCCAACACGATCACCATGCGAATTTTGGCATCAGCGCTCAGTTCCGCAGGGAACACGGGTTTGATTGTTTGCATCCGCCGAACGCCCTGCCACCGTCTCGATCGGGGGCACGTGATAAGTCAGGCAAACGGCGCACGAAAAATCGGCGTTTGGATTACCGTCCCACACGCCGATAGGGTTGCTGCAACTTTGCAAAGCTCATCCGACAGCAGTCCGCGCTGGCTTGTTGTCAACCGATGCCACTCGGTTGCCTCGCACTTTACTGATCACTTCATCGCGCGGCCCAAACGCGACGACCGCGCCAAGAGACATGACCATCAGCTTGTCGACGTGCGACAGGATTTGCGGCCGGTGGGTGACGATGATGACGGTGCGACCATCGGCTTTCATGCGCGCAATTGCTTGGGCGAGAGCCTTGTCTCCGTCATCGTCGAGGTTCGAATTGGGCTCGTCGAGCAACACGATCTTGGGGTTTCCATAAAGCGCCCGGGCAAGGCCGACGCGCTGGCGGACACCGCCAGCCAATGTCACGCCGGTCGACCCGATCGGCGTGTCGTAGCCAAGCGGCAGCCGCAGGATGAGCTCGTGGATACCGACCGATTTGGCCGCCGTCAGAACTTTTTCCTCGTCGACGGTATCCAGGCGCGCGATGTTTTCAGCGATCGTGCCGTCGAACAATTCAACGTCCTGGGGCAGATAGCCGACGTGTTTGCCAAGCTTATTGGGGTCCCAGTTGGTGATCGAAGCGCCATCGACCCGGATCACACCACTTCGGACCGGCCAGACGCCGGCTAAAGCACGGCAAAGGCTTGATTTTCCACTCGCCGATGCACCGATGATCGCAAGGCTCTCGCCAGCGGCGAGCTGGAAACTGACACCTTTGACCGACGGACGGTTAGAGCCGATGGGGGCGATGACGACATTTTCGACATCGAGGCACCCGGTCGGGGCCGGCAGTGGCATCTTCTCAGCCTGGGCTGGCGACGTCTCGAACAGTTTGTGCAGGCGGCGGTAAGCACTACGCGCGCCCAGGATGCGCTTCCACTGCCCCACGATCTGCTCGACGGGAGCCAGCGCACGTCCCATGATGATCGACGCGGCCATCATAATGCCGGGCGAAATTTCCCGGTCGACCGCAAGCCAGGCTCCAGCGCACAGCGCCGCAGTTTGAACGGCGATCCGCGCGAACTTCGATAAGGCAACAAGGGCTGCACTCCGCTCGTGAGCCAAGGCATGGGCGTTGGACGCAGCCGACTGGTGACCGTTCCAACGGTTGAGCACGGTATCGCCCATACCTAGGCCGCGAACGGCTTCGCCGTTGCGCAGCGCTGCAGCTGCAAAGCTCGACGCCTCGTTCGACAGTTTGTTGGTCTTTTCAAACTCCGTTTTGTTGGCGAATTCCGCGAGCAGCGCGATCGAAAACAGGACGATCGCACCGCCGACCGCAACCCAACCAAGCACGGGATGCATGGCAAAGCATAGGATGATGAAGAGCGGTGTCCAGGGCAGGTCGAAGACCGTGGTTGCGACACCTGACGACAGGCTGTCGCGGATCATTTCAACATCGCGAATGACTTGTTGACCCTGGCGCGCGTTGGGATCGAGTTCCGCGCGCATCATCGAGTCAAAAAGAGGCCGCCGCAGCGACGCTTCAAAATTCAAACCGCAGCGCACCAAAATGCCTGAGCGAGCATACTCCAGCACGCCGTAAAGCACCAGAAATACGAGAACAATTCCCGTCAAGAACAGCAGCGTCGTGATGTTCCGGCTGGACAGCACACGGTCATATACCTGCATCGAGTAGAGCGGTGAAACCAGCAGGGCGAGGTTGATAAAGAAGCTGATCGCGAAGCTCATCGCCAAAGCCGGATAGCAACTCCGGACGGTGCATTCGAGCGGGGTCTTGTTCTTTGCATTGGCTGAGATGCTGGCTCTGGCGGACATGGCGGTCGCTCCCTGGAGGTATCCAAACGGCGTCGATGTCCCAAGTTTTAAGCGAGTGCCACTTTGACTGCTGTTACCGGCGTGACAAGCCGACCGAGCCGATGCCGTTGATTTTCCAATGCTTGTTCCGCCCGTGACAGCCGCACTGCGCCAGTGGGCCTAAACCAAACGAGGCCGGTGGCTAAACAGGCTCCGGAAAAACGGATTGAGCATCACAAACCCTCGAAAAGGAACGCAACATGGCTCTGTTCTCCAAATCTCTCCTGTCATCGACGGCTCTCTACGCGGCCCCGGCAAAGAGCAGCGTCCTCTTTGCAGCCCCCTCGAACATGCCGCTGCTGGTGCCTGAGCCGGTAGCTGTAACGCCGATGCCAGCGGCCTATTTTGCGCCGAGCATCTCGGCTGTCCCACTTGCGCAGCAGTCGGTTGTCGGATCGGCGATGGCGGCGCTCAGCCCCGTTCAGAAAGATGTCATCACGCTCGGACCCTCCCTGGGCTTGACCCCCGTCACTGCGGCGGCCGCTGCCGCCCTGCGCCCGATCAACATCGGCGAGCTTCTCAATCCAGACACGACGCCAGCTGAGCCGTTTGCGCCATCATCGGGCGTGTACGCACATTATGGGATCAACCTTGCCAATGCAGATGCCGGCAAGACGGTCGTCCTGCGCGACGAGACCAAGCCGGACATGAAGTCGGCCTATGATGTTACCGATCCAAACAAGCCGGTTGCACTCGCGGACGCCCCCCACGTTTTGGGCAGTCGACACAACGACACCATCATCGGCAACGGCCAGGAAAACGTTATCAACGCTTACGACGGCAACGACATGATCGCTGCCAAAGGCGGAAATGATCTCGTCTATGGCGGCGGAGGCGACGATCAGATCTTGGGTGAAGCCGGTGACGACGCTCTCTACGGTGGCGTCGGCAATGACAAACTTGATGGTGGCGAGGACAACGACATGCTCGCTGGCGAGGCGGGCGACGATCTGCTGGTGGGGGGAAGCGGAAATGACAAGCTTTACGGTGGTGCCGGCGCGGACCAGTTGCAGGGAGGCACAGGCGACGATCTCCTTTCGGGGAACGAAGGTGACGACATTCTCGTCGGCGAACAGGGGAACGACACGATCTTTGGCGGCGAGGGCAATGACGCCCTGAAAGGCGGAGACGGCGCCGATACGCTGTACGGCGGGGACGGCTCGGATCAGCTCCAAGGCGGCGCGGGCCGCGATGTCCTCAACGGCGGAAAAGGAGAGGACACTGCGAGCTATGCCGACGCCCGAGGCGGCGTGAAAGTGGACTTAGAGGGTCCGCAGAAGGTGTTGAGCGCGGTCACGGACATTGGTTCGATGCGCGTCGACTCGGTTTGGATGAAAACGGTCAACATCGGTCAACAGCTTGGAACCGTGACGCCCGCCCAGACCTCACTGGCGGCCAACGATGCCACCGGTGATACCTACGTCAGCATCGAGAACGTCACGGGCAGCAAATACAACGACACCATCTCCGGCAACAGTGCAGACAACAAACTTTTCGGCGGAGACGGGAACGATACGTTGAACGGTCGGGCCGGCAACGATGTGCTGGTCGGCGGCAACGGCAACGACACACTGAACGGCGGCATCGGCAACGACGTGCTCATTGGCGGCGCAGGCGCCGATCACTTCGATGGTGGAGAAGGCAACGATGCCGTCTCTTACGCGGATGCTACAGGCGGCGTCACGATCGACATGGATGGTGGGAAATTTTTCAACCATTCTGACGTCATAAATCTTGCCCAGGTCGCGCGCCCAATCTCGGCATCATTTGCGGGTACTGGAGGGCTTCCGGGACTGCCCGACTTCGACCGGCTGCCATTAGTGCCAACGATACCAGAAACGGTCATTTCATCGCGCTCGTCCGATGGCCGTGGGGACACCTTTACCAATATCGAAACGATTGTTGGCAGCAAATATGACGATAAGATCAGCGGCAATGGCGATAACAACCAGTTCATCGGCGGCGATGGAAACGATCAGATCCACGGTCGCGGTGGCAACGACGTTCTAATCGGTGGGAATGGTAACGACACCCTCGACGGCGGCATCGGCAACGACACGCTCGTGGGCGGCGCGGGTGCCGACCATTTCGAAGGCGGCGAGGGTCTGGATACAGTCAGCTATGACGCTGCAAAGGGTGGCGTCACGGTGGACATGGAGACGGTTAACGGTCGGACGGCGTTGATGCGTTCCGCTCTTCACGAGTTCAACGGCGTGTCCAACGCGCTCCATAACGCCAACCGTCTGGTCGCTGAGATAGCGATCCATCCCCTAGTCCCAGAAGCATACTCGGCGGATGGCGCGGGTGATACTTTTGCCGGTATTGAGGCGGTCTCCGGCAGCAAGTTCGCTGACAAAATCAGCGGCAATGCCGAGGCTAATATCCTCATCGGTGGCGACGGCAACGATGAACTGTACGGCCGCGCTGGCAGCGACACATTAATCGGGGGCCAGGGTGCCGACACCATCGACGGTGGCGATGGCACTGACACCGCGTCCTATGGAAAGTCGGCAGCCGGAGTTCAGGTATCGTTGCAAACCGGCATTATCGGCAAGGGCGGCGACGCAGAAGGCGACACGCTGATGGGGATCGAGCGCCTGATCGGCAGCGACTATGACGACGTCCTGACCGGCAGCGACAGCGCCGACACACTGTCCGGCGGCAGTGGCAACGATACTGTCAACGGCGGGGTCGGCAACGACAAGATCGACGGCGGCGAAGGTGCAGACCTGATCGACGGCGGCGAAGGCATCGATGAGGTTAGCTATGGGACGTCCAAGGCTGGCGTCGAGGTCTCGCTGGCTGCCGGGGTCACCGGTAAGGGCGGCGATGCCGAAGGCGATACGCTCACGGCCGTCGAAATTGTCACTGGCAGCGACCATGCCGACACATTGACCGGGGACGGCGCAATCAACGTGCTCGAAGGCGGTAAAGGCGACGACAGGATTGACGGTGATGCCGGCAACGACGTCCTCAACGGCGGCGATGGCAACGATACGATCTCGGGCGGCGAAGGATCCGACAAAATCGATGGTGGGATCGGCGACGACCGGATTGACGGTGACGCCGGCAACGATGCCCTTAACGGCGGCGATGGCAACGATACGATCACAGGCGGCGAAGGAGCCGATAAGATTGATGGCGGCAACGGTGCCGATGCAATTGACGGCGGGGTCGGGGTCGACGAGGTCAGCTACGCCACGTCGAGCGCAAGTGTCCAAGCCACGCTGGTCGTTGGGGCGGTGAGCACGGGCGGTAGCGCTGAGGGAGACACGCTCGTCAGCATCGAAAAGCTGATCGGCAGTTCCTTCGACGATAAGTTGACGGGCAATGGCCGCTCGAACATTCTCGACGGCGGCGCTGGCAATGATGTCCTGGACGGTGGCTTGGGCGTCGACATCCTTTTGGGTGGGGCGGGCAACGACACGCTGATCGGAGGTGCTGGAAATGATGTGATGTCCGGCGGCGACGGTAGCGACATCTTCGCCCTGATCGGCAAGTTCGGCGTCGATCAGATCACCGACTTCAATGTCGATGAAGACAAGCTCGACATGACCAGTTTCGACGGGCTCGACAGCTTTGACCAGCTCAGGTTGCTTCAGATCGGCAACGACACTGCCGTGGTCTATGACGGCCAGGCCGTCATCCTGAGAGGAGTTGAGCAGGGTGACATCACGCAAGAGATGTTCATGCTGTAATGCGCTGACGATAAAATGGGCACACGGTCTGAGAAAATAGGCGTTGAGACTTTAAGTAAGACGACCCATTCCAAAAAAGGTGACGAAGCCAAGCGACAGCCGAGTGGAATCGCCATCTAGGTCCTTGCCCGTGAAAGCCCGTGCGATATACCGCGCGGGCTTTTTTGCGCCTGCGCTCTGGCATTATATTAGAGCGTGGGACAGCCGCACCATTCGTAAAAAAGTGTCATTCATCTCAGGTCGATATATCGCGCGCAATTCAAGCGCCAGCGGCGTCGATCGAGCAGACCACCAACATCAATTCTCGAAGCAAATCAGATACTAAGTGCACTTCGACGCCATAGCCGGCAAGAACTACCACCCCAAAGCGGCATTAATACCGGCTGAAATTCTGGACGTGTCACCTTCGGGACAGCGCCCAGAGTCGAGCTCCTGCACAGTGGACCGGTATTCTCGTTATATCCAAAAATAGCGGATCAATTGCGAGATACGCGTCTCCATGCCGCGATTGTGCGGCCGAACTCAACAGGAGAATAAAATGAGCTTTCTTGGCGATATTGGCGATGCCTTCTCGGACGGCTGGGATGCCGTCAAGGGAGTTGCCGGAGACGTTATAGACGGCGTCGGTGACGTCATTGATGCAGTTGGAGATGTCGCCACGGACATATACGAAGCGTTTAAAAGTGCTGCAGAAGCCGCATTTGAATTCGCTGGCGACTTCATATCGGATCCTTTCGGTACAATTGAAAATGTTTGGGATACAGCAGTCGATGTCGCTAGTGACGCGATCGACTGGATTGAGGAACACCAGCAAGAAATCATAATGGGGCTCGTCATCGTCGGCGGTGTCGCGCTGACCGCTGTCGGCGCCGGTCCCCTGGTACTTGCCGCATACGGTGCCGCCGCCGGCTTTGCCAGCAGCCTCGCCAGCGGTGCTGATCTTGACGACGCGCTGCTCAGTGGGCTCATTGGCGGGCTCGGTGGCGCAGCTGGCATCGGTGGGCTCGGCGGTGCATTGCTCAATGGTGGCGCGGAAGGGCTTCAAGCTATCGTCTCAGGCGGCGATCTCGACGACGTCCTGTTTGCAACCCTTGGCGGCGCAGCTGGCGGATTAATCGGCGTTGCGGGCGGCGATCTTCTGGGCAACGCGCTTGGCGGCGCTGGCGTCGAATTCTTCCAGGGCCTCGCTGAAGGAAAAGACCTGTCCGAAGCGTTGGGCGATGCGGCCGGCGCCGGACTTGGAGAGGTGCTCGAGACTGCAGGCGTGAACGAGCACTTGGCAGAAGGCTTAGGCGAAGCTGGCGGCGAATTTGTCGGCGCCGTCGTGGACGGGGACAATGTCGGTGCAGCCGCTGCCGAAGCCGCCGGGGCTGGTGTCGGTGCCATCTTGGAAGATGCTGGCGTCGACAAAGACCTCGCAGCCGGGCTCGGTGATTTCACGGGTAACATCCTCGAGGGACAAACCTTCGGTGAGGCCGGCGGAGGTGCCCTCATCGAAGCTGGCCTCGGCGATCAGTTAAAAGATGCTGGTCTCGATGAAAACCTGGCTGAAGACCTCGGCGAGGCCGCCGGCAACTTGGCCGTAGCCGTTGTCGATGGGCACGATGTGGGTGTGGCTGCCGTTGAGGCTGTCAAGGAACTCGCAAAGATCGACGAACTGGCAGATGGTCTAGCTGGCGAGGCATTCGATCGCATGAACGACCCGGAACTGATGCACGACCTGCTGCATCAGGCCGGTGACCCGATCATGCTCCCCGAACATGCCGATGAATTGTTGGATGAAAACGGCTTCGTTCCAGCCGATCTTGACCAGCCACCGTTTGATGCTGAGGGCATGCCCATGCTCCCCGATTTCCCGATGGACAACGGTCAAGACAACGCGAACGGCTGGCCGTTCTAAAAGCGCAATAGTTCATCAACAGCCGGGAGGGCGGACGGTGTGGTCCTCCCGGACATAAGAAGTAAAAATCCGGACGGCCGTGCAAAAGCCTGTTCCGTCGGAAACAGCGTCCTTTGCCGAACGCGGCCAAATTGGCGCCATCCAACCAAGTGGCCGTTGCCCAAAAGGCCGTAAGAGGAGACCGAAAATGACAGTCCATATCATCGACGATACGCAGTCCGAACTCCGCGACTTCCGCTTCTTCTCGCGCTTGGCCTTCGCCTCGATCGCGATCGTGTTTGGCGGGTTTGGTGCTTGGTCGGCGTTAGCACCGCTTGACAGCGCCGCCGTTGCGTCGGGTCGCGTCTCGGTCGAAGGCGACCGCAAACCGATCCAGCACCTGGAGGGCGGGATCATCCGCGAAATTCTCGTCCGCGATGCACAAATCGTCGAAGAGGGCGATGTGCTATTTCGCCTGCAGCCGACACAGGCCCAATCCACCACCGAGACACTGAAAAAGCAGATCGACGCGTCGATGGCGATGGAGGCACGACTGATGGCGGAAAGCGAACTAGCCGCTATCGCCGCCTGTGAGACGATTTTTGAACAATGCTCATTGGCTACGCCCGCGTCTCGACCCACGACCAGGACCTGGACTTGCAGCGCGATGCGTTGAAAGCGGCTGGCTGTGGTAAAATCTTCGAGGAAAAGGTCTCGGGGGTAGCCGACGACCGCCCCGAGTTGGAAAAGGCCTTCGAACAGCTGCGGTCCGGCGATGTGCTGGTGATTTGGAAGCTCGACCGGCTGGCGCGGTCGCTCAATCAGCTTCTGGCACTGCTGGAGCGTCTCAAGGAGGCCGATGCTGGGTTCCGGTGCCTCAACCCGCACATGGACACCACTACGCCAGAGGGGCGGTTGTTCTTCTCAATCACCGGAGCGTTCGCCGAGTTCGAGCGTGAGATTATTCGCCAGCGCACCAACGCAGGCCTCAAGGCTGCCCTGGCCCGAGGCCGCAAGGGTGGCAGGCCCCGCAAGCTCAATGACGCGGCCATCGCCAAGGCAAAGGCTATGCTGACCGATCCGACCATCTCGGTTGGGGCCATTGCTGAGGTTCTGGGCGTGTCGCGCAGCACGCTCTATTCAGCGCTGCCGATTGAAAGAAACAGCAAATAGAGTATGATAAAGTATGAATTAGTGTTACTCTCTATAAGGGAGCGAAAGGATCAAACTCATGGAACGTCTCACAATTACCCTCACCCAGGACCTGGCTACGCGGGTCAAAGAAGCTGTCGAAGGTGGCCAGTACGGCTCGGTCAGCGAGGTCATGCGGCAAGCCCTGCGCGACTGGGAAATGGCTGAGGCTCGTCGTCACGCTGAACTGGCCTCACTCCGTGCCGACATCCAAGTAGGTCTCGATGATGTTGCCGCAGGGCGCGTTGAACCATTTAGCGTTGCAGCGATCGTCAAGGCGGGCAAACGCATCGCTGCAAAGAAACGCTAAACTCTCATGTCTGCTAAGCGCCCCTTGAATCTTGTTGTGTCCGCAACGGCCAAAAACGATCTTGCAGAAATCTGGGCCTACATTGCCGAGGACTCGCCTAAGGCCGCCACGTCGTTCGTGTCTTCCCTTGAGGCCAAGTTTCAGCCGTTGCTCCAGTTCCCGGGGATGGGAACCCCGCGAGACCAGTTGGCACCCGGTCTCCGCGCCTTACCTTACAAGAACTACGTGATCTACTACATGTCGACGGACGATCACATAATCATCGTCCGCGTGGTCCACGGCGCGCGCGATATCAGAGCCATCTTCTGACCCGCATCCGCTTGGGAGCCAAACTTGGGAGCACTTCTTGGGAGCATCGCGGAGTGTGCTTGATGCTCAACGCCCTCAAATCATTGGCAAAATACTGATTTCAAAAGTTCTGGCGGAGAGGGTGGGATTCGAACCCACGGTAGGCTTACACCTACTTCAGTTTTCGAGACTGACGCCTTCAGCCACTCGGCCACCTCTCCAGCGCTTGGCACCTATCGGGCCCACGCAGGCGCCAGCTGATACTGCGGCGTGAGCGATGTTGCAAGCCGATGTTGTTGGCTGACGTTGGCTGACGCTTCAACTGGACTTTGGGCCCGTCTATGATGCCCGTCTATGATGCCCGTCTATGATGCCCGTCTATGATGCCCGTCTATGATGCCCGTCTATGATGCCCGTCTATGATGCCCGTCTATGATGCCCGTCTATGAT
>Ga0163144_10018742_pt1 | contig 13972 bp, 10 predicted proteins | sample OliLak19BULKMAT1_FD_123175 | JGI IMG/M metagenome (GOLD analysis project Ga0163144, IMG submission 123175) | Freshwater microbial mat bacterial communities from Lake Vanda, McMurdo Dry Valleys, Antarctica - Oligotrophic Lake LV.19.BULKMAT1 | ecosystem: Environmental > Aquatic > Freshwater >... | reverse complement strand
CATTTTTTCAAAAGCTGGTCGGCCGCTGAAACCGCCGGCATCCGACGCCATGGGCAACTTCATGATGCCCTGCATCGAGAACGAAGTGTTCAAGAAGAACCTCTTCGCCACGCTCGACACCGTCGGCGTCGGCCAGCACATGGAGAGGGCCGTGCAGAAAGGCCGCAGCAGCCGTCCGGGCATCGGCCACAAGCTCGGCCTGAACTACGTGAGTTGCTCGCCCTTCCGCGTCCCCGTCGCCCGCCTCGCCGCCGCCCCGTCCGCGATCGAGGAAAAGCGCGCAGTGAAGAAGAAGGAGGCGCCTCGCTAACTAGCTAAAATCTTTAGGCCGCCCCGGGAAGCCGGGGCGGCTTTTTTGCTTTCCGCCACGCTGGTTTCCCGGTCACTCCGCCTCCGGGGCAATGGAATTGCCGGGACAAGGGCGTTCCGCGATGGAGTCGCGGAACGAGAAGGCCGCCTATGCCCGTTTTTGGCTTGGCCTCTCGTTCCCAAATTTTCACCTCTCGTTCCCAAAGTTAGCGCAGCGCTTTGGGAACGGACGAATGCGGCGAAACTCCGTTTCGGTGGCCAGCGGTGGGCGAGCGCGGAGACGACGCTTCAGGTCGTCGGGCGCGGAACGGGCGACGGAGTCTCGCTGAGAGGGGCGTTCCCAAAGCGCCGCGCTAGCCTTTGGGACGAGGAGAACCTCTTTGCGGTTTTGCTGCGCGGACGGCGGCGGATTTCAGGGCCGTCGAGGTGCAGTTCTTGGATGTGGCCTTTGGTCAGCTTGCCAAAGGTCAGGCGGACGGATGGGTTATCGGCACCGCCGGTGGCGACGCATGGCGCCCAACGGTGCGGACTTCGGTCATTGCCAACGCGGCGGGACGGCCTATTTTCTGGCTCGGCGTCGGGGCATCCTGCGCTGCCATCCGCACCATCTCTCCCATGCGTTTTCTTGCAAACTGCCGCGCTCCCGCTTGCGCACTCCTGCTCGGACTGGCGCTCACGGGCGGGCTCGGTGCGACGGCGCAGGATGCGGCGGTGGCTCCGGAGATTTTTGAAAAAGATGTCCGCCCGCTGATCGGGGAATACTGCCTCAAGTGCCACTCGGCCAAGAAGCAGAAGGGCGACCTTGATCTGGAGCAGTTCGCTTCGCTGGCCGCGGTGCGGAAGCAGCCGAAGATTTGGCAGAGCGTGGCGGAGCAGCTCGCGAACAAGGAAATGCCGCCGAAGGACAAGCCGCAGCCTGCGCCTGCCGAGCGCGCGCGGCTGGCGCAGTGGGTGGATGCGATGCTCGACGAGGCGGCGCTGGCGCGCGCGGGTGATCCGGGGCCGGTGGTGCTGCGGCGGCTCTCGAACGCGGAATACACTTACACGCTGCGCGACCTCACCGGCGTGGAGTCGCTCGATCCGGCCCGCGAGTTTCCCGTGGATGGCGCGGCGGGCGAAGGTTTCACAAACACCGGCAGCGCGCTGGTGATGTCGCCGTCGCTCCTCGTGAAGTATCTCGACGCGGCGAAGGAAATCGCGAGTCACGCGGTGCTGCTGCCCGATGGCCTCCGCTTTTCTCCGGCGACGACGCGGCGCGATTGGACGGAGGAAATTCTCGCGCAGATCCGCGCGTTCTATCGTGAGTTCACCGATGCGGGCGGCGGCGAGAAGGTGAAGGCGGAAGGTGCCGGCATGGTGAACAGCGACGGCGGACGGATCGCGCTGGAAAGGTATTTTGCGGCGACGCTGGCCGAGCGCGCGGAGCTGCGCGGCGGCAGCAAGACGGCGCAGAGCGTGGCGCAGGAGCGCGGGCTCAATCCGAAATATCTCGCCGCACTTTTCGCGATGCTGGAGGCGAAAGAGCCGTCGCTGTTGCTCGACGGCATCCGCGCACGCTGGCGCGGCGCGAAGCCCGCGGAAGCCGCGGCGCTCGCGGCGGAGGTCGCGCGCTGGCAGAAGGCGCTGTGGAAATTTGGCAGCGTCGGCCACATCGGAAAAGTCGGCGGGCCGAAGGCCTGGATGGAGGCGGTGAGTCCGTTCGCGGCGAAGCAGGAGCTGCGGCTCAAACTGCCGCCGTCGCCCGACGGCCAGGACGTGACGATCTACCTGGCCGCGTTCGATGCCGGCGACGGGAACGAGAGCGATTTCGTGGTCTGGCAGCAGCCGCGGCTCGTCGCGAAAGGACGTCCGGATTTGCTGCTGCGGGATGTGCCCGCGGTCAGCAATCAACTGGCGGGCAGGTTTGGGCGGCAGCCCAACGGCCAGCCGCTGGACGCGGCCAGCCTGGGCGTGCGCGCGCCGGCGGTGCTCGCCATCCATCTCCCGTTCGACGTTGCCGCCGGATGCGAGTTCGTCACGACCGGCATGCTCGACCCGGCGACAGGCGCGGAGGGCAGCGTGCAGTTGCGAGCGCTCACGACGAAGCCGGAAGGCGTGGGCTTGCAGGCGAGCACCGTGGAGACAAAGGCGGGCGCTGGTTCATGGGGCGAGCAGAAGGTCGCCATCGCCACGCCGATCATCGCCACGGAAGGCAGCGCGGCGCGGAAGCGGATGGAGTCCGCGTTCGAGGCGTTCCGTCAGATTTTTCCCGCCGCGCTTTGCTACACGAAAATCGTGCCGGTGGACGAAGTGGTCACGCTCACGCTTTTCCACCGCGAGGACGAACCCCTCGCGCGGCTCATGCTCCACGACGCGCAGCGCGCGCGGCTCGACCGGCTGTGGGACGAGCTGCGCTACGTCAGCCAGGACGCGCTCACGCTCGTGGATGCGTTCGAGCAGATCTGGCAATTCTCCACGCAGGACGGCCCGAACGCGCCGCAGGGCGACCAACGGCTGGAGCCAATGCGCGCGCCGATCAATGCGCGCGCCGCCGCGTTCAAGCAGCGCCTCGTGGACACGCAGCCGCGGCATCTGGATGCCGTGCTCGAGTTTGCCAATCGCGCGTATCGCCGTCCGCTGACCGCTGCGGAGACGGCGGAACTGCGCGGGCTGTATCGCAAATTGCGCGCGGAGGAATTACCGCACGAAGATGCGATCCGCCTCACGCTGGCGCGCGTGCTCGTGGCTCCGGCGTTTCTTTACCGGCTGGAAAAAGCCGCACCCGGCAGCGAGCCGGGGCCGGTCTCCGACCACGAACTCGCCACCCGCTTGAGTTACTTCCTGTGGTCCTCCGCGCCCGATGCGGAACTGCGCGCGCTCGCCGCGGCCGGCAAGCTGCGCGAGCCCGCGGTGCTCGCCGCGCAGACGCGCCGGATGCTGCGCGATCCGCGCGTGCGCCGGCTCGCCACGGAGTTCGCCTGCCAGTGGATGTACGTCCGCGATTTCGACCACCTCGACGAAAAGAGCGACCGCCATTTCCCGACGTTCATCGCGCTGCGCGGCGCGATGTATGAGGAGTCGCGGCGCTTTTTCACCGACCTCTTCCAGCGCGACGGCGCGGTGACGGACATCCTCGATGCCGACTACACTTTTCTCAGAGCCGCTCGCCAAGCACTACGGCATCCCCGGCGTGACCGGCGATCGATGGCGGCGCGTGGACGGCATGAAGAAACTGGGCCGCGGCGGCATCCTCGGTCAGGCGACGACGCTGGCGAAGAACTCCGGCGCGTCGCGCACCAGCCCGATCCTGCGCGGCAACTGGGTCGCCGAAGCGCTGCTCGGCGACCGCCTGCCGAAGCCGCCGAAGGACGTGCCGCGTCTGCCCGAGGAGGAAAGCGCCGACACGCTCACCGTCCGCCAACTCACCGAGAAACACAGCGCCGACCCGCGTTGCGCCGGCTGCCATGTGCGCATCGATCCGTTCGGCTTCGCGCTCGAAGGCTTCGACGCCATCGGTCGCAAGCGCGAAAAGGATCTCGCCGGCCGCCCCATCGACACGAAAGCCACGCTCGCCGACGGCACGCCGCTCGACGGTCTCGATGGTCTGCGCACCTATCTGCTCACCACGCGCCGCCGCGAGTTCATTGATCAGTTTTGCCGCAAACTGCTCGGCTACGCGCTCGGTCGCAGCGTGCAGCTTTCCGACCGCCCGCTGCTCGCGGAAATGCGGCACGCTCTCGAATCCCACGACGACCGGGTCACCGCGGCCATCGAGACGATCGTGACCAGCCGACCTTTCCTGCAAATCCGCGGCATCCAAGCCGTCGCTGAAAACTAAAAACCATGCACATTTGCCGTCCTGATGAACGCCAACGGCGTTGCGTAGCCCAGCTCAGGGTTGGCGCGACGCAGAAGCGCCTACCCTGGGAACTCGGCAAAAGGTGGTGCCAACCCCAACGGGGTTGTGTCGCGCCGCGGGCCACGGGCGCAACCCCGTTGGGGTTGATGCGCCGGGGACGTTTTCCCCAGGGTAGGCGCAGGGCCGCCAACTCTGGGCTGGGTTACGGAACACCGTTGGTGTTCTTCGGTCGCATGCCCGCCGAAGTGCATGCCAGGCTCTAAAAACCATGCCCACCCACCACATCTCCCGCCGCACCATGCTCCGCGGCCTCGGCGTCACGATGGCGCTGCCGTGGCTCGAATCGCTCCGCGTGTGGGGCGACGAACCCGCTGCCGCGCAGAAATCGAGCGACGCGCCCGTGCGCCTCGCCGTGCTTTTTTCCGGCAACGGATTTCACAGCAAGGAGTGGTGGGCGAAGGGCGAGGGGAAGCAGATGCAACTCGGCCAGGTGCTCGCGCCGCTGGCCGACTACCGCGAGCGGATGCTGCTCATCCGCGGGCTCTACAACGCCGAGGCGACGAAGGGCAACATCCACAGTTCGCAGACCGGCAACCTGCTCTCCGGCGCGCCGCTTGCGTCGGGCGGCGAGATCCGTTCGGGCACGAGCATCGACCAGTTGCTCGCGCAGCGTTACGGCCACTCGACGAAAGTCCCGAGCCTCGTCCTCGGCTGCGAGAAATCGAATCCGTCCGTCCACAAGAACTACTCGATGCTCTACAGCTCGCACATTTCGTGGAGTTCGCCGACCACGCCGACGCCGCTGGAAATCTATCCCGCGCTCGCCTTCGACCGGCTCTTCAAAGACGGCGCGCAGCGCGGCGACAAGAGCGTGCTCGACGCCGTGCTCGCCGATGCCAGCGACATCCGCCGGCAGATCAGCGCGGGCGACCAGCGCAAGCTCGACGAGTATCTCGACTCCGTGCGCGACGTGGAGCAGCGCATCGAGCAGGCGGGGAAAAAAGGCGAGCTGCAAGGCTGGCGGCCCACCCTCGCGCAGCCAAACATCCCGCGCCCGCCCGACGGCATCCCGCAGGACATCGCCGAGCACCTGCGCCTGATGGCCGACATTCTGGTGCTCGGTTTCCAGACCGACACCACGCGCATCACCACGCTCAAGCTCAACAACGACCACAGCTCGCTGCGTTTTCCCAACCTCGGCGTGGACTACATGATCCACCATCTGCTCTCCCACTCGGACTCCGCCGACTGGCTGAAAGTGAACCGCTTTTTCACCGAGCAGATCGCCTACATCGCGCGCAAGCTCGACGCCATTCAGGAAGGCGAACGCACCCTGCTCGACAACACCATGCTGCTTTTCTGCTCCAGCATGATGACCGGCAACCACAACAACGACCAACTCCCCGTGCTGCTGCTCGGCGGCGGCGGCGGCCGGATCAAAGGCGGTCGCGTGCTCGACTACGCCGGCAAACCCAACCGCCAGATGTGCCGCCTTTTCCTCTCGATGATGGACAAGATGAACGTCCACGAGAAACGGTTCGGCGACGCCACGCAACCGCTCGACGAGGTGTAGAGCCGGTCATGCACTTTTGCTGTCCACAGCGATGCAGGGCTGAGCCGGCTGCGTTCTTCTTGCCAGTCACCGGTTGGCGGTCCGCCGCTGCGTGGTGCGCCTTCACGGTTTCGCCGCATTGCTGAATCTTGCGCGGCCCGATAACCACCGGACCACGATGCTCCCCGACCTTCCTTCCGCACTGCCCGGCCCGCGCCGCTGGAGCGCGATTTTCGCCGGGGTCGGCGTGCGGATTTTCCACCGCCGGATGCATGTCGGCCTCTCCGCGGTGCTGCTCGCCACGCTGGTCTATCGGCCCCGCGATTTTTTCGGCGCGCACGCCACGGCGGCCACGCTCGCCTCGCTGCTGCTGGTGCTCGCCGGGCTGGCGCTGCGGGCGTGGGCGGCGGGGTGCGCGGGCGGGCACACGCGGCGGGCGACCATCGAGGCACCGCGACTGGCGACGGGCGGGCCATTTGCCCATGTCCGCAACCCCATCTATCTGGCGAGCGTGATCCTCGGCGTGGGCATGGTCGGGTTGCTCGCCGACCCGTGGATGCTGGCGCTGTGCGTGGCCGTTTTCGTCTTCCTCTACACCGCCATCGTCCCCGCCGAAGAGCGCTTCCTGCACGGACAATTTGGCGACGCCTACGCGCGCTACTGCACGCACGTTCCGCGGCTGCTCCCACGGCTGCGGCGCTGGTCGGAAGCGGAGCAGCGTCCGTTCGAGCGCGCGGCCATCGTCGGCGAAGTGCGCCTCGCGATTTTGCTCGTCGCCATTTACGCCGGGCTGCGCGGCGCGGCGTGGTGGCGGGAGCGGTGGCTGGGTTTTTGAAAGGCGCGGGTCAGGCGCGCAGCGGCAGCCGCACGATGATCGTGGTGCCCTTCCCATATTCGCTCTCGGCCAGCACCGTGCCAGCGTGGGTTTGCACGATGTGTTTGACGATGGAAAGCCCGAGTCCCGTGCCGCCCTGCTCGCGGGTGCGGGCTTTGTCGGCGCGGTAGAAACGCTCGAAGATGTGCGCCAGATCGGTGGGCGGAATGCCCAGCCCGGTGTCCTCCACGCGCAACTCGAACTGCCCGCCCGCGACCGCCGCGCGCAGCCGGATTTCGCCGCCGGGTTCGGTGTATTTCACGGCGTTTTCGAGCAGGTTGTTCAGCACCTGGCCGAGCCGCAGCGGATCGCCAAAAAGTGGCGGCAGCCCGATCGGCACCTCGCACACGAACCGCAGTTTTTTCTTCCTGAGCTGGCTTTCCCAATCGGTGGCCACGCCGCGCAGAAAGGCGTCCGGCGCGATGTCCTCGCGGCGCAGCGTCTCCAGCCGCGCCTCCAGCCGGGCCAGCGCGAGCAGGTCTTCGAGCAGCGCATTCAGCCGCCGCGAATGGCGGACGAGAATGGCGAAAACTTCCGCCTGATCCGCCCGCGCCATGCCGGGATCGTCCTGTAGATTTTCGAGGTAGCCGTGGAAGATCGAAAGCGGGGTGCGCAGTTCGTGCGAGACGTTGGCCACGAATTCGCGGCGCACGTCCTCGAGCTGCTTCAGCCGCGAGATGTCGCGGAAAATTGTCACCACGCCCGGCCCGTCCGCCTGATCGCGAATCGGCACGGCATGCACGCCGAGCTGCCGCGCGCGACGACCGTCGTTGATCGCCACATCGCGCGATTGCGGCGCGCCGGTTTCGAGCGCGGCCCCGATCATGGCCTCAATCTCCGGCTCGCGCAGAAGCTGGAGCACGGTCTGGCCGAGCGGCTCTCCCTTGGGCTCGAAAATCCTGACGAACGACGGGTTCACGAGCCGCAACACATGCTGCGCGTCCACCACCATCACGCCTTCCTCCATGCTCGCGAGGATCGTCCGCAGGTTGAATTCCTCGCGATCAAACTGCCCGCGCAGCCGCTCCTGTTCCTCCGCCAGCTTGCCCAGCGGATGCGTCAGCGCGGAAAAGCGCCCGTCATCGAGAAAGACAAAACTCTCCGGCTTGCGACCCGCGGCGAGATCATCCAGCAAGGCCGTCAAATGCCGCCAATGAGGTGCCGCCCGCCGCTGCTGCAGCCACCACGCGAAGCCGATGGCGGCGGCGAGAATTCCGAAGAACCAGGACATCAGCTTCGCAAATCCGAAATGCGACTTGCGGATTTTCCCATCACCTTTCCGCGATGCGGTAGCCGAAGCCGCGCACCGTCTCGATGCTGTCGGCGGACTTGCCGAGTTTCTCCCGCAAGCGGCGGATGTGCGTGTCCACGGTCCGCGTGTCGATGGCGCTCTCGTAGCCCCACACGTCGTTGAGCAGGGTGTCGCGGCTTTGCACGCGACCGCGGCGCTCGATGAGCACGGTGAGGAGCTTGAATTCCGTGGCCGTGAAATCCACGGGCTTGCCGGCCACGGTGATCTCAAAGCGCGAGCGGTCCACGCGGATGTCGCCGAGGGAGAGCTGCTCGCCGATCTCCGTGGTGCCGCTGGCCCGGCGCATCACGGACTTCACGCGCAGCACCAGCTCGCGCGGGCTGAAGGGCTTCGTCAGGTAGTCGTCCGCCCCGAGTTCCAGGCCCACGATGCGATCCACTTCCTCGGCTTTCGCCGTGAGCATGATGATCGGGATCTGCGCGGTGGCCGGCTCTTTTTTCAAAACCTTGCACACCTCCAGGCCCGACATCTCCGGCAGCATCAGGTCGAGCACGATCAGCGCGGGCTGCGTCTCGCGCGCCAGATTCAACGCCCGCAGGCCGTCCTCGGCCTTGATGACGTTGAACCCGGCGTTTTTGAGATTCATCGAGACGAGGTGCAAAACATCCGGCTCGTCGTCGGCCACGAGGATCTTCTTGTTGGCGGCTTTGGTGCTCATGGAGATAGGGCGGGAGTCTAGGAGGTCGCGCCCCAGCGACAAGCGAGCGGATGTGACATTCCTGTAACACGCGGCGCCGGGCCGAGCAGGCGATGAAGATTCGGTCCCACTCCACCCGCCGGAGTCAGCGGCATGTCGGCTGCTAGGCACGAATCGCCCATGTCTAATTCCAACGCTCAGATTGCTTCGCTATTGCAGGAGCTGCTCGGTCGCTTCGGTCTGGAACTCGCGGTCGTCGAGGCCGGCAAAGATCGCGGCCTTCTGCCCATCAATAGCTTCGCCCTCGAACTCACCGACCTCACCGCCAGCGCCGCCGTGCCCGAGCCAGGCCGACTACATCCTCGGCATGGCCAAGGTCAAAGGCACCGTCAAAGCCCTGCTCGACATTGACCGCGTGGTCTCCGCCGTCTCGCTCGCCGACCTCGAAACCGCCGCCTGAACCGCTTCTTCACCTCTCGCCACGAAAGCAAAATGAAACTCTCCATCCGCAACAAAATCCTCTCCATCGTTGTCACCGCGCTGGTCCTGCTCGTCGTCTTCGCCGGGTTGGTGAACTGGCAGTTTAGCTCCGTCCGCGCGAACCAGGAATCCATGACTCTGGCGAGCGGGGCGCTGCGCGATCAGATGGAAGCCGACATGATGCACGATGCCCTGCGCGCCGATGTGCTGGCCGCTTTGCACGCCGCCGCGACGAAGGACCCTGCGGCGCTCGCTGCCACGGCCAAGGAACTGGAGGAACACCGCGAACATTTCCTCGCCAGTATCCAAGCGAATGCCGCGCGCCCGCTGGAGGCCGCCGTCGTCAATGCGCTCGGCACCGTGGAGCAGCCATTGAAGGACTACATCCAAAGCGCCGCGAGCATCGTGGCGCTCGCTGGGAAAGACGCGAAGGCCGCCGAAGCGCAGTGGCCGGCGTTTACGAAATCCTTTTCCCAACTCGAAGGCGCAATGGCGAAAGTCAGCGACGCCATCGAGGCCAGCGGGAAAGCGACGGCTGTGCTCAACGAAGGCTTGGAGCGGCAGTTTCATCTTACGGTAGGCATCACTCTCGGACTCGCAGTAGTCGCGCTGGCGGTGCTGGCGTGGCTGATCACGCGGGGCATCATCGCGGCGCTGCACGAGGTGGGCGCGCGGCTCGAAGGCGGCGCGCGCCAGCTCACGGCGGCGGCGGGTGAAGTCGCCGAATCCAGCAAGACGCTGGCCGAGAGCGCCAGCGAACAGGCGGCTTCGCTGGAGGAAACGAGCGCGTCGCTCGAGGAAATCTCCGCCATGACCCGGCGCAATGCCGAGAGCGCGTCGAATGGCTCGACGCTCGGGCGCGAGGCGCGCAATTCCGCCGAGGCCGGCACGGAGCGTATCGGTGAACTCACGCGCACCCTCGATGGCATCAAGCTGGCGGTGACGGAAATGCAGACGGCGGTGAGCGAGATGCAGAGTTCCAGCCAGCAAGTTTCCAAGATCATCAAGACGATTGATGAGATCGCCTTTCAAACGAACCTGCTCGCGCTCAACGCGGCGGTGGAAGCCGCGCGCGCCGGGGAGGCGGGCATGGGCTTCGCCGTGGTGGCCGATGAAGTGCGGGCGCTGGCCCAGCGCTGCGCGCAGGCAGCCAAGGACACATCCGAGAAAATCGAGGTCGCGGTACGGCGCAGCGAACTGGGCGCAGTCGCCAGCACGAAAGTGGTGAAGAGCCTCTCCGAAGTCGAAACCACCGCGCAAAGCATCCAGCAGGTGTTCAACGGCATCGTCACCCAGATCAAGTCGCTCGATGAAGTCATCGCCGAGATCGCCGCGGCGTGTAACGAACAGAGCCAGGGCGTGGGTGAGGTGAACGTGGCGGTGAGCCAGATGGATAAGGTCACCCAGTCCAACGCCGCCGCCGCCGAGGAAAACGCCGCGTCCGCCAGCGAGATGAGCGGCCAGGCGCGCACCTTGCAGGACATGGTCGCCCGGCTCGAAGCCGTGGTCTCAGGTTCATCTGCGGGCCATCACGCGGAGAATACCTACCCACCAGCGCCCGCGGTCCGACCGGTTGCGCCGAGTTTCTCCAAAGCCAAGGCGACTTCCTCTTACGCCAGAAAAAACACCGGTGCTGGCCCAGTCGTCCGTGCCCATGGACTTCGACATCCCCATGCCGGAACCCATCGGGGCCGGCAGCGCGACGGCAAGTTTCAAGGACTTCTAGAGCCTGCCATGCCCTTATTCCGCTTTATGAACGCCAACGGCGTTCCGAATCCCAGCCCAGGGTTGGCGCGACGCAGGAGCGACTACCCTGAGAACCCGACTGAAAACGGAACCAACCCCAACGGGGTTGATGCGCCCGGGGGGCATTTTTCCAGGGTAGGCGCAGAGCCGCCAGCCCTGGGCTGGGCTGCCAAACACCGTTGGTGTTCTCCGGGAACAGCCCGGCAGAAGCGCACTGCGGTGTCGCCAAGGGTTGGTGTTCTCCGGGAAGACACCAGCAGAAGCGCATGCCAGCCTCCCATCAGCCGCCCCACTTATCCAACCAACCTTATTACCCATGATTGAGTTAGCAGAACCCCAAGTCATCTCCCGGGAGGCCTATCGCTTCATTGCGGAGAAAGTTTACGAGCACAGCCGCATCCGACTGGGTGACGACAAACAGGCGCTGGTCAGCGGACGGCTGGCGAAACGGCTGCGCCACTTACATCTCGATACCTACGACGCCTACTGCGCGCTGCTCGATTCGCCGCGCGGCGCGGAGGAGATCGGGCCGCTGGTGGATTGCATCTCGACTAATCACACGAACTTCTTCCGCGAGATTGAGCACCTGAATTTTCTCCGCGACGAGGCGCTCAAGGATTGGGCACCGCGGCTCACGCGGGAGCGCGAGACCTTCAAGTTTTGGAGCGCGGCCTGCTCGTCCGGCGAGGAGCCTTACACGGTGGCCATCGTGCTCGCGGAATATGCGCGCACGCACGGAGCCTTGAACTGGCAGATCGAGGCTTCGGACATTTCCTCCCGCATCCTGGCCAAGGCCCAGGCGGCGGTTTACGAGGAAAGCCGCATCGCGCTGCCGCAGCCGGACTGGCTGTCACGTTACTTCCAGAAGGGCCTGGGAGATTGCGCCGGACATTACCGGGTGAAGGATCTGCTGACCCGCCAGGTGAAGTTTCATCGCCTGAACCTGCTCCAGGCGCAATATCCGGTGCAGCCGAACCAGCACGTCATCTTTTGCCGGAACGTGATGATCTACTTCGACGTGCCGACCCAACAGGAGTTGGTCACGAAACTCATCAATCAACTCGCGCCCGGCGGCTACTTCGTCGTGGGGCATTCCGAAAGTCTGCTTGGCATCAAGCACCCGCTCCAATCCCTGAAGCCGGGCATTTACCGCAAAAACTAACCTTTTCGATGGACAACCCACTCCTTTACTTCACCCGACACCGGCACTCGCGGCCAACTCGCCAGCCCCATAGGAATGGCGAGGTCGTGCGATGAGCGCCGTCCTCAACACCCCGCAGGCCAGTCGCTGGGTCGTCCCGGCACCGCGCAAACAACTCATTGTCGGCATGGGTGACATGCTGACGAGCAATGATGCCTCGGCGAGCTTGGTGACGTACTCGCTGGGCTCATGCGTGGGTGTGGCCATCTACGATCCCATTGCCAAAGTGGGCGGGCTGCTCCACGCCATGCTCCCGGAGGCATCCATCAACCCGGAGCGCGCGGCGAAGCGGCCCTTCATGTTTGTGGATACCGGGCTGCCGGCCATGTTTCATGCCGTGTATGCCCTCGGCGGGCTGAAGCATCGGTTGATCGTCAAGCTGGTGGGTGGCGCGGAGTTTCTCGATGAGAAGAAAATCTTCCGCATCGGCCAGCGCAACGTGGCAGCCACCAAGGCCATGCTCGAACGCAACGGCGTGTCGCTGGCGGCGAGCGAGACGGGCGGGCATGAGAGCCGCACCGTGCGCCTCGATCTAAGCAACGGGAACTTCACTTTGGATATCCCCGGCAAATCTCCCTACCTCCTATGAAAGCCGAAGAACTGATCGCCAAAACACCGAACCTTCCGGTGCCTTCCCGGAGTGCCACGCAGTTGCTCCAACTACTCGCCGGCGACGACCGCGACAACGAGGCCGTCATCGCCATTCTGAAACGGGACGGCGTGCTCAGCACCAAAGTGCTGGCGCTTTGTAACTCCGCTTCCTTTGAGCTGGCCGCTCCGGTCAGCTCCATTAGCCAGGCCATCATGTATATGGGTTACGAGGAAGTGCATCGCCTCGTGATGGCTGTGGCCTTTGGCGGCGCGCTGGGCAGTAGCCTACCGGGTTATTTCATAGATGACGGCGCGCTCTGGCGGCACTCGCTGCTCGCCGCGATGCTAGCGCAGACGGTCGTGCGGACGGTTTCCAGCGTTCCAACCGATCCGTCGGTCGCCTACACCGCCGGGTTGATTCACGACATCGGCAAGCTGGTCATCAGCCATGCGCTGGATGCGGAAAAACAGCACCTCGTCCGTGATCTCGTCGAGCGCGGCAATCGGTCCTTGCTGGAAGCCGAACACGAAGTCATCGGCGCGGACCACGCCGAAGTCGGTGCGTGCCTCCTGCGGAAATGGAACCTGCCCGAAGTCCTCGTCGAGGCGGTCGCCAACCACCACCGCCCGCCCGTTTCTCCGCGGCTCGCTCTTTCCTCCGTTATCCATGTGGCCGACATGATCGCGCATGAAGGCGGAGCTTCCCCAGGCTGGGGAAGCTATGCCCTGCGGACCGACGAAAGCGTGGTCGAGGCCATGGGCCTGACCGCGGACCATGTGGAGGTGCTAATCATTACCGCCTACGACGCCATGCTTCAGGTGGATGAAGCCCTGGCCATGACCCACTGAACCCATTTTCATGACACCGAAAATCAAAGTACTCATCGTGGACGACTCCGCCGTGGTTCGGAGAATGATCACCGATGCCCTGGCGCACGATCCCGACATCGAGGTGGTGGGGACGGCCCCCGATCCCTATGTGGCGCGCGACGCCTAGTTTTTTTCACCGACCCATGAGCACCAACGTCACCGCCGCACAGATCGCTGCCACGAACGGCTTCGAGGACCTGCCGGAGAACGTCCGCAGCCTCACCGACCTCGTCTCGCGCCAGGACGCGCCGTTGCACGACATCGCGAAGCTCATCTGCGCGGACAAGGAACTCACGCGCCGCCTGCTCTGGGCGGCGAATCCGCGCGCCACGTGCGAGGAGGAATATGTGGTCACGAGCGTGGACGCCGCGCTCATGCGCGCCGGCCTCGGCTGTGCGCTGCTCCTGGCCATCACCGACCCGCTGATCCGCGCGGTGCGACGCACCTTTCAGACGATGCTCGCGGTGGATCTGAAGGACGTGGGCCCCGGCATCGTGCCGCCGCTCGAAAGCGAACACATCATCGGCGAAGTCGCCTTTGACGGCAAAGCCACCGGCTGCGT
>Ga0163144_10018741_pt1 | contig 13972 bp, 17 predicted proteins | sample OliLak19BULKMAT1_FD_123175 | JGI IMG/M metagenome (GOLD analysis project Ga0163144, IMG submission 123175) | Freshwater microbial mat bacterial communities from Lake Vanda, McMurdo Dry Valleys, Antarctica - Oligotrophic Lake LV.19.BULKMAT1 | ecosystem: Environmental > Aquatic > Freshwater >... | reverse complement strand
GACGGTGTTCACGCTTGTTGTAGACACGACCCGTATCCTTCATGCGCTTGGCCAAGCTCTCCCAACTCTCATCTGATAGCATCGTCCTCGGCCTGATTGGCTCGCTCATTTTGGTGTTGTAGCAAACCCAATGTTACCGGGTCCTTCATGCCTTCTCCCTTTTACTTCCCTGAAAGATCAACAGGCCCTAAAGCCACCGCAAGCCTATACTCGGGAGGGCTCGATTCCGCGTTGCTCACCACAGATGGCAGCACGGGTGCCGTCCTGGCAACCCAGCGCTTCGATGCCTTTGGCAACAAGACCGCGGGTGCCGGCAGCGTGCCCACCTACGGCTACGCGAGCAGAGAGCCTGATATCACCGGCCTCACGTACCTGCGCGTGATCGCGCGCCGAGTGCCCGTCCCGGCTGCTGTGTCGTCTGGCGTGCGAAGCGCGTTTACGTGACCGCCGCCGGCCGCGCCGGCGGGTCTGCTCGATATCGCCGTTGAACTCAATACCGACACGTACGCCGGACTGTCCACCGCCGACCTCGAACAGGCGGCGCGCGTGTTCAACATCGTCATCAGATGCGGCGCAAGTTCGAGGCGCGTTTCAAATTCATGCGCCAGTACTGCGTGCTGTGCGTGTCCCGCTTTGGCGGTGCGCCGCGCGTTTAGCGTTGTGACCCAAGGTCCCCGATCCGGCGCGCCGGCAGCGGCTCAGCGGCTGCTGGTAGCGATGAGGGCGAGTGCGTCGCGTGCAGCGAGGATGGGGATATCGCGGAAGCCGCCGAGGTTGAGCAGATCGCGATCGCGAGTGACGATGAGTGCAATAAGCACCGCAGGCGGTGGTCGTAGCCGCTTTTCACCAGCCTGTTAAGGCAGGACGGTGATGCCCGTGGTGCGTGAACGGGGCGTCGCCGCCTGGCACTTGGCCGCGAGCGCCGGCTGAGGTTCAGCGGGCCTGCGCGCGCCGCGTCGTGCGGCGTGCGCGGGGCGTTGCAGTCTTGCTCGCGCGCGGCGGCTGGCCCATCCAGCCCTTGAAGGCGCGCGAAAACGCGCTCGCATCCTCGAAGCCCAGTCGCCAGGCGATTTCACTCTGCTTCTGATCACCGCGTCTCATCAGTTCGCCGCCGGCGCGTTCGCGCCGGATCTCGTTCAGCTAGGCCGAAAAGCGGGTGCCTTCGTCGTCGAGGCGGCGCTGCAGCGTGCGCTTGGTCAGATGCAGTTCGGTCACGAGTTCCATCAAGGACGGCACCGGGGTTGCCGCGCGCAGGCGGCTGCGTACGACGTCGGCGTAGGACAGCGGTTCTTCGATGACGGTCGTAAGGCGATGGCACTGATTGCTGAAGAAGCGGAAGGACATCGCATTGGCGTGGGGCGGCGCGGCGTCCCACCCCGCGCGTGGAAACCGGATGTGATTCAGGTCGGCGCCGAAGCGTACGTCGCAACCGAAGAACGCCGTGTAGGGTCGCAGGTCGGTGGGCGGCGGCTGCCGGAAATGCACGGCGAGCGGCGTCAGCGTGGCGCCGAGCGTCTGGCGAAACAGCGCGAGCAGGGCTGTGGTGTCGCGCTCCACGAAGAACGCGGCGAGATCGCCGACTTCGGCGTTCTTATAGAACGCGACATATTCGCCGTCGCCGTCGAGCCACACGGCTTCCTCGATACAGCCCCAGGCCAGCGCGGGATAGGTGGGCACGCAGCGGAACAGATCGCGCACGGTCGGCGCGCAGGAGGCTGCGAGGCCCAACACACCGAACAGTGCGAGGTGATAGCGTTGTCCCACCACCACACCCGCGTGCGGCAGCTTGAGCCGGGCGAGCGCCAGGCGAATGAGAGCGAATTCCTGCTGATAGGTGATGCGATAGCTCGGCTCTTCGAGCGCGAAGCGCGGAATGCCCGCGGCTTCGAGCAGGGGCTCGACCTGCTGACGCGCGAACTCGAGCACTTCGATGACCGGCGACAGGCCGAACGCGAGCCGGAACGGCCGCAGCATCGGGCCGCCATACAGATACTCGGGGCTGCGGCTGGCACGCCGCACTGTAGCGCGACCAACCCGGTGCGGGGAGAGCATGGGTTAACCCTCGTCGCTGTCACCAAATGTCAAGAAATTTACACAATCCGTCATTCCGGCGCGAGCGGCAGACGCGGAGACTTTTGCCCTCAACCAGTGCCCGACGTGCGCGGGTGCAGTTTTTGGAGGCACCTCGATGAAGTTCATGTTTTTCTTCTATCCCGCGATTCCCGGCACGCTGGACGAGCGCGAGAAGCTGCGGCCGAGCGCAGCCCGTACCGATCGCTTCCAGCAGATGCTCAGCGAAAGCGTCGAGCTGTCGCAGTTCGCCGAGGATCTCGCCTTCAGGGCGGTGACCTTCCCCGAGCACCATCTGCACACCGAAGGCGGCGAAATGGGCAGCCTGCCGCTGCTGCTGACGCAGCACGTGCGCGCCGACACCAAGAAGATCATGGCTGGCTGCGTATCCCGGCTCGATCCGCCGGGCCGCGCGCGAGGGCCTGATTCCGACCCTGCTCGGCGCCGACTATGTCGAACTGCGCCGTTTCGCGGAGCTTCACGTCGAGGGAACGGCGAAGCATGGCCGGCAGCTGAAGCTCGGCGAAAATCTCGGTGCGTTCCGCGGCGTCGACATGGCCGACATCAAGGCGCAGGCGCACGAACTCGCGATGAAGGGCCTGATGGGCACCGGCTGGCCGGGCTGGGCGCATTACTTCGGCTCCACCGATGCCTTCCGTCTGCCGGAAGACGATCTCAAATACCCGGGCCAGACGCTGCCGCTGTCGGAAATCAAAATGGAGCGCTTCGACAAGGCGCACTTCACGCTGAGTGGCAACGCCAGCGACGTGCGGCGTGACATGGAAGACTTGGTGGCGGCCGCGAACCCCGAGTGGTTCATCTGGCAGGGCGATCAGGGCTATCTGCCACTCGACGACTGCAAACGCATCATGGAGCGCTTCGCGCGCGAGGTGATGCCGCACTACGTGTAGGCGGCAATGCCGGGCCTGGCCCGGCATCTTTTCGAGACGGCTGCGAGGCTCGTCCGGACCGCAGCCGATGTCAGGCCAGCGTCACCGGCGGTGATGACCCTCTTCAGCGATCGTCCGCTGCCCCCCCTTCTCAGGTGGACATTGCCAGCACGCTGACGCGCAGCGTCGTCGTGCTGGCAGGGCTCAGATGGCCTGCGCGCGCACCACCACGTTGGACGCCTTTTCGAGCCACGCCGACGCACCGCCGTTCGCCACCTCTTCGACCATCCGCTGCGAGAACATCACGAGGCGCGTGACGCCGGCGGCCTTGTAGATCTTCAACGACTCGACTGACAATTTGCCGTCTTCCGGATCGACGAAGGGACTCAACTGGATGGCGTCAGGATCGCGGCCCGCCGCTTTCGTCATTTCCTTCAGCTGCAGCGCTTCCTGCCGGAAGATTTCCGGATCCGTCACGATTGGGCACCAGCCGTCGTAGCTGCGCGCAACGCGCTGCAGCGCCTTCTCGCCGTGGCCACCGAGCAGAAACGGCGGGCCGCCGGCCTGCACCGGTTTCGGTTCGCAGCGCACCGGCGGAAACCTGATCTGTTCGCCGCTGTAGCTCGGCGATTCTTCGGTCCACAGCAGACGCATGGCCTCGGTGATTTCGCGCATGCGCTGCCAGCGCGTCGCAAAGCGGGCGCCCATGATTTCGGTTTCTTCCCGCAGCCAGCCGGCGCCGATGCCCAACATCACACGGCCACGGGAGTAGTAGTCGAGGCTCGCGATCACTTTGGCGGTTACCAGGGGCTCGCGCTCGGGTAGCAGGCAGATGCCGGTGGCCAGTTTCAGGCGGCGGGTGACGCTGGCGGCAACCGTCAGCGCGATGAATGGGTCCATCCAGCGGCCGTAGTGTTCCGGCAGATCGCCGCCGAACGGATAGGGTGTGTGCGGCTCGCACGGGATGATCGGGTGCTCAGGGATCCACAGCGAGTCATAGCCCAGCGTTTCGGCGCGCTGGGCGAGGTCCGGCAGCTTGCCCGATTGGGCGGTGGCAATCAGCAGAAAACCGATGTTCATGATCCCTCCAGTTCGACGTCGATGTCAGGGGTGGCACTGCCCGCGGAGGCGCCGCCGTGCAGTATCGGTGCGATGCCGGCGCAGGAAAAGTTCTGGTTGCCGAAGACCTGATTGACTGAACGGTCGTGGTCGGGGTTTGAGGGCAGTCAATCGCGGCTCCTGCCCGGCAGCTTAAGGTGAGACGCTAAAGCCGATCCGACGCCGCGATTGGTGGCGCTGCCGCCGCAGTTGGGCAGTCCGGGCAGTTGCATTCGGCGGGCCGTGACGTATCCGGAAGCTTCGTTCTGCGTCGCTGAACAGACGCTGCAGGCCTATGCAAGAATTTGGTGCCGGGGGCTACAAAATTGAACGCGTAATAGTTTGTTTTTGTTATTAATCGACTGGCGCGGATGTGCTTGTTGTCCCCGGAGTTGCCCGCGGTTCACGGAGGTCATGGCTGCGCATCACCTACTGAGATCTTCAAGGTCGACTGCGCATTGCAAATATGGACCTCATGGCTCAGACCGGCAGCCTGCGGCCGCTACGCGACCCCTGCACGGGCCCGGTTGCCGCTTGCCGCCACCCTTTAGCCGCTAAACGATTAGGTCTAGGATCTAGGTCATGAGCACCGAACCGACCGACATCACCGCCCGGCTCCATGCCGAAATAGAGGACACGCCGCCGCGTTATCGCGCGCTACTCCTGCGCCTCGTCCACTCGTTCCGCGTCGGCATCGAGGAAGACGAGCCTTGGCCGACTGCGGCGGAGGCCTTCCGTGACAGCTGGCAAGACGTGAAGGCCGGCCGCACGGAGCCGGTGGAGAAACTATGGGAAGACGTCGGCGCGGACTGAGCGCGTGACTGTCCACTACACCGACGCCTTCAAGCGCCAGCTCAAGCGACTTGCACGCAAGTACCGGCAGGTCCGCGCCGATCTCGAACCTCTCATCGAGCAACTCCAAGCTGGCGAAACACCCGGCGAACAGATCCAGGGCGTCAGTTACGCAATGTACAAAGTCCGCTTGCGCAATAGCGATGCGCAACGCGGGACCAGCGGCGGCTACCGCGTCGTCTACTACGTCGTTCGGCCCGACGACACCCTGCTCGTTACTGTCTACTCGAAGTCCGAGCAAGACGATATTGATGCCGAGACCATTGCTCGTATTATCAATCAGGCAAGTCCCATCTCTTCAAAATGAACCCATGATAGATGCCCACACTTGCGACGAATGTGGGAGCGGCGTCGGTGCCGTCGGGGAGATCGATCTGCCGGCCTAAAAATTCCGCGCGCTGGCTGTTGGGGTCGAACGTGCGGATAGTCGGTGGTGCGTCGACGGTCGGCGCACTGCCGGCGAACTATCCCGCTGCCGTCTGCCGGCGTGGCGTTAGTCGGGAGTGGCCACGAGTTCACAAACCAACCGCGACAGCCTGCGGCGCTGCGCCTCGTGTCACTGACAGCGCGCGGCAGGCAAATGCTCCATTCAGAGGGCTGGCATGGGTTAAGCTAGGATTGCGGGCTGTCTGAGGTCGAATGGGGCCATTGTCAGAAAAGGGCTTCACCGGGAAGCCAAGGAATAGGCGTTCCGTGTATGCAGGACAGAATTATCTGCGCCTCTGCTCGTTCTTCGTCGTTAGGGAGATTTTTCCAAGACAATTTCGATTCGGCCCAGTCGCCGCGCATTTTACGGTATGCCTTTAGCTGCACTCGCTGACATTCCGCCAGTTGGAAGTTGGAAGCACGTAGGCATTCAAGTCTAGCCTCCGCTTCCATCGGAATGTGTCGGCTTCCGTGGCCAGCGATTGTGCCTTCTCGTATTCCTCGCGAATCTTCTTCTTGTGTGCGTCTGCCTCTTTGAGGCTCTGAGCTTCCGTGGAGGTAGCGGGAACGACGTATTGAAAGTCTGCTGTTCTGGGAAGGATTTCGCGAGCGTCTTCCCTTTTCTTCAGCTCCGCTTCCTCTTGAGGGTCTGTAATTTTTATGCCCATTTCTGCATAAACTTCTTCCTCTGGCGACTCAGAAACGGGCACTCTCCCTTCGCGGTATGCGCTTTCTTGGAGTTCCCTTTTTGTGCGAGCGCCGCTAAGTATGGCCTCTTGTAGTCTGTACTTTGCCGCGGACTGCGCTTGATCTGCTGCGGGGCCGCCAGCTGCGACTGAACACACATCTCAACGTCGGACTTTTCGCCCGGGTCAACATAGTCACAGCTTGCCAATACAGGCAAGCAACCCAAACAAAGCAGCTTTTCGCAGCCGTGGGATTGTGATGGGCTATCGCATCCTTTGATTGAAAGGGCGGAGAAAATGCTGTCTGCTTTGCGGGAAGAGCACGTGACGAACCCAGGCAGTCCGCCCCGCTGCGTATTCTAGCGACAGACCACTACGATTAGCGAAGTCCTGAATCAGGAGCGCCCACCGTGACGATCGACGAAATGCAAAGCCGTGCTGTGAAAATGCTCGCGGAGAGCGACCCGGATCTAGCCGGCCGCATTATGTGGCGCGTGCAGGACGGGAGATTAGTGACGACGAGGCGTATACAGTGGCGCTTGAATTCTGCAGCGCCAAAGGCTACGTGCTCGCGAGCCTGAACCGGTTCGCACGTTAAGCTCTGGCTAGTCCGTGTCTTTTTGTCTTTGAAGCTTCTTTGTCCGCTTTCGCTGCGTTGTCGCGGTCGATTTCGGTACCCGAATCGGCGTCGCTAGCTCGACGTTCTGTTCCATTGGAACGCCGTCCGTGTTCATTCCAGCCTCGGCGAAAAGACGCACTAGTTTGCCGCGCGCAATCGGGAAGATCTGAAGATTGATTCTATTCGTGATTTCCTCGGTCAAGGCCGGCTCGTCTTGCGCTGTTAACGTCCTGGCGACCGAGTAGAACCCTATCAATGCGCACACGGCAGTCACGGCGGACTTTTCGCCTGCTGATTCCGGCGTCAGTTCAAACGTGAGCGTTGTAGCGATGGCAAATTGTTGGGCTTTAGTTGGCTCTACAGAGGCTCGAACATCCTGCCGAAGCTGGCCGGTGAGCGCGGCTCCTTTCTCCGCCGTCTCGCCCACGGATATGCGAAGTTCGCGAACGACTAGTCGCTCAAGAGTTCCGAGCATCTCAGTGGAATCCGTTCGCTTCAAAGGGTGAAAAGCTGGAAGTCGACGTCGTCTTTGAGCGCGCGACGCTAATTGCCGTTTCAGAGTCCTTTGCGACTTCGATTATTCTAGAAGCGGTAGCCACATTTTCGACTTCATTACCTTGAGCGCCCGCCCACCGAAACACATCAAGTGGAATGTTCGAATCGGCATTGCTCGAAGCCTGAACCGATCGACGTGCTTTGTACTCGCCAACGGCTCGCGCAATCTGTTCAGTCAAGTATGAATTAAGGCTTTGGGCCTCAAGATGGGCTATTTCGTCCGCGTCTTTATGCAAACTGAGGGACATCCTCAGAGTCACCCGCCCCGAGTATTCGGTGTCTTCCTCCTCAAGTGGCGCAGGAAAAGCCTTCTGGTGTTCCACCGAAGCCTTGTGCAGTCCTTCGACAACATCAAGTGCCGTGCTGTACGCGGCGTCGCTCGAATCTTCATAGACGAGCACGTCGGGGAGTTCCCGAACCGAAGCGGCATATAGGGTTTCTCCGTCTAAGACGACTTTCTTGACGGAGATTCCGTAGAGTTCTGGATCAAACATGTCGGCGGCCCTAGGAGTTAATAGCGTCCAGTTCTTGGGCATATCGCTCAATTACACGCTTCATATTTTTAATATATTCGCGCTTCACTTGCGGACTCTTTCCGTGCTCGCACGCAAAATCGGAACCATGAAACTCGCTTAGACCGCGATGCGAGACAGTGTAGTGCGGGAGTACGGCACCGCTCGACTGCAAATCCAAAATTTTCCAAGATTTCCTTTAGCCGCTTGCACGGCATATTGGCTCCAGCGGCGCTTAGTTCCGAAATAGCGTCGGCTGCGCTGATAAGTTTACCCACAGTTGACACCATATGCAGTGTCACTATTGGCGCAATGGAGACGGAATATCGCTGACACGGACGATGCCGAGGTGGCGCACCGAGGCGGTACGTCACAGCTTATCCCGTAAAAGGTGCGGGGCGAGCGCCCAAAACGCGCAGTAGATGTCCCAGCGAAGTTGTGGGAAACAACGGGGGGGTGCCGAAGCGGCGGGCGTGGCAATTCTCAAGAAACTCATGCGGTTAGCCGCTGGATTTGGTGGAGCCGGGGGGGATCGAACCCCCGGCCTCCGCATTGCGAACGCGGCGCTCTCCCAGCTGAGCTACGGCCCCACACGAGCAGGAGCGAAATTCTAGCGGGCGATCCGGCATCGCGCCAGCCCTGGAACGCATTTACTTGCTGAACGGGTGTCTGAAGCGTTGCGTCGGGCGGTGCGGGTTGCAATCATCACGACGATGGATGACCGCTGTCGGTGGTCACGTGAACAGGACACAGGACCAGGATGGAGTAGCGATGAACAGTCCTCATGAAGCCGGCCTGGTGTCCGCTGCCAGCCCCGCGTTTCCGGCGCTCACGCGCGGCACACTCGAGACCCTGCAGGTCAATCTCGGCTATCGCTGCAACCAGGCTTGCACGCACTGCCATGTCGATGCGGGGCCGCTGCGAACCGAAATGATGAGCCGGGAAACGATCGCCGTGGTGCTCGACTACGCGCGGGCCACCCGGCCGACCGTGCTCGACGTGACCGGCGGCGCACCGGAGCTGCATCCGCAATTTCGCGAACTCGTGCAGGCGGCACGGGCTCTGGGGCTGTCGGTGATCGACCGCTGCAACCTGACTATCCTCACCGAGCCGGGGCAGGCGACGCTCGCGGCGTTCCTGGCCGCCGAGCGCGTGCGCGTGATCGCGTCGCTGCCGTGCTACGGGCCGGAGAACGTGGACGCCCAGCGTGGCCACGGGGTGTTCGACAAAAGCATCGCGGGCCTGCGCCAGCTGAACGCGCTGGGCTACGGCGCGCCGGGCAGCGGGCTCGAGCTCAACCTGGTCTATAACCCGGTGGGGCCGCGGTTGCCGCCGGCCCAAGGGCCGCTTGAAGCCGTTTACCGCGAGCGCCTCGCGGCGGATTTCGGGGTGCGCTTCAATCATCTGCTGACGCTTGCCAACATGCCGATAGCGCGCTTTCGCCACGCACTCGAGCGCGACGGCACGTACGCGGATTACCTGCACCTGCTCGTCAGCAGCCATCGTCAGGAAAACCTGAACGCGGTGATGTGCCGCAGCCTGATGAGTGTCGACTGGCGCGGCTACGTGCACGATTGCGACTTCAACCAGATGCTCGGCATCCCGCTGGGAGGCATCGCCGCCGGTGTGCATCTGTCCTCGATGCTTGGCCAAGACGTGACCGGCATGCCGATCGCCGTCGCCGCACACTGCTACGGCTGCACGGCAGGGCAGGGCAGCAGCTGCGGGGGCGCGCTGGCCGCGTGACTGAGCCCGGGCCGCCGGCGGTGTCGATCATCGTGCCGGTACTCAATGAAGCGGCCGGCATCGTGGCCATGCTCGATGCCTTGCAGGGCTGGCGCGGCCACTGCGCGGAGCTGATCGTCGTCGACGGGGGCAGCACCGACGACACCTGCGCACTCGCCGCGCCGCGCTGCGACCGCCTCATCGACGCCCTGCGCGGCCGCGCCGCACAGATGAACGCGGGCGCCGCCTCGAGTCGCGGGGCACTGCTGCTGTTCCTGCATGCCGACACCACCCTCCCGCCAGACGCGCCGCGCCTGCTGGCCAGCCTGGCGGCGCGGGCGCCGGTGTGGGGGCGCTTTGACGTTTCACTCAGCGGCGCGCATCCGCTGCTGGGCCTGATCGCAAGCTGCATGAACTGGCGCTCGCGCCTGACCGCCGTGGCCACCGGCGATCAGGCGATGTTCATCAGCCGCGATTTATTCGCCGAATGCGGCGGCTTTCCGGTGCTGCCGCTGATGGAAGACATCGCGCTGTCAAAACACCTGCGGCGTGTGCAGCGGCCGGCGTGTCTGGCGTCGCGCGTGGTGACGTCCGGCCGGCGCTGGGAGGAGGGCGGCGTGCTGCGCACGATGGGGCTGATGTGGGCTTTGCGGCTTGGCTATGTGCTCGGCGTGCCGCCGGCGCGGCTTGCGCGCTGGTACCGGCACACGCGATGACGACAGCACTCGTGCTGTTTGCGCGCGCGCCGCGGGCGGGGGAGGTCAAGACGCGGCTGATCCCGACGCTGGGCGCGGTGGGTGCGGCTGATCTGTATCGCGATCTGCTGGCGCATGCGCTGGCCCTTGCACGCGCGGCGCCCGTCACCACGCGCTATCTGTATGCGGTGGATACGGCCGCGCGCGACGCTTTCTCGGCCGCGCCGGCTGCCGGCGGTTTCGAGCTGGCGGTGCAGGCAGACGGCGATCTCGGGGCGCGCATGCGCAACGCCTGCGCAGCGGCCTTGCGCACGCACGCGGCGGTGCTCCTGATGGGCGCCGATCTGGTCGATTCCACGGTCGCCGATCTCGCGCTCGCCGCGCGCTGGCTGGCGGAGGATGCCGAGGTCGTGCTCGGGCCTGTCGCGGATGGCGGCTACTGGTTGATCGGCCTGCGTGAGGCGCGCGCAGACGTGTTCGATGCCATGCCCTGGGGCACGGCCAGCGTGTATGCGCAAACCGTGGTACGGCTTGCGGCGACACTGACGCCATGGCGCGCGTTGCCGCTGCGGCATGACATCGATGAAGCGCGGGATCTGGCGGTGCATGCAGAGGCGATTGCAAACCTGCGCAGTCGGCGGGAAGGGCGTTGACGAGCCCTGCCGGCGCTGCGCGACACCGGGGCTACGAGCAGCGTCGCCGCGTGGGCCTCGTCAGCGCACTTTGCGCTGTATGCGTTCGAGTTCGGCGCAGAACTGCGCGATGCGGCGAGCGGTAGTCGGGCTCGGATCGACGAAACGGGCACCGATGCGCGGCACGCGCGGGCGTGCCGGGGCGTCGATGTGCAGCAGTTCGATGTCGGCGAGGATGCTGCGATCTTCAGGCAGCATGAGACGACACATTGCCAGCGCGCCGCGGTCTTCCCCGGCGTCGATCTCGCCGCTGCGGAGGCGGGCGCACAGGCCGCCGACTGACAGATCGCGCAGCTCACCGCGGATTTCGCGCTCGTCGGCAAACACCAGATTGACTTCATATCCCTGGCTCAGCGGCACGGCCACGCGATGCTGGCGACGCCGCTGCGCGTAGACGACTTCTGCAGGAAACGCGACTTTGTAGTAGGGCAGACCGTCCTGTTCGCCGATCTGCTGCACGCGGGTTTCAAAGCGTAATTCGATGCCTTCGACGATCGCCCGCACGTCGATGCGCGGATCGGCCTTGATCAGCGCCTGGCCGGCGGGCGGCGTCAGTTCATCGAGCACGAGGTAGCGCTGATCGCGCACAACCTCGAGGATCGCGCTCGTGAACGGCGTTTTCTCGGGGCCGACATAGACGGTCAGCAGACAGTGCGTCGCGTACGCGCGCTTCAGCAGAACGAAGACTTCGGCGTCGTCGTCGCCAGTCGCGGTGTCGGGGGTGGACGGCCGCGCAGTGCGACCGAGAATGAATTCAAGTACCACGCAGCGCTTCCGGCGTCTGAATCAGACGCGGTCCCAGGCGCGAGATCGCCCGTTGTCGCCGACGCGGCCGCGCGCATTGTAGAGGCGCTCGCCCGGTTGGTGACCGCAGATCAGATCGAGCAGCGAGGTCACGAAATTGCGGCTCGCGTCGATCGCGGCGCCATTGGTGCGGTTGGCCAGGGCACAGCGTGCGAGCAGGGCACGAATCTGCGCCCAATCCTCACTTGCCTCCGGCGCCAGATCGGCGCCTGCGGATGGCAGATTGCATTGAGTGCTCGCTGCGGAAATCGCATTGACCAGCAGCTGCTTCTCGAGGACCGCCGCTTCGAGCCCGCCGGTGTCGCGCTGACGCAGCGCCTCGTACTCGCCGGCGAGCACGCGATCAAAGTCCATGAGCAGGGCACGCAGATGTGCGCGCGCGACATCGTTCGCCATGACTGTCAACCGCCCTGTGGACCGCTCGACAGCATCGCTTCGAAGTTCGACAGCTTCTCAGCCACCGCTTCGGCATCGATCTGATAGCTGCCGTCGGCAATCGCCTGCCGGAATTGTTCGACCTTCTTGCCGTCGACGGCGGGCACATCGGCAACGGATTGCGTGAGTGCCTGCAGGCGGCTGCCCAGGTCGGTCAGTTTGACGACTTCCGAACTCGTCTGCGCGCTGGTCGGCGCAGCCGGCTCCGGCTTGTCGACTTTGGCAACCCTGGATTCCAGCGCGGTCACCACGCTGGCAGATGAACTACTGTTGACTTCAGAAACCATCGGACTTACTCCCTCTTCGTTGGACCAGTTAGCGGCCCTGTAAGTGTTTTGCTTTAAGCAGTTATACGGCTTTGTGACTGTGATCGCACATGCCTTTCGCAGGTGGAATGCCGGTCACGGATTGCCCCTTCCCGAGGCCACCGAGACGATGCCGCTGTCGAGCACTACCCCTTCCACGACCCGTTTCGAGTTCAGATTCCGCACCTGGATGCGCTGCCCCAGCGTGCCGTCGCTCATGGCCGTGCCGGCCACCCGGACTGCGACCGGCCCATTGGCGAGCGACAGCGTGACCGCCTGACCGCGCCGGATGGTCTGTGGCGCCTTCAGGAAATGGGCGCTCAGGTTCACGCCTGCCGCGATCTCGCGGATCGCCACCCGGCCCACTGCCGTCTCGGGCGCGCTGAGCAGGCCGCCCTGGGCGTTCGGCAGCAGACGTGTGACGGTGGCGATATCGGCCGCGGTCACCGTGGCCCCGCGTGCGATCGGCCGTGCCGCCACGAGGAGGGTCTGTTCCTGGCGCACGATCGCCGGCACGAACAGTGTCCACGGGCTGCTGCCGTCACAGCGGATGCCGACCGACGTGTGCCCCGTGGTCCGACTGCCGGGCGCCAGATACGGCGTCAGCGGCTCGCTGCACTGCTGCAGCCGCAGCCGCGGGTCGAGCCGCCCGACTTCCACGTCGACCTTGCCGGTGGCAGGAGTGGTGGCTGCGGCCGTCAGAAACTCGCGCACGCTGGACCGGATGTCCTCCAACGCGTGCACCTCGGCCCGCGCTTCGACGACCGCGACACCGAGCGCGATGGCAGAGGCGATGGCGATAGCCTGCTTGTGGATATGCATGCCCGGAAATATGCAAACACCGTGCCCGCCAGCGATTCAAGCATTTGCCCCGGCGCGACGCTACACAGAGCCAGTAAACCGAGCTGTGGAGCGCACCATGTCGAGCGTAATGGAGAAAGTCGACCGTTTGACGCGGCTCGCGGGGCGGAACCGGCTCGAATTGCTGTTGTTCCGGTTCGCCAACCGTCAAATATTTGGCATCAATGTTTTCAAGGTGCGGGAAGTCCTGAAGTGCCCACCCCTGAGGCCGATTCCGCACTCCCATCGCCACGTGCGGGGCGTCATGCATGCGCGGGGGCAGACTGTCACCATCATCGACCTTGCCGCGGTGCTCGGCCACGGCCGCAGCGAAGGCAGCCGGGACGAGTTCGTGATCGTCACCGAGTACAGCGGCCATGTGCAGGGTTACCTCGTCCAGCATGTCGAACGCATCGTGAACCTGCGCTGGGACGACGTTAAGCCGCCGCCGGTCGGGATCGGCAGCGCAAACTATCTGACCGCCGTGACCACGCTTGAGAATCAGCTCGTGGAGATTCTGGACGTCGAACGCGTGCTGTCCGAAATCATTGGCGTGCGCACCGACGTGTCCAACGAGGTGATGGACAGCGGAACCGCCAATGACGACGTTCCGCGCCGCGTATTCATCGCCGACGATTCGGCCGTGGCCCGCAAGCAGATGGTGCGCGTGATGGAGCAGCTCGGCGTCGAGTACGAACTCGCCGAGAATGGCAAAATCGCGCTCGAGATGCTGCGTCAGTATGCGAGCGAGGGCCCGATTACACAGCG
>Ga0163144_10018740_pt1 | contig 13972 bp, 16 predicted proteins | sample OliLak19BULKMAT1_FD_123175 | JGI IMG/M metagenome (GOLD analysis project Ga0163144, IMG submission 123175) | Freshwater microbial mat bacterial communities from Lake Vanda, McMurdo Dry Valleys, Antarctica - Oligotrophic Lake LV.19.BULKMAT1 | ecosystem: Environmental > Aquatic > Freshwater >... | reverse complement strand
TGCTGATGGCGCTGGCCATCGTCATCAGTCCTATCCCCAGCGGTCCAATCGCGATGGCGGCCGGTGCGATCTATGGGGCGACCGAGGGTGCGTTGCTCAGCAGTGCCGGAGCAGTCCTTGGCGCAATGATCGCCTTCAACCTGTCGCGGCATTTCGGGCGTGGGGCCGTGGCTTCGCTATCCAATCCGATCGCCATCTGGATATGCCGATCACGATCGCAAACGAAACTGATGCTGGTGGTTTTCGCGTCGCGTCTGATCCCGTTCATTTCGTTCGACCTGATCAGCTATGCTGCGGGCCTGACCAACCTGACGCAGGCCAGGTTCGCAGTGGCGACATCGCTCGGCGTGATCCCCATGGCTTTCGCGTTTGCCACGATGGGCACCGGCGTTGCGAAATCGGGGCCGTGGAGCGTTGCGGCGGCGGCTTGTCTGGTGACTTTACTTGTTCCGCTAGTGATATGGCTGGTCGGGATGAACAAGGCCAGCAGCAAGCTTTGAGCGAACATCGGCAACGCGCACGCCGAAGGTAAGCCAGATATGACGGGTTGGCATTTCGCATGTAACCATACCGATCACCGGGGCAGAAACTGCGGGTGATCGTCATGCTGGCATCTGCACGCGGGCGATGGAAAACGATAAGCGGTGTAAGCGGCAGCCATGCCTTGATCACGGTCTTGGCAGCCAGCCGGTCGCGCAGGAAATAGAACAGCAGATAGAAGGTTATGAGCACCTCAACCACCTGACGCAACGACCCTTTGACAAAGATAGCCCCGATGTTGCTCAGCCATGTCGCAATCGATGTCATCATCGACGGCAAGTCGAACTGCCGATCGATCCAGCTTCCGAAGGGGGCCAGGGCAGGATGGCTGTCAAGCAGGGCCTGAAGATCGCCGCTCTCGACACGGGCCTGCAGCGACAGGATCCCGGACGCCGCTTCTGCGATGAGACGTTCGACCACAAATACAGCCGGAACAACCACGACGACGATGACGATGGCCGTCGAAAGAAGCGCCGCGATGTTTGGATGCCTGACGATTTTTTCAACCCGCACATGGAGCGGCAAGAACAAGATCGCCAGCGTAAGCGCCCAGGTAATCGCACTCAGAAAGGGCCACGCGATAAGGACGCAAAGCAGGATGCCCAAGCCCCCGGCCAAGGCCAACGCCAGACGTTTGAGACGGTTGCTGTTTGTCGGTCCGGCTTTTTGTTTCATCTTTTCAGCGCGCGGCCAGATCGAGTGAAAGCAGCCCGATGGTTGAGACCAGTCCTGCAACGGGCACCCACCTTGGGCAGACGAACACATGCAGAGGTGCCGCTGTCTCACGCGACTTGAAACGGATCAGGCTGACATTGATGATCGCAAAAACCACGGGGGTAAAACGTGCGGTCAAATCAGCAAGCCCCAGTCTGAAGACTGCGCTGGCTTTCGGCTCGATCCTTGCGGTGATCCTTGTCGTCTCGGCCGGGCTGCAACAGCGGTTCGGCGGTGCGGGCGTCCTGCTTGCGGCGGTGGTTGCCGGACTGGTTGATACCCATGCGGCTGCGATATCGGTGGCGACGCTCGTGGCGTCGGGAAAAGTCACGCCACAAGACGCCGTCGTTCCGATTCTTGCTGCCCTAACCTCGAACACCTTGTCAAAGATCATCATGGCCGCGACCAGCGGTGTCTGGGCTTTCGCCCTTCGGGTCGTGCCTGGTCTGGTGCTTGTTACACTCGGGGCCTGGGTCGGCACGTTCGCGGCTCTGTTCTGGAACTGACCTGACCGGTCACCAGACAAGATTTGCCAGTACCGACCCCTTTCTTTCGGCTGCATTACTCAGGCTTCAGCATTCGCATCAGCAGACCGTCCTTGCGCCAGAACTGGTGATACAGCGAAGCGGCGAAGTGCAGCGCGATCAGGCCGATGAACACGGGCTTTGCATAGGTGTGCCAATCTCCATACGGGTCGCCATAATAGTAGCCAAGCAGACCTGTGATGGGCACCACGACAAGCAGCGCGTAGAACAGCCAGTGCGAAACCCTGCCCGCCAGTTCGATGGCTCCACTTGTTTCCGGCGGCGGCGGCGGGGCACCGTTTTTCAAGCGCAGCGCGAGCCGGAGGGCAACCAGCGCAAGGATGGCGATGCCGAAGTAATAGTGCATTCCGGCAAGAAAAGCCTCGCCACCCGCAACCGCTTCCCCCTCTTCGGCCGCTTCGATCGCTTCGGTCATGCTTTCGCCGAAGATCAGCTGCGCAAACACCAGCGCGGCAATCAGCCAGTGCAGGCCGATCTGATAGATCGTGTAGCCTCGGACGCTGCCGATCTGGTCTCTTGTCATGGTCATTGCAGGTTCCTTTGCAACAATTTGGAAGGTTGCATGAAGCGCGAGGCATGGCATTGATCGATATCAGTCGCCGTGGTGATGGCACCAACTTGAGTTCTGTGGAGGTTTGGGCCGCGATCACGCCGCCACGCCAAAGACCCATCCGACGGCAGCCGTCGCGGCCATGGCAAGCGCGCCCCAGAAGGTCACGCGGATGGCGCCCTTTAGGATGCCGGCCCCTCCGGCAGTGGCGCCGAGGCCGCCAAGTGCCATCAGGCCGATGAGGGTAGTCCCGGCAACAATCGCCGATATCTGCGCTGCAGGTGCCACGGCCGCCACGATCAGCGGGATGACGGCCCCGGCCGCAAAGGTCATCGCCGAGACCAGCGCCGCCTGGATCGGTCGGGCGGTCACAGTCTCCGAGATGCCAAGCTCGTCCCGCGCATGGGCTCCGAGCGCGTCTTTTTGCGTAAGCTGGACCGCGACCTGCCGTGCCAGTCCTTCGTCAAGCCCACGCCCGATATAGATGCGGGTCAGTTCGTCCAGTTCTGCCTCGGGGGTGTCTTTCAGCTCCTTGGTCTCGCGCGCTAGATCGGCCTGCTCGGCGTCGGTTTGCGAGCTGACCGAAACATACTCACCCGCCGCCATCGACATGGCGCCCGCCACCAGCCCGGCGAGACCGGCGATCAGAATCTCCGGCTGCCCGGACCCGGCGCTCGCCACGCCCACGACCAGACTTGCGGTCGAGACAAGGCCGTCATTCGCCCCCAGCACGGCGGCGCGCAGCCAGCCGATACGATGGACCATGTGGATTTCGGAATACGACAATCTGCTCATGTATTTGGTCCGGTCAATTCGGGGATGTGAGGATATGATGGAGTGGTCCCGCGTGGTCTGATCCGCAGGGCTTGAAATGCGTTCAGGATCACGGTGACGTCGATCACCACTCGCGCCAGGGACCGTTGCACCGGCCCTGAAAGGATGCGCTGCTGAAATCGCCTTACACTCCTGTCGTTCGCAGGGCGCTCTGGCATTTCGTCTTCATGGACGTTTTGGCCAGCGCATGCGCTGATGCAGGTCAAGTTGCGGCGAACTCATCGGGTTGCCGGGCGGTTTGAAACTGCCCGATGACGGGGGGCGAGCGCGGCCCAGGCGTCCCATTGCGACTGAAAGACCTTGCCGGTCAGCCGGCTCAGCAGATGCGTGCGTTCAAGCCGGTCCATCACCGGGCCTTTGACTTCGCTGAAATTCAGGGTTACGCCGCTGTCGCGCAAGCGTTCGTGCAAGACCTCCAGACTTTCCAGCGCGGACAGGTCCACCTCGTTCACGGCCGAGAACATCAGGATCACATGACGGACTGCCTTGTCGTCTGCGAGGCGGCGCAGCAGATGATTTTCGAGGAAGCTTGCATTGGCGAACCACAGGCTTTCGTCGATCCGTAGCGTAAGGATCGCAGGATCGGTCTGCACGTCATGGCGCAGGATGTTGCGGAAATGCTGGGTGCCGGGGACCAGACCCACCTCGGCGATGTGCGGGCGCGACGACCGCCACAGGTGCAGCAGGATCGACAGTGCTACCCCCGCCGTCACCCCCGCCTCGACCCCCATTCCCAGTGTCAGCAGGATGGTCACCGCAACTGCGGCGAAATCGGCGCGGGAGTAGCTCCAGGCCGCGCGCAGGATGCTGAAATCGACCAGGCTGAGGACGGCGACGATGATCGTGGCAGCCAGTGTGGCCGTGGGCAGGTACTGTATGAGAGGTGTCAGGGCCACAGCCGCGACGGTCAGCCCGATGGCGGTAAAGGCCCCGGCAGCGGGTGTCGCGGCACCGGCGTCGAAGTTGACGACTGACCGCGCGAATCCGCCTGTGACCGGATAGCCGCCGGAAAAGGCCGCCCCCAGATTGGCCGCCCCAAGCCCGATCAGCTCCTGATCCGGGTCGATGCGCTGGCGCTTCTTTGCGGCCAGGGTCTGCGCAACCGAGATGGATTCGACAAAGCCGATGACCGATATCAGCAGCGCAGGCAGAGCCAGCGACCGGATCAGATCGGGCGACAGGTCCGGCAGGGTCAGCGGCGGCAGGCTTTGCGGAACGGCACCCACGATGGCCACGCCCTTGGCCCCAAGGTCCAGCTTCGCCACGAGCAGCGTCGTCACCACCACAGCCAGAATCGGCCCGGTCTTGACCCGAATACCCGCGAGCCCCGAAGGCACGCCCAGCCGCATCAGCGCGCCCTTCATGCCCTTGCGGACCCAAAACAGAAAGGCAATGGCCCCTGCCCCCAATGCCAAGGTGATAGGGTTCACCTCTTGCAGATGCTGTCCGAGCGACAGCAGCATCTCGGGCAGGGTCTGGCCGGACGCCTTGACCCCAAGGATATGCTTGACCTGCCCTGTGGCAATCAGAATGCCGCTGGCGGTGATAAAGCCTGCAATAACCGGATGGCTCAGGAAATTGGCGATGAACCCCAGCCGCAACAGACCCATGGCCAGCAGTATCGCCCCCGACAGACCCGCGAGGGTCAGCGCGGCTGCGGCATAACCGATGGTGCCCTGCGCGGCCACCTGCCCCACGGCCGCCGCCGTCATCAGCGACACGACCGCCACCGGCCCCACGGCCAGCGCATTGCTGGTGCCGAAGATCGCATAGAGCATAATCGGCCCGATCGAGGCGTAGATCCCTGCCTCGGGCGGCAGTCCCGCCAGCATGGCATAGGCCAGCGATTGCGGGATCAGCATGATCGTCACGATGACCGCCGCCGTCAGGTCGCTGGACAGCAGCTTGCGGTCATAGTGGCGACCCCAGGTCAGGATCGGGAAGTAGCGCGCAATGGACGAGGCGGACATATGCGGGGTCATTTCTGGAAAATGGCGGCCGGGCGCAGAACGGCGCTACGCCGCACTTCAGCGCCGTGTCGCGTCAAACAGGCTTTGCGCCCGGCCGCCGGAACGGCAATAGGCCAGTACCTTGCCCTCAGCCGAGGTTACGGCGGTATCGAAGGCGTCCACATCCCCCTTGGTCGCCTGACCAGGCGAAATCGGAATGTGATGCGCCTCGAGCCCAGCTGCCTTGGCTGCGGCCTTGATCTCGGCAAACGTTGGCTGCCCCGAATCCTCGTGGTCGGGACGGTTGCAAATCACGGTGCTAAAACCTGCGGCCTTCAATTGAGCCAACTGGGCCGCCGTGATCTGTGGGCTGATCGCGAAGTCTGGCGTTACATGTTTGATATTGTGCATTTCTGTGGTCCTCTTTTGGCGTCTTTCGGCACCGGTCAAAGCCCGTTGACCGGCACTTTCAGCATCGGGCGGCCATCCTTATCGGTGGGCAATTCGCCCGCGCGCATGTTCACTTGCAAAGACGGAATGATCAGCCGAGGCATGGCCAACATCGCATCGCGTTCGGTGCGGAAGGTCACGAACTGCTCTTTCGTGGCGCCGTGGCCGACGTGGATGTTGTGAGCCTTTTCGGCAGCCACCGTAGTTTCCCACTGAATGTCTCGGCCGTTCGGGCCGTAATCGTGGCACATGAACAGGCGCATGTCGTCAGGCAAGGCCAGCACCTTTTGAATGCTGTCGTACAACGTGGCCGCATCGCCGCCGGGAAAGTCGGCGCGGGCCGATCCGCCATCGGGCATGAACAGCGTATCGCCCACGAAAGCCGCATCCCCCATGACATGCACCATGCAGGCCGGCGTATGGCCGGGAGTGTAAATCGCCACCGCGTCCATCGTGCCGATCTTGTAGGCGTCGCCATCCCGGAACAATGCGTCGAACTGCGATCCGTCACGCTGGAACTCGGTGCCTTCGTTGAAAACCTTTCCGAAAGTCTCCTGGACCACCATGATCTTGTCGCCGATGCCGATCTTTCCGCCCAGCTTGCCCTGAATGTAGGGTGCTGCCGACAGGTGGTCGGCGTGGACATGGGTCTCGATGATCCATTCCAGTTTCAGGTGGTACTTCTGGATGTAAGCGATCATCGCATCGGCGTGGTCATAGGTGATGCGTCCAGCGGCATAGTCGATGTCCATCACGGAATCGATGACGGCGCAGGCGCTGGAGGCCGGGTCCTTCACCACATAGCTTATCGTGTTGGTGGCCGCGTCGAAGAACGCCTCAACCTCGGGCTTGACGGACATTTCGATCGGATAGTCGGTCATCATAGTCTCCTTCAGGATCAGGTTTCGCGGCGCAGCACGCGGGCTGCTCGGGCGCCGGTCAGGGCCATCATGGCCTTCGCGGCGAAGATTCCGGCGGTCAGGGCGGCCACGAACGCGATGACGTCAAATCGACCAGTGCCCAATGCAGGCGAGGCACCACCGGGGCAAAAGCCTGCGATGCCCCAGCCGATGCCGAACACCGCCGCTCCGCCCAGCAGTCGGGCATCCAGATTCCGGTTTTCTGGCAGGTGGAATTTGGCTTCAATCATGGGTGCTGCGCGGCGCAGCACGGCGCGGTAGCCGACAAAGGTCACGACCAGCGCCCCGCCCATGACAAAGATCAGCGACGGGTCCCAGTTGCCAGCGACATCGAAGAAGTTCAGCACCTTGGCCGGGTTGGCCATGCCGGAAATCGAGATGCCGATGCCGAAGATCAGCCCGATCAGATAGCTTGAGAAAAGACGCATGGCTCAGGCCCCCAGCACGTGGCGGATAATGAAAACGGTGAGTCCGGTGGTTACCATGAAGGTCACTGTCGCGGCGATGGACCTGCGCGACAGTCGCGCCATTCCGCAGATACCGTGGCCAGACGTACAGCCCGACCCGTAAGTTACGCCGATTCCTACCAGAAACCCGCCGACCAGCAGCATTGGCAGTGACACTGGCACCTGAATTTCAGGCATCTGCCCGGTCAAGGCCAGCACCGCCAATGGCCCGCTGATCATGCCGACCAGCACGGCCAGACGCCAGCCGGTGTCCGGGTGGGTAGTGGGCGTCAGAACGCCGGCCAGAATGCCGGTCGCCCCCATGATGCGTCCCAGCGTGAGCATCAGCAGCACCGAGGCCACGCCGATCAGCGCACCCCCGGCCAGCGACTGCCAAGGCGTGAAAATGGTGTCGATGGCAATCATCTGGCGCAAGTCCGGATGCCAAGCAGCGTGTACAGCGGACAGAACCGCAGTGCTGCGGTAGCGATCATTACCGCCCCGACGGCAAAGATCCCGATCTTCCACGCCCCGATGCCGAGCATTCCGGCACCGAACATCCCGCCGCCACTGAACAGCGCCACAGCAATCAGCGCCACACCAACCGCCAGCCGCAACACTCGGTCCACAGTTCCTACATTCGCAATCATCGCCAGATCTCCTCTTGGGTTCGCGCAATGACTACGCGCTTGCGACAGGGGTTTCAGTGATCATGTCACCAAACCGCACATTGACCGGTCAAGGCTGCAGTTTATGGGATGGCGCCCGTTCAGGCCTTAATGCGGATCAAATGCCGCAAGCTTTTCCAGTCCCGCCCGGTCGATCAGATCAACCACGCCGCGTTACTGTCCGATCCAGCCGCGCCGCTGGAACTCACCCAACTGGCGCGAGATCACCTCGCGCGCGGTGCCAAGTTCGACTGAGAGTTGCTGATGCGTCGCGCGAACCTGATCAGTCATGCGGGCAAGTTCCAGAAGTTTCTGCGCCAGGCGGATATCGACCCGCTGAAATGCGATATCCTCAATGACTTGAAAGAGATCGGTGATCCGCCGCGCATAGGCAGTGAAGATGAAGTTGCGGAAGGCGATGGATTGCGAGACCAACTCATCAAAGACGGTGCGCGGGATGGCAACGGCGCGGATGTCCGTTTCGGCAATGCCTTCCGCCGCATAGTCTTCATGGGCCAGCAGGCAAGCCGTGGTCAGTACGCAGCTTTGCCCCGCCTCAACCCGGTAAAGGACGATCTCGTGGCCTCCTTCGGACACTTGCTGCACCCTGACTCGGCCGTCCAGCAACAAAAGCAGGTTCTCCGGTGATTTTCCCGGGCCAAAGATCACAGTGCCCTCTGGAACGGCGACCACGGCACTCTTGGCGGTCAGCACATCGCGGACCGCAGGCTCAAGGCGGGACAAGCCGGGGAATTGCGCGATCCAGTCTGCTGTCATGATGCGGCCTCCTTGGTTGCGCGATCCGGCCCCGGGTCCTGGGCAGGAGTCAGGCGCGGGTGAGTTTCTTTGCATCAGTAGAACAAAATTCCACCAAAGGTTACCATTGGGAGCGCCACAAACCAGATTACCGACCCCAGCCCGCCAGCAAGATGAGCGACGATTCAGGCAAAACGCACTGATCCTTCATCGGGTCTGGTCCTGATTTGCGGAGCTGGTGCCGTGCAGATGGATGCAGGCGGAAAAGCCGGTGAGTTTTCCGGAAAGGGGAGAGGTAAGGCGGAGGGGCGACCTGATCCGTTCGGCAATGGTGTGGACGATGGCAAGGCCGAGACCGCTGCCCTCGCCCGCAGCCTTGCCGCGCACGAAGCGGCCGGAAAGGGTGGCAAGATCGTTGGGCGGGATCGGCGGACAGTCGTTTTCCATGGTCAGGGTGCCGTCCCTGTCGAGGCTGACAATGACCCGCCCATGCCCATGCCGCAGGGCATTTTCGATCAGGTTGCGGGCGATGATCGCCACGACATCGGGGTCGATGTCCGACACCACCGCCGTTTCGGGCAGGGACAGCGCCACGTGCCCGGTGTCGGTGCCATGGCCAAAGTCGCCCGCGACGATCCGCAGGACCGGGCGCAAGTCCTGGGGGGTGTCGACCAAAAGCCGCGCGCCTTCGGCCCGTGCCAGTTGCATAAGTCGTTCCGAAAGCCGGGTCAGGCGTTTCAGCGTCGCCTCGATCTCGCCTGCCCGCCGAGCGCTTTCCGGATCGGTCGAAGTTTGGCGCAGGCGCTGCACTTGCGCCAGCGCCCCGGCCAGTGGCGTGCGCAACTCGTGCGCTGCTTTGGCGGTAAAGCTGCGTTCGGCGGTGAAGGCGGCGTCAAGCCGGGTCAAAAGCTGGTTCAGCGTTTCGGCGATGGGGCGAAGTTCTGTGGCCATGATGTTCGCCGGAAGGGGCGAGAGGTCCTTCACCCCCCTCCGCGCCAGTTGGGCGCGCAGCTCGCCAAGCGGGCGCAGGCCGAAACCAAGCCCAAAGAAGATGCCTGCAATGCTGAGCGGGATCATCACCACCAGGGGCAGCGCCAGCGACAGGGTCATCTCGCGCGTCACTTCATGCCGGTGTGCCAGGGGCTCGGCGATGGTCAGGGCGACGGTGCCGCTGACGGCGGACTCATGGTAGAACCGCGCGTCGGCGGTTTCGTAAAATCCGCTGTCGGTGAAGGCGGGAAAACCCGCAGGTTCGGCACGGTGCGAAGTCAGAAGGATGCGGCCCCGGTCGTCACGCACAATATAGGTGAAGTATTCCTCATGCTCGTCCAGCGCCATCACGTGCTGGGTTACGCCCTCTTCCTCACGGCCCAGCACATCCACGACGGCCAGTTGCAGGATGCGCTGGCCGGTTTCCTGCAAGGCGGAGTCAAACACCTCCTCCAGTTCCGAGGTCAGCAGCCGCGCGGTCACCGCCGCCGTTCCCAGCCAGATCAGCGTGACGATCAACGACAACGCAGCAGCCGAGCGCAGGCGAATGGAGGCGCGCGTCACGCCGGACCCAGCCGTTAGCCAAGCCCGCGTTCGGTGACGATGACACCGGCGCCCAGCTTCTTGCGAAGGCGGCTGACATGCACTTCGATCGTGTTGCTTTCAACCTCGGCATCGAAGGAGTAACGTCTTTCTTCCAGATGCGGTTTCGACAGAAGCTGGCCGGGTTTTTGCAGGAAAGCCTCGAACAGCGCCCATTCCCGGGCCGTCAGGGGGATGGCACGCCCCGCCTTGATTGCCCGACGTTCGGCAAGATCGATGGACAGATCGCCTAGCGTTATCATTGGGTTGGGATTGCCGGAATAGCGGCGGGCGACGGCACCGATGCGGGCAGACAGTTCGGACAGGTCAAAGGGTTTGACCAGATAGTCATCAGCCCCCGCGTTCAGCCCCTCGATCCGGTCGGACACCTGGTCGAGCGCGGTCATGATGATGACAGGGGTCTGGCTGCCCTTGGCCCGCAGCGCGCGCAGGAAGGGCAGCCCCCGGCCATCGGGCAGCATCAGGTCCAGCAGGATCAGGTCGAAACTGGTGGTGGCAAGGGCATCGGACGCGTCGTCCAGCCGCGCGGCCCAGTCGACGGAATGACCCTCGCCCTCAGCTTGCTCTCGCAAAGCCGTGGCGATCACGCGGTCATCCTCGATCAGCAAGATCCGCATTCGGGGCAGTCTCCTTTGGCCCCCCGCATAGCGCGCGAACCTGACGGCCACCTGAAGCAGATTGTCGTGCGGCTTCAGGCTGGCGTCAGCTTCACCCGCCATAAGGCCTGCAAGAGCCGTAACGGAGTGTCGCCCATGCACAGGATATCAACAAAGCTGATGCTGACCTTGATGCTGAGCACAACCCCGGCGCTGGCGGGTGACGATTGCGCCGTGCCGATGACCAAATGGCAACCGCGTGAGGCGGTGGTGAAATTGGCCGCCGACAATGGCTGGAGCCTGCGCCGGATCCGGATCGACGACGGCTGCTACGAGGTGATCGGCCGCGATGCCGAAGGCCGCGCGATCGAAGTGAAGCTCGACCCCGCAACGCTGGCGGTCGTCGAAATGGAGTTCGAGGACGATCACAAGGACGGCGAAGAACGTGGCCACGACGGCCATGACGATTGACCGGGACGTCGGCGCGGTTGCGCGGCCCGGACCCCAGACCTGTAGGAGACCCAAAATGAAACGTGCCTTTGCCACAATGCTTTTGACGACCACCCTTGGTGCAGGCTCGGCCGCCTTTGCCGCCGGTCAGGGCCTGACGCTTCTGCCCGTTGCAGGCCTGACCTCCGGCCTGGCGCCAGATGCAGCCCTGACTCTGATCGACGATGACGGTGACGAGGGTGGCAGCGGCTGGTTCTGATCGCTGTCGGACGATGACGACGAAGACGATTGTGAGGGGGATGACGACGACGAGGGGGAGGACTGCTCCACCGGTGCCGCCGGAAACGCCGCAAAGGCAGGCACGGTTGCGCCGCCGAAGAACGGGCTTTTCATCAACGGCACCGCGCCAGTGGTGAAGTCGAACTGATCCCCTGAAAACCGGAGTGAAGACCATGAAATCCCTGCTCGCAGCCCTTGCCCTGTCCACCGCCCTGATCGCCCCCGGCCTTGCCATGGCGCGCCCGGTCACCCTGACGGTCAACATGACGCAATATGGTGGGCGGGGGGCTTACCTTGCCGTCTATGTCACGGACGCCTCGGGTGCCTATGCCGGCAGCCTGTGGATGGCAGGCGGAAAGTCTGGTTATTACAAGCATCTGAGCGACTGGATGCAGTTCACCGGGGGGGATGTGGCGCAGGTTGACGGGATCACCGGGGCCAGCGTCGGTTCGGGTCGAAAGCTGGAACTGACGATGGATCTTGCCGACGCCCTGTTCGACGCGGGCTACACCCTGCACATCGACGCCGCTGCCGAAGATATGCGCGACAGCCCGAATGAGGTGGCCGTGCCTCTGACCGCCGCCGGGGTCGGGCAACCCGTGCCGGGCCGCCGCTACATCGCCGACTTCACCTACGGTTTCTGATCCGACCTGTCCCATGCTTCGCCAATTTCACCGCTGGCCCGGCCTGTTGGCTGCGGCCCTGATCCTTGCCATTGCCATTAGCGGGGCCGCCTTGTCGCTGTTCCCGGCGATTGAGCGGCTGTCCTCTCTGGCGCCGGTCAGCGGGCAGACGGTTGGCGATCTGGCGGCAAAGGTGCTGACAGCGCATCCGGGGGTGGAACAGATCCGCCGCGCGCCCTCCGGCAAGATCACCGCTTATTGGTTTGATGCGGGTATGGCTGGCGCGGCGGTGGTGGACCCTGCCACCGGGCAGGACATTGCCAGCGCCGATCAGGGCGCGGTGCAACGCTGGCTGGTTGATTTTCACCGGTCGCTGCTCCTCGGTGATGGCGGGCGCTATGCCACGGCAGCCGGGGCGCTGGCGCTGCTGCTTCTGGCGCTGTCGGGGGCAATGCTGGTGGCACGGCGGCAGGGTGGTTGGGGCCGCTGGTCTGCGGCGATCAAGGGGCCATGGGCCGGGCGCTGGCATGCCGAACTGGCGCGGGTGGCGGTGGTCGGGCTGGCACTTTCGGCGTTGACCGCACTGTGGATGACGGCGGCGATCTTCGATCTTTTGCCGGTGGATGAGGCGAACCCGGTCCTGCCTGCGGCGGTCAGTGGCCAGACCGAGCTTTCGCCTGCCGCGATGGTCGCGCTGCAGGGCACCCCGGTGGCAGCCTTGCGCGACCTGACCTTTCCCTATGCCGGGGACGCGACGGACGTGTTCACGCTGACCATCGGGTCGGGGACCGGCTATGTCGATCAGGGCACGGGGGAGATGCTGGCTTGGGCTGCTCCGGGTCCGTGGACGGTGGTGGAAGAGTGGATTTATCTTCTGCACACCGGCGATGGTGCGCCGCTTTGGGGGCTGATCGTTGGCCTTGCGGCGCTGACCGTGCCGGTTTTGTCGCTAACCGGAACGCTGATCTGGTGGCGCAATAGTCAAAGCCGCCCGCGTTTGCGCGGGATGGTGGCAGCAGAGGGTGCTGAAACGGTGATCCTGGTCGGCAGCGAAGGCGGCAGCAGCTGGGGTTTTGCCGCAGCCCTTGCCCGCGGATTGCAAGGGGGTGTGCATCTGGCCCCCCTCTCCTCCTTCGCGCCCTTGTCCTACAAACGTGCCAAGCGGATTGTCATGATGACGGCAACGTGGGGTGACGGCGATGCGCCAAGCTCGGCCAAGGGCGCGTTGGAGCGGGTGGCGAAGGCCGCCCCCCTGCCCCGCGTGCCAATGGTGGTGCTTGGCTTTGGCGACCGCAGCTTTCCCGCCTTCTGCGCCTTTGCCGAGGCGGTGGAGGCCGCCATCCGGACCGCAGGCTGGGCGATGCCGATGCCGCTGGACCGGATCGACCGGCAGTCTCCGCAGGCCTTTGCCCGCTGGTCGCGCAGGTTTGGTGATCTGATCGGCCTGCCGCTGGACATCACCCACCAACCGATCCCACCGCAAAGCACTGATCTGTGCCTTCTGTCGCGGAAGGATTATGGCGAAAGCGTTCAGGCCCCGACGGTGATCCTGCGGTTTGCGATGCCGGACGTTGGCCTCTGGCACCGGCTTACCGGGCGCGGCTTCGGGCGGTTCCGGGCGGGCGATCTGCTTGGCATCGTGCCGAAGGGCGACACGGTGGCCCGGTTCTACTCGCTGGCTTCCGGCCAGTCGGACGGGTTTGTCGAGATCGTCGTACGCAAGCATCCGGGCGGTCTTTGCTCGGGTCAACTGATGGCCTTGCAGCCAGGTGATTTCGTGCAGGGGTTCTTGCGCCCAAATCCGGGATTCCAGCCGGACCGCACGCAAGCGCCGCTGATCCTCATCGGGGCGGGCGCGGGGATCGGCCCCTTGGCCGGATTCCTGCGGGCCAACTGGGGGCAAAGGGCGATGCATCTGTGGTTCGGTGCGCGTCACCCGCAAGCGGATTTCCTTTACGCCGAGGACCTGACTGCGTGGAAAACCGACGGGAGACTCACGGATTTGCACACCGCCTTTTCCCGCACCGGGCGGCGGCACTATGTGCAGGACGCGCTGCGA
>Ga0163144_10018739_pt1 | contig 13972 bp, 18 predicted proteins | sample OliLak19BULKMAT1_FD_123175 | JGI IMG/M metagenome (GOLD analysis project Ga0163144, IMG submission 123175) | Freshwater microbial mat bacterial communities from Lake Vanda, McMurdo Dry Valleys, Antarctica - Oligotrophic Lake LV.19.BULKMAT1 | ecosystem: Environmental > Aquatic > Freshwater >... | reverse complement strand
GATCGAGGAGACATTTTATGATGCAAAACGTTTTGAGAGCTATTGGAGGAATCGAGAACTACGGGATCATTTCCGTCTGTCTGTTCTTTTCTGTGTTCGTCACGGCGTTGGTCCTGGCGCTGATGAAAAATAAATCATTCTGCAAACACATGAGTTCGCTCCCGCTTGAAGATGAGAATTCTGCCCCGGTCCGATCGGAGGCCGCCCATGAATAATCAAAACCCGGTCGGCAACGACTCAAACCTGTTGGAACACGAAGCGGACGGAATCCGCGAACTCGACAATTTGCTGCCAAGATGGTGGGTCTGGCTTTTTTACCTGACCATCATTTTCTCCGTGGCTTACCTCGGATATTATCACGTGTTAAAAGCAGGAGATTCCCAGGCGGTCGAATACCAGAAGGAATTTGACGCCGGTGAAAAAATCAAAAAGGTCGCTCTTGAAATCTTTGAAGACTCCATCGCCAAGCTTGAACCTTCGAAGGACAACAGCATTCTGGCCATTGGGCACCAAGTTTTCCTGACAAGCTGCGCCCCCTGCCACCGTGCAGACGGCGGGGGTCTTGTTGGTTCAAACCTGACGGATGACTACTGGGTTCATGGATCCAAGTTCGAAGACTCCTTGAAGGTCATCTGGAACGGGGTGCCGGAAAAGGGGATGGTGACATGGAAGGGAATGCTCACCCCGGGTCAGATACACGCGGTGGCAAGCCACATCTTCACTTTGCGTGGAACCCGGCCGCCGAATCCGAAACCGCCTGAAAACATCCAGGTCGCCCCTTCCGGGCCGAGCATCTACGAATGAGCCGGAAACCGAGTTCAAAATCAGATGATTTATCCGGCCCGCTTTCAACGGCCGACCTGGATTTCCGCGATCACCTGGCCACGGCCGACAGGCAGGGAAACAGGCGCTGGATCTTTGCCCGGCAACCGAACGGCCGTTATTATCGTTGGCGCACTCATGTCAGCTGGCTGCTCCTGGGTATCCTGTTCGTCGGACCGTTCGTGAAGATCAACGGAAATCCTTTGCTGCTCCTGAACATCGTCGAACGGCGGTTCTCTATTCTGGGACAGATTTTCTGGCCGCAAGACATGGCCATTTTTGCCGTGGCGCTGCTCCTGTTCATCATGAGCATCATGATTTTCACCTCGGCTTTCGGACGGCTCTGGTGCGGATGGACCTGCCCCCAGACCCTGTTAATGGAAATGGTCTTCAGGAAGATCGAGTATGCGATCGAGGGCGATGCTCCCGCCCAGCGCAGGCTGCGCGACGCGCCCTGGACCGGTTCGAAAGTTTTCAAGAAAACCCTGAAACATCTCACTTTTTTTGCGCTTTCGCTCCTCATCGCCAACACCCTGCTCAGTTACATCATCGGCTTCGAGGATCTGATCATGATCGTAACCGACGATCCGCGTCATCACCTGACCGGGCTCGGTTTTATGATCGGGTTCACCGTGATGTTTTACCTACTTTTCGCGCGGTTCAGGGAACAGGCATGCACGTTCATCTGCCCTTACGGACGCTTACAATCCACGGTCCTGGATGAGAACAGCTTGGTGGTCGCCTACGACTACAAACGGGGTGAAAAACGCGCCCCGATGCACCGGGATCAAAGCTGGCAGGCCCGGACATCGGAAGGGCTCGGCGATTGCGTGAACTGCCGGGCCTGCGTGGCCGTTTGCCCGACAGGCATTGATATCCGCAATGGAACCCAGATGGAATGCGTTCACTGCGCCGCCTGCATCGACGCCTGCGATTCGATCATGGAAAAAGTCGGGCGCCCGGCAGGGCTCATCCGCTACGCATCGCTCAACACCATCGAGAAAGGCCAGCCGTTCCGGTTCACCTCGCGGATGGCCGTTTACAGCGTGGTTTTATGCGCGCTGGCGGGCTTGCTCGCCGTGCTTGTTTTCACCCGGTCACCCGTGGAAACCACGATCCTGAGGGCGCCCGGAGCCCTCTTCCAGCAAACGGCCCAGGGAACTTTCGAAAACCTTTACCTGCTTAAAATTGTAAATAAAACCTCACGCCACATGCCGGTCGAACTGAAACTCGAAAGTCCCCGCGGCTCTCTCAGAGTTTTGGGAGGAGAGCTTGTCGTGCCCAAGGGACAACTCAGCCAGACTTCGATCCTCATCGATCTCCAGGCCGCCGATCTGAGCGGAGGACGGACAAAAATCAAGGTCGGGGTTTATTCCATGGGAAAACGGCTGGAGGGGGTGGACACCGTCTTCCTCGGGCCGCGTTCGGACACCAAATAATTTATGATCGCCACAACTGCAATTCACCGAAGCCCGTGGCCGGTTGCCATCATCACATTCTTCATCTTCATCATCACGACCATCGTGTTTTTTATCACGTGGGCGGTGCGCCAGGAAGTTGATCTGGTGCGAAAAAACTATTACGCGCACGAGATCGAGTTCCAGAGCCATCTGGACAAAATAAACCGGGCGGCGAGCCTGACATCTCCCGCTTCTATCACCTATCAACCCGCAACTCGTCGATTGCGGGTTCTCCTCCCGCCGGAGCATCAGCCGGTCTCGGGCCGGATCGAATTATACCGTCCTTCCAACGCGCGCCTGGACAAAACCATCAGGCTCGATCCCGCCGTTGACGGTTCGCAACAGATCGACACCAGCCACCTCGCCGACGGTCTCTGGAAAGTCCGTTTGAACTGGCTCTTCAAAGATGTGGAGTACTTCAAGGAGGAGATAATCGTCATGGGCGGGGGAAATCATTAACCATGGAACCTTGGACCGCATTTTTATTGGGACTTTTCGGCAGCCTGCATTGTGCGGGAATGTGCGGTCCGCTGGCGCTGGCCATGCCCGGCAACCCAAACGCCAAAGCGCGGTTTCTCCTGGGACGACTGGCCTACAACCTGGGGCGGGTCACCACGTATGCCATGCTGGGCGCACTCTTCGGACTGGCCGGTGCCAGCATCGCCTTGATCGGACTGCAAAGCTGGCTGTCGGTCGCCACCGGTGTTTTCATCCTGGCGACAGTGCTGGTTGGTTCGCGGATTTCCACACAACCAATCCGTGCGGTGGACCGGCTCAAATCGCTTTTTGGGAAATTACTTCAGAAAGAAACTCCTGCGGCGACCTACACTCTTGGAATGCTCAACGGACTGTTGCCCTGCGGCATGGTTTACGTGGCCTGCGCCGCAGCCGCCGCGTCCAATGGTCTTCTTGCCGGGACTGGTTACATGATCGCATTCGGGGCTGGGACAATTCCGATGATGTTGACGATCGGGTTGGCCGGTAAAAAACTCCAGTTCCGGCTGAGGTTCAAGCTGGCGCGTTTCATCCCGGTTTATCTGATCCTGCTCGGGCTGTTCTTGATCGTCCGAGGGCTTCCGTTCCCCGAAGGCACGCGGACCTGCTGCGGCATACCCGTTCTGAGCCACAAATGATTATGGTTTCGCCGGACCACGTCGATCTGGCAGAATCTCAACCACAGCGGATCAATGCGTTGATCGAACCAGCTTGGCATCTTCTGAACAATGAACTGATACTGTCATGAACAACCTTGAAACAGAAAACCTGGCCTTCCGTCAGGTCACCAACGAATTGCAGCCTCTGCTCCGCGACACGGCCCGACGGCTGAGCCTGGTCTTTCAGGATAAAGTCGTCATGTCGGAAACCCCGCAGGAAGCATTTCAAGCTTTGGAATTCACCGTCAAGGCGATCGCCGCCGCAATCCGTTTGATGGACGCTGTCGCTCCCAGGAAACATCCTGCGGCGGCCGCCTCCCCGGGATCGCCCACCCGCCAGCAGGCTCAGTTCCTCGCCTTCATCCGCGAGTATATGATGAATAACCATGATGGAGTCGCCCCCACCCATGCGGCTTTCCAGAAATTCTTCAACCTGACGCCTCCTTCGGTGAACTCCATGCTGATCCGGCTCGAGCGCCGGGGATTCATCCGACGGATTCCCCATAAAGCACGGGGCATCGAACTGACCATCGATCCCGATCTGATTCCGCCCCTGGACCAGACTTTTAAATTCGGATAGGAGGTTGAAACAAGATATATCATATGGTATATACCAATCAACTATGACAACCGCCAAGGTATTCATGAATGGACGCAGCCAGGCGATCCGGCTGCCGAAGGAGTTCCGGGTTAAAAGCGGTGAGGTCCGCCTCAAGCGCGTGCCCGGTGGAATTCTCATCATGGAGCGTGACCCGTGGGAAATCTGCCTTGAAGCCTGTCAGGAATTGTCCGACGACTTCATGAAGGAGCGTATCCAACCTCCGGCTCAAAAACGTGATTGGGGCAAATAGAAATGATCTTCCTGCTCGATACCAACATCATCGTCTATTTGGTCCGGGGACTGAAACTTCGCGAAAATCCCAACACACAACAACGAGACCGGCACAAGATGGCGGTCCGTATCCTTGACCGTGCGCAAAAGCAAAAGACCGCCGGTCATGATGTAGCGTTGTCTGCGGTGAGCGTGGCAGAACTGGAGTTTGGCGCCCGCAACAGCGGCGACTACGAGTCCGAATTGGATGCCATGCGCAGGGCGATCACACCTTTTCGTCGTTTTCCATTCGACGCCGACGAATGCGCCGCACATTACGGAGTCATCCGTTACAAATTGGAATCATCAGGCAGACCGATCGGCTCGCTCGACACACTCATAGCTGCCCATGCGCTGGCCCTCGACGCGATTCTGGTGACAAACAACACTTCTGAATTTTCCAGGGTACCCGGGCTTAGATGTGAGAATTGGGCAGGTTGATGCCGGAGAAAAAGGGCGACTCGCCGGAATTTGATCACGCGCTTCCCTTCAAAGTCCGGCAATTTTCGTTTGGAAATTGTCAAGAAACGGTGAGTCCGTCGCGGCCTCCTGAAGCAGGTTGTGGGTGTCATGCCATTCAACCTGAATCCACCGCCGCCGCAGGTTTCAAGACCGTCTCCCGACACACCCGCATCGAAACGGTTACGTCGCAATTACACCAGTAGGCTCCGTTTCCTCGACGCCTGCCATTGCCGTCCGACGGACCGTCCGCCGATTTGGATGATGCGCCAGGCCGGGCGCTGCCTTCCTGAATACCGCGCTTTAAAGGAAAAATATTCCTTTCTGCAACTGGTTCGGACTCCGGAACTCGCGACGGAAGTCACCTTGCAGCCGATCCGCCGGTTTGGTTTTGATGCGGCCATACTTTTCAGCGACATCCTGGTGGTTCCAGAGGCCATGGGGCAGGGCTATTCTTTTCGTGATGGCGGCGGCATCGCCATGGATTTCGCCCTCCGTGAACCTTCGGACATCCGAAAGCTCAACACCGAGGCGATTGAGGACCGGCTGCAATACGTCAGCGCTGCATTGACCTCTATCAAATATCACCTGAGCAATGAAACAGCCTTGCTCGGATTCGCAGGTTCGCCCTGGACACTCGCTAATTTCATGCTTGAAGGGGGAAGCTCCAAAACCCCCTCAAGAGCACTGGAATTGTTCCGGACCAACCGGAGCCTTCTATATCAGCTGCTCGAGAAATTGACGGTGGCGGTCACCAAGTTCCTCCGTCAACAGGTGGCTGCGGGTGTGGATGCGATTCAAATTTTTGACAGCCACGGCGGCATCCTTCCCAAGGACTGGTTTCATGCGGCGTCCGGAGAGTGGATTCACCGGATCATCTCCGAGATCGATGAGGAGATTCCTGTGATCCTTTTTTCCAAGGGGACGCGGGACTGGCGCAGCCTGTCGAACAGTGGCGCCAACGTGATCGGCATCGATCACACGTTTGATCTTCTGGACGCACGCCGGGCGCTTCCAGCGGAAATAGCGATCCAGGGCAATCTCAGCCCGGAACTCCTTCTCGCACTCTCGCCGAAGGAACTGGGTTTCGCCACAGAATCACTCTTGCGCAAAATGCAGGGCCGTGACGGCTACATCTTTAATCTTGGGCACGGTGTTCCTCCAAACACACCGGTCGAAAACATCGCCCGCGTGGTGGAGACCGTACGAAATTTCCATGAGTAAACTCGACGTCGATCTGGAACTGATCAGGAAATACAATGTGACGGGGCCACGCTACACCTCGTATCCTCCAGCCACGCGCTTCAGCGAGTCGGTGAGCTGGTCGAGGATCTCCGAAGAAATCCCGGCCCCGAACGAAACAGAGCGGGATCTCTCGCTCTATTTTCACATCCCCTTCTGTGAATCGCTCTGCTGGTACTGCGGATGCAACACGGTCATCACCACTCAAAAATCCCAAAGCCAGACCTATTTGAACTACATCGAGCGGGAAATGAGCCTGATGGAGCCGCTCATCAATCCGGCACGAAAGGTCTCTCAGATTCACATCGGCGGAGGCACGCCAACCTTCCTGAGCCCGGATGAGATCCGTCGCCTGGGGGAAATGATCCGGTCACGCTTCAATCTGGCCTCGGATTTGGAAGGAGGAGTGGAGATTGATCCGCGCCGGCTGACCTTTGAACATGTGGCCGCGTTGCGTGAGGCCGGTTTCAACCGTGCCTCCATTGGCGTGCAGGATTTTGATCCCAAGGTGCAGTTCGCGGTGCATCGGATTCAAACGAAGGAACAAACAGGGAATGCGGTCCGATGGCTCCGCGACCTGGCGTTTGAATCGATCAACATCGATCTCATCTACGGGCTGCCTTATCAAACGCCCGCGTCGTTTGCGCGCACGCTCGATTCTGTGCTGGAACTCGATCCGGATCGTCTTGCGGTTTTCAGCTATGCTCATGTTCCATGGCTCAAACCGGCGCAGAAAATCCTGGAACAGGCACTGCCGTCGGCCGAGGAAAAAATGACGATCTTGAAGCAGGTGATCGAGACCCTGACTGCGGGAGGCGGATACAACTACATCGGCATGGACCATTTTGCGAAACCGGTGGATGAGCTGAGCCTGGCGCAAAAAAACAGGACGTTGTGCCGCAATTTCCAGGGATACAGCACCAAGGGCGGTTCGGACATTTATTCGTTCGGAGTTTCAGCCATTTCCCAAAGCAAAAATGTTTACTGGCAGAACACCAAGGAACTGTCCGGCTATTATCAAAAGTTGGATCAAGGACTCCACCCCTGCCAGCGCGGATACATCCTGGACCAGGACGACATTATACGCCGGGAGACCATCATGCGGTTGATGTGCGACTTTTCCCTGAATTTCGACGCCATGTCTCATCAGACCGGAACCGGGTTCACCGAATATTTCGAGAGGGAGCTGAAATCACTGGAGGAACTCCAAGACGACGGCCTGGTCAAATTCAACCAGGGCGGTTTCGACGTCACCGAAACCGGACGTCTTTTCATCCGCAACATTGCGATGTGTTTCGACGCCCATCTGCCATGCGAAACGGAACGGCGCTTCTCACGAACCGTATGAACAGTGTCGCCATTGTCGGGGCTGGCATCACCGGCCTGACCGCCGCCTATGAACTGAAATCAAAAGGCATTCCGGTCACCGTTTACGAATCTTCCGCACGCGTTGGCGGCGTGATCCAGAGTGTCCGGCGCGACGGTTTTCTGGCCGAGCACGGCCCGAACACGATTTTGGAAACTTCACCTGTAATCACTGCTTTGCTGCGTGATCTCGGGCTTGACTCCAAACGCATCTATTCCGATCCAGGAGCAAAAAAACGTTACATCCTGCGACACGGTTTGCCGATGGAAGTTCCAGGATCTGTAATCGAATTTCTCCGGAGCGAATTGTTTTCTTTCCGCGCAAAATGCCGGTTGCCGTTTGAAATGCTGGTGCGGAAAGCCTCCTCCGACGTCGAGGAGAGCGTGTCTGAATTTGTGCTGCGCCGCCTAGGGCGCGAGTTCCTGGATTACGCGATCAATCCAATGATCGGCGGCATCTATGCGGGCGATCCCGACCGTCTCTCCGTAACCCACGCCTTTCCCCGGCTGCACGAAGTGGAGCAACGATACGGTTCCCTGCTCCTGGGCCAGCTGCTCGGTGCTCGAGAAAGGCGGAAACGCCAGGAAACTTCGAAACAGTCCGCGCCAAAATTCTCCTTTCCCGACGGACTGCAAACGCTCACCGATCGATTGCATCAAAAGCTGCAGGAAGATGTCCGGCTTCGATCTTCAGTCCGGAACATACGAAGACGCCATGGAGCATGGGAAGTGTCGCTGGCCGGCTCTTCAGGCGCGGGAAAGCCGCACTCCGCAGTCCTGCTGGCGGCGCCAGGAGGAAGGCTGGCGAACATTCAGCTTGAACCACAAAAACCAAACTCCAGCACGTTGCTGGCGTTTCTGGGTGAAATTCGTTACGCCCCCGTGGCCAGCCTAGTCCTTGGTTTTCGGAGGGAAGATGTCTCACACCCTCTGGACGGCTTCGGAGTTTTGATTCCGGAAATGGAGAAGAGAAGTTTTCTGGGAGTGATTTTTTCCTCCTCGTTGTTTCCCAACCGGGCTCCTGATGGCCACGTGACCGTGACCTGTTATCTGGGCGGAACAAGGTCTCCGGAATTGGCAGGCTGCGAAAAAGCAACCGCCCTGGCCCTTGTGCTCAAAGAACTCAGATCGATACTGGGGGTGAAGGGCTTACCGGTTTTCGTCGAGCATGTCATCTGGCCCAAAGCGATTCCCCAATATGAAGTCGGTTTCGGTCGATTTAAAAAGGCGATGGACTCGGTCGAAGCGGTCCATCCGGGTTTACACCTGGCAGGCCATTTCCGAAATGGAATTTCTTTGGGCGATTCCATTCTGGCCGGGCATGACGTCGCTCAGCGCATCCGCGATTTTGTAACCAGCGGACCCGCTGAAAATTTAGAGACAGCCGGTTCGATGACAAATTTTCCCCCCGAACTGCAGGAAACAACGTGAGCATGATGTCGACGAATTTCGTGGACGCTGGCGTAGCGCGGCTGTGCCTCAGAGATCAGCCGCAGCACATGACAGTCATCGAGAGCATGGATGGTCCCCTAGAGTCAAAGTCTTGCAATCCACTGCGGCTGGTCGGGGCGACACAGCCGCGCTCCATTCGAAACCGCGCTTCCGTTCGGCCCTGCTTTTTAGCCCTGTCGGCCCACACCAACCATTTTTCCCAATGACTAAAAAAGCAGTTCTTCTAGTAAATCTCGGCTCTCCTGACTCCCCATCAGTGCCCGATGTGCGGCGTTATCTGCGCGAATTCCTCATGGATGGACGGGTCATGGATGCTCCGTGGCCCATTCGTGCGGCAGTGGTGAATTTCGCCATCCTTCCGAAAAGGCCGCACGCATCTGCGGAGGCCTATCGGTCTGTCTGGACAAAAGAAGGTGCGCCTTTGATTGTCATGAGCCGCAAAATTCAATCCGCCTTGCAGACACGGCTTGCAATCCCGGTGGAGCTCGCGATGCGATACCAAAATCCTTCCATCCATGCGGTGGTGGAAAGCCTTTCCTTAAGAGACATCGATGAACTGCTTCTCATCCCCCTGTTTCCGCAGTACGCCATGTCGAGTTATGAAACCGCCGTGGAGCGGGTCAAAAAAGCTGTCCGGGAGATCACTCCCAGCACGACGCTCCACATCCAGCCTCCGTATTATGAGCGGCCCGATTATATTGAAGCGCTCGCCGCCAGCGCCTCAGCCTGGCTCAACCAACCCTTCGATCATTTGTTGTTCAGCTTTCATGGATTGCCGGAACGTCATCTTAAAAAGGCCGACCCAACCTGCTCCCATTGTCTTAAAGCCAAAGACTGCTGCATCACGCCGAGTCCGGCGCACGCGACCTGTTACAGGGCGCAGTGTCTGGCCACCGTCCGCGCTTTTGTCGCGAAAACCGGCGTGCCCGGAGAAAAATACTCCGTTGCCTTCCAATCCCGGCTCGGACGCGATCCGTGGCTGCAACCTTACACCGACCGGGAGATCGTCCGTCTGGCGTCGGAAGGGATCAAACGTCTGCTGGTGATCTGCCCGGCATTTGTCTCGGACTGCCTCGAAACACTGGAGGAGATAGGGATGCGCGCCAGCGAAAGTTTCCGGCTGGCGGGTGGGAACGAACTCCGATTGATCCCCTGCCTGAACAACCATCCAAAATGGATCGAAACCGTGCAACGCATGGTGACCGAACGCTGGCCTCAGACCATGGCGGATCAAGTTAAAACAGCTTTGTCCACCCGCTGCCTGCTGGAAAACTGACGGCTGAAATATGATGGGGAATCTTGCTTTTGTGCGGACTTGGGGAAAATTTCATCTCCCTTTTTGATGAATATTTCGGCATCCAATTTTTCAGGACGAAGTCGCGTCACCGGTTTTATGGCTGGCGCGATGTTGCTGGTTCTGTCCGTCAGCTTTTCATTGCGGGCCGACTTTCAGGGATCGACTCACATGCTGCCCTTTGAAGAAGGTGTGATCAATTATAACAGTGCCCCCGCCAGCAACTCCGTTGTCACTTTGCAGAAAAATCTGGACGGGAAAGTCAAAACACTCACGTTCAACCCTAAGTTTGGATATCTCCAGGCACTGCTGGATGAATTGAAGATTCCCCAATCGTCCCAGATGCTGGTGTTCTCCAAAACTTCTTTTCAACGAGACTTCATTTCCCCGGGGTCGCCGCGGGCAATTTTTTTCAACGACGATGTTTACGTCGGTTTTGTGCCGGGCGCACCGGTGATTGAAATCAGCGTTGCTGATCCAAAACTGGGCGCGGTTTTTTACACGCTCGAACAAACGAAGGTCGAAGCGCCCAAAATCACCCGCAACAATCAGTGTCTGGAATGTCATGCATCAGGGAAAACAGTTGGAGTGCCCGGACATTTGGTCCGCTCTTTCGAGACCGACGGGAACGGCGTTCCCGACCTGACCAGCGGTATTTCGATGGTGAATCATCGCACCCCTTTGGATGACCGATGGGGCGGCTGGTATGTCACCGGAAAACATGGCGGCCAGCTTCATCGTGGGAACCTGATTGGGAAAGAAGCCTTTGACCGGCAAAAGAGCGAGCCCAACTTCGCGGGAAACATCACCAGTCTGAATCGTTTTTTTAATCCTGCTTCACACCTGAAAAACCAGAGCGACATTGTTGCACTGATGGTGCTTGAGCATCAGGCGCACATGCACAATCTGCTCACCCGCCTGGCGTATGAATCCCAAATCGCCCTGGCGACCTATGGGCACATCCGCTACTTAAAAAGCCCGGTGGAGGCATTCCTGAAATATCTTTTGTTTACGGAAGAAATCCGGCTGGCCGCACCGGTAACCGGAAACGCCGAGTTCGAAAAAGAATTTTCCCTGGGCGCCATGCGGGACAAACAGGGTCGTTCCCTCCGCGATCTGGATCTAAAGACCAAGCTCTTTAAATACCCTTGCAGTTACCTGATTTATTCTGAGGCGTTCAACTCTTTCCCGGCTCCAATGAAGGAAGAAATCTATCGCCGACTTTGGGCCATCCTGTCAGGCAAAGATGCGAAAGGGCCTTTTGCAAATTTGTCCATCGAGACCCGACACGACATTCTTGAAATCCTGCTTGAAACAAAAAACGATCTACCAGACTACTGGCGGAAACCGTCGAAATAAACCATCGAACCCGACGGAACAACCGGATCTGAATCAGGAGAATCAGGAAGTAGATTAGTTCCCGGCCTTACAAAAGAAAAAAACAAAGATCGTCGCGGATTTTCATGCAAATTTGACAACCTATATCAACGGCGGGTTGTTCCAAAATCCATTGCCGCAAACGTGAGCGTAATTCTGAAACGGACCACTTAGCGCCCCTCAAGGGTTAACTACCTGAAAAAAGCGATTCTCGGCGGACCAAAAAGGGAGTGTTGCAGGAGTCATCACGTTTAAATCCGTCCAGGGTCCCGTGGCCTTCAGGGCAGACTGAAGGCGTCCACCCGCAGGCTTCCAAGAAAGAGTCACCTTATTCTCGGGAAAGTTGAGCGTGAGCGTGAGTCGAGGCCCTGCAGCCTGACGAAGGAAGGAAGCGAGTTGCGCCTGCCAAGCGGCCGTGTTGGGGCCGAGCCAGCAGAAATGGCCGGTGGCGTCGAGCGGGACCACTTGGGCTCCAGGAATCCGGTTGGCGATCTGTAAAGATTGTGCGTAGTTGCCGCTCGTGTCGTTCCGCGACTGAATGATGATGGTGGGGACTTTGATCTTGCCGAGCTCTCCCCGGCTTTCGTAATCGGCCCAAGGGTCCACCCCGTTGATATCGTTGTTCAGGCCATCGCGTCGCAAGCTGAGCGGGAGCAAAGTATTGTAAAATCGGAAATAGAAAGGTTTTTGGTTGATGGCCACGTACTCAACGCGCTGTTGCAGCGGCTCGCCTTTCAGGTCTGTATCCAAGGAAAGAAAACTGCTCATGGTTATATTCTCGGTGATGTAGAGGCTCAAATACGCGATGTAGGACAAAGGATCAAGGCTGGCGGAATCTTGCAGTAGGCCCTGCAAGAAAGCGTAAAAATTCGCATCGGATGCTTGCGAACCGATGCCCTCCATGACCAAGGCCGAAATTCGGTCAGGATAGTTCAAAGCCATCTGAAACCCGACGATGCTGCCAGCGGAAAAACCAAGAACCGCCGCTTGGTTAATCCCCAGCCCATCCAGCAACTCGATCATAGCTCCGGCTTGCAGAACGGCGGTATCATTCGTTCCGGGAATTAACGGTGTTCGCAAGTATCCGGAACGGGAAACGCCAATCACCGTGAACCCGTTCGCGATCAAATGCTCCCCAATGAGGGCTGATTGATCGTAACCGCCCGGCCCTCCGTGCATACACAAAACGACCGGACCCGATCCGTTTTTGACGTATTCCACAGGTCCGTGATGAGCAGTATTAAAGATCTTGCTCCCCGCGTTAAGTTGCTCGGTCGCGGTCTGCGCCCAGTCAGCGACAAGCTGATCAAGCGTGTCCTTCACGATATCCTGGGCTTGACCGGGCCAGCCGCAAAAACTCCAGATGAGGGCAAACGCAATGGTCCTTCTGAGGCGCGAGGTTAGATTTCTTGGCATTGTGCGAGGCGGGGTAAGCGGTGGCTTGAACTGTTGATCCATTTCGATAAATGAGGCTAAGGCCGGGGTGATCGATGTCGAGTTTGTTTCCAAATTTTCGTCATTTTCTGGTTGGATTACCCCCCCCAATTTTAAATTACTCTCTAAACGGTTGATTGCTAAGGGTCCGTGCAGAAATAACTTCCGGTTTTGGCGGGAGCGCCACCGGGCCATAGGCGAGGCGTGAAGAAGGAGAATATCCCTTGTGGATCTTTGACTGACGAGCAACGAAGCCTATGGCCACCTTTCTCAGGGACCAGCTCAAGCTCGATAAGAGTAATGGGGATCTTTTTTTTAATGATCGGTATCTTCCTCTTTTTTGCGACCAGGAATTCAAATTTACCAGTAGCCAGGGTGGCCTTTATTGAGTTTACAAACACTCCTGCCGGATTGCCGATTGCGCGCTTTCGAATTCTAAACACGTTGAATAATCGAATAGTCTCTGGGAAACTGCCGCCCCTGTTGCCAACCAAGCATCCCGCGAACAGATCAAAAATCTTGAGTATAGTTACCCTATGTGGGGATGATCTGGCCGGCAGAAACTCTATCCAGATCTTCAATGTTCAATTCATGGCCGCTCCCCAAAGGTTTTGGCAGAACTAAAATAACCTCATTTTCCTCAGCTTCGATGATTCTGAACTTGCAATTGGAGGGAATGCTCCCGGAATCCAAACCTTGCTTTGCCAGTTCCTCCTGGATTGCGGTCTGAGTATCATTCAACAAGTGGAGTCGGTAGCCCGATTCCTTGGCGGCGCGTGTCATGATCCCCGCTTCCACTTTTTTCCAGGTCAATAGTTCAGCGTTATTCATAAGTCAAATTTTTGAGTTTCTCCTTAAGACTTGGCAGAGAATCAAAATCCGGTCAACAGCAGATACCTGATTGAGAACGCACCTTCCGCGATCCCCTTTGTTTTATGATCCGCGCTCCGTGACGAATCACGGAGCGACCCTGAATTTTAAGCCTTCCTCCATCAATGGAGTAGTTTCAATCCGCGCTCCGTGACGAATCACGGAGCGACTC
>Ga0163144_10018738_pt1 | contig 13972 bp, 9 predicted proteins | sample OliLak19BULKMAT1_FD_123175 | JGI IMG/M metagenome (GOLD analysis project Ga0163144, IMG submission 123175) | Freshwater microbial mat bacterial communities from Lake Vanda, McMurdo Dry Valleys, Antarctica - Oligotrophic Lake LV.19.BULKMAT1 | ecosystem: Environmental > Aquatic > Freshwater > Lake... | reverse complement strand
TGCATATTTGCCGTTTTGGTTTTTTGATGCCACAGTGCAAGTTACGCGCACCAGCCAAGACCCGTATGCCAAGCTCATGACGCGCAGTAAACGCGCCACCGCCACCCGCCGAGAAGAATTTAACGATGGCGTGTTCGACTTGCCCTTTCCTGCATTTTCATCGCCAGAACCGCGCCTTGCCGAGCGCGTGGGACGCTATGACATGCAGACCGCGCTCGCCTATTCACCCACCCTATTGGCGGGTTGTGAAGCAGAGCTTTATACGATTGATTTTGAGAAAGCCTCGATATTAGTGCGTCCGCGTGTTACTGAATATGTGCGCCAACGCTTTAACCACAACCCACACGGTGACAGCCCTATCACAGTCTCATGTTCGGTACAAACCATGCAATTTCGCCTTGTGATGTTGCCCGTGTGGGTAGCGACGCTTAACGAAGTAGATGGTGATGTGCGCTTGGGGCTAGTGCATGGTCAAACAGGGCGTGTGGTGCTGGGGCGCGCTTTTAGGCTTAAGGAGTAATGGCAATGACGAATGACCCCCTGTTATCCCTCTTTGCGCGTTGGGAACGTCGCTATCAAACGCGCACGCTTTGGGCGTGGTTGCCGTTTGCCTTGATTGGAGGGGCATTATTGGGGTGGGGTGTTGCCCTAATTGGCGCATTCTTTGGCGCAACAAACACGCCCCTATGGGCTATCGTTGCGCTTGTCTTTGCGCTTGTGGCGTGTGGGGTGTGGGCAATTGTGCGCCTGCGCCGCCCGCTAAAGCACGCCCTTCATTATTTTGAGGCACAATGGGGCTTACAAGAACGCTTCTCTACGGCGTATGAAATTTTAGAGGGGCGCATTACCTCAAACGGGCTTACAGTATATCAGCTTGCCCAAACACGAGAGATTGCCCCAAAGATTGCCTATCAGCAACTTTTGCCCTATACCTTTGGTGTGCAACAATGGACATTAAGCGCGGTGGTTGTGGTGGGCTTGCTGATATTCGTGGGTGTATATCCCTTCGCACGCCCCAGCACACTCTCGCCCGATGTGGAACGCGCCATCACAGAAGGCATGACGGCACTCCGTGATGCCCAAACTGTTATCGCCCAAGACACCACACTTACATTAGAAGCGCGCGATGTTCTACTAAGCACACTAGAAACGCGCATTACCGCCCTCACCGCCCCCAACGTGACGACAGAGAGCGCGTTTGCAACCCTAAGTGATGCCCGAAGAGACCTCGCCCAAGCCCTCGCATCGATACAAGCTCAAGAAGGTGATGAAGGCACAGAAGGCATGTCGCCATCGCTAGAACAAGCCTTAACCCAAGTCCAAGACACTCTCGCAGAACAAACGCAAGCGATTGCCAATGCCGAAGCCCCTCAAGTAGCAGATGCCCAAAGCGACAACGAGAGTGACACAGCATCACAAAGTGAAGGCACATCCCCACAAGAAGGACAGCCCGAAGCCGCTAGCGAAAACGCGCCATCAGAAACAGCGGGCGAAAGCGAAGGCGACCCTCAAGAAGGGCAACAAGGGGAACAACCCTCCGACATAGGCGAAGGCGACCCACAAGAGGGCGAAACAGGCACAAATCAGGGGGAACAGGGGCAAAGCCCCGAAGGTGAGGGTGAAAGTGGCAATGAGGGTGAGGAAGGGCAAGGGGGCGCACCCGAAACCAGCCCAGAAGGTGAAGGCAACCCCGAAACAGGACAATCGCCCGACAGTGGGCAAGCCTCTTCTTCATCGGGGGATGGCGAGCAAAATGAGCCAAGCACACAGGGCGCAAGCGAAAACACCCCCCCTAATGAACAAGACCCCGATGGCGAAGGCGAAGCGGTATTCGAGCAAATCTTTTCGCCGAGTGTTTTTAATTCACAAGCCAATACCGACATTGTGCTAGAAACCGATGACGAAAACGCACCCATACGCCCCAGCACTCAAGACAGCACCCCGCAAGAAGGGCAATTTGTGCCGTATAACCAAGTCTTTGAGGAATATGCTCAACAAGCAAATCGGGCATTAGAGCGTGGCACAGTGCCATTGGGCTTGCGTGACCTGATTCGCTCTTACTTTAGTGGGCTACAGCCTTAATAGCACTTGCCCCATAAACGCCTGTTGTGAACTTGCCCACGCTCTTATAAAGCCTATTCGGTATATAAACGCAAAAGGTGAGATGTAGTTACACCACATCCCACCTTCTATACACATGCTAACGCCTGAAAATCAACCAAAACGACCTGCGATATAATCACGGGTTTCTTGGCTTTCGGGGTTGCTAAACAGCTTCTCGGTTTGGTCAAATTCTGCCAAAATACCCCAGCGATTTTCCTTACCTACCACTGTTTCATCTTTGCGAATGCTAAAGAAACCGCAGTAATCGCTGGCACGTTGGGCTTGTTGCATATTGTGCGTCACAATCACAATGGTGTAATTCTCTTGCAGTTCGCGCATTAGCTCTTCAATGCGTTGGGTAGCGATGGGGTCTAGTGCCGAACATGGCTCATCCATCAAAATGACTTCGGGTTCAATGGCAATGGCGCGTGCGATGCACAAACGTTGTTGTTGCCCACCCGAAAGCGCAAGCCCACTTTTCTTCAGGTCACTTCTTACTTCATCCCACAGAGCAGCGCCGCGCAAGCTGTTTTCGACAATGCCATCCAACGTGCTTTTGTCCTTGATGCCCAATAAGCGGGGACCATAGGCGATATTGTCATAAATACTCTTTGGGAACGGATTCGCTTTTTGGAACACCATCCCAATATAACGGCGCACTTGCACAGGGTCAACGTGGCTGTCATACAGGTTTGTGCCGTTAAAGTGAATTTTACCCTCTACACGCGCCCCAGAAATAAGGTCGTTCATGCGGTTTAGTGAGCGCAACACGGTTGTTTTGCCACAGCCAGAGGGCCCAATGAACGCCGTGATTTTATTGCGCTCAATGCTCATACTCACATCGCTTACTGCCAGCTTAGAGCCGTAGTACACGCTCACATTTTCCAGTTCCAGGGCGTTTTCTGCCCGTACCATCGTATTATCTGTCATTGTTCCCTTATATCCTTATGCCATAGCGATTACGAAGATAAATCGCGGTACTGTTAAGCAAAAGTAACACCGCCACCAACACAATAATGGCAGCCGCAGCCGCATTCTTAAACACCAGTTCGGGGCGTGATGTCCATTGGTAAATTTGAATCGGCACTACCGTAAACTTAGAGAAAACGCCGTTGGGGTCAATCCCAATAAACGTAGACGCACCCACCACAATCAAAGGCGCGGTTTCGCCGATGGCGCGCGACACCGCCAAAATGATGCCCGTTAAAATACCGCCAATGGCATTTGGAAGCACCACACGGCTCACCGTTTGCCACTTGGTTGCGCCCATCCCGTAAGACGCATCGCGCAGGCTAGAAGGCACCGCTTTAAGAGCTTCTTGGGCGTTAATGATAATGGTGGGCAAAATCAGCAAGCCTAGCGTTAAGCCGGCTGTTAATACCGTGCGCCCATTGCTATCTGTCACACCAACAAAACGCCCACTGGTGTAAAACTCAAAGACACGCGCAAACACCGCCAAGCCCAACATCCCATAAATAATGGAAGGCACGCCAGCAAGGTTGCGAATGTTCGTTGCAATGACTTTTGAAACAGTGCTGTTCTGGTCGGCGTATTCTTGCAGATAAATAGCAGCTGCCAGCCCAATGGGGAACGAGACAGTGACAACCACAATCATAATCCACATTGTGCCTAACAAAGCAGTTCTTAAGCCAGCGGTGGTGGCATTGCTAGACACAGAGCTTGTGACAAAGTCTAGGTTAAGCCAAGAGTAAAACACGAGGTCGCCTTCGGGGTATTTTTCGGCTGCCAGTTTTTCAATTTCCCCACGATTCGTTAGGCTGTCTACCAAATTCCAGCTTTCAGAAATGTTCGGAATAACAATTTGTCGCGTAATGATCTTCACAAATTCTTCTTGCGCTAAGTTATCACTCAAGACGAGGGCAATTTCTTGCTCTGTAAGGTCATTTACGGTTTTACCAGCAAGTTCTGTACTAAATACCTTGCCCGCCAAAACAGTTTTTAAGGGTTCTGTTGTAAAGACAGTATTTGGCACTTGGCTTAAGTTATCACGCAAAATAACACGCAACCGATTAGGGACTTTTTGAACGAGCAAGTCTACCAATTCGGGTTCGCTAAGTTCTACCAGTGGGCGTTCCGAGAGTTCTTCGGGCAGCACACTGTAGGTAAACACCACATAGCCAAATGCGCCATTCGCCACATTAAACGCCACCGCCAACAAAATAATGATAGAGAACACATTCGCAGCGAAAAACAGACGTTGCCAAATGGTTCCAATCAGTTGACGGCGTTTTAAGGACGCGCCAAATTCTTCTCGCTTTTGAAGCACAGGGACTTTTTCGCTCATTATTGATACACCTCACGGAAGCGTGCTGTAATGTAATTGCTGATGAGATTTAGCGTCAGGGTCACACCAAACAGCACCAAACCTAGCGAAAAGAGGCTTTTATAGTCCATCGAGCCATAGCTAAGGTCGCCAGTACTAATGCGGGCAATATGCCCCGTAATGGTTTCGGCAGCTTCAAATGGATTTATGGTCAAATTAGGACCCGCGCCTGCCGCTACTGCAACAATCATGGTTTCACCAAAGGCACGCGAGCCTGCCAAAATGAACGCCGCAATCACGCCCGAAAGCGCAGCAGGCAATAGAACACGAGTGGCGGTTTCAAAGCGTGTTGCGCCTAGCCCTAGTGAGGCTTCTTTAAGCGCACGGGGTACTGCACGAATAGCATCTTCGCTGACGGTGCTAATGAGGGGAACAATCATAAAGCCCACCACCAAGCCCGCAGAAAGCTGATTGTACACCTGTACTGTATCTGCCCCAAAAATACCGCGTAGTAGGGGGGTCATAAACGTTAACGCAAAATATCCAAGCACCACTGTAGGGATACCCGCGAGAATTTCCAAAGTAGGTTTGAGGATGCTTCTTGTTCGTTCAGAGGCATACTCACTAAGGTAAATTGCCGTTCCTAAGCCAATTGGCACTGCCACAAACAATGCAATCAAACTAACGTTGATAGTAGCTGTGAGAAGGGGCCAAACGCCAAAGTTGCCAATTTGTGGTTGCCAGCGCGTACCCGTAAAAAACTCTGTCAGCGTCACTTCCTTAGCAATAAACACTTCTTTACCGATTTCATGGGCAGTAGGTTCTGTGCCATCATACCCACGCTCTACAACGACAGTGTCGCTGTCAACAACTTCGGTAATGAGCAAAAGTTCGTCGCTACTTTGCACGCGTAGAATGTCATTCAGGCGTAAAGGCAAACCACCTTCTGTTACATCTAAGGCAGTGCTGGTTTCACTAAGCTCGATAATTATCTTGTTATTAGAGTCAATTTCGCCATAGCTTGTAAAGAAGTTTAGGGCTTCGCTTCCCAAAACAATCACGATACCGATGGTGGTTAAAACAGACAACGCACCACACACAAATAGGACGTAACGTATGGAGTCATCCAACGGGCGGAAGCGTTTTTGCAAGCCCCCCTCGCGCTCGTTCATCTGCGCTCTCACTTTGCTTTGTGCCATGTCTCTCTATACATCCTCTGCTATTAAACAAAAGCGGGGAAAGGGTTGCCCCTTCCCCCGTTGATTACACTACGGTTCTTTTGTGACGACTACAATTAGTTACCAGCAGTCAAGGCAGCCAACACCACGCGGTTTACGCTCATGGAGTATTTGGACACTGGGAAGTAACCAATTTGACCATCTGCTGTACCCAATTGGCTGTTGACGTTGCTTAGGTAGTAGCTGATGAAAGAAGCGACTTGGGGTTTTTCTGCCAAAATTTCAACTGCACTGTAGATGTACAAAGGACGGCTGAGGGGGTATTCACCCGATTCAGCATTAACTGCGTCGGGTTCGATACCGTCAAGGCTAATGGCTTTGAGGGCTTCGGCGTTTTCAACGAAGTAAGCATAACCAAAGAAACCAATGGCGTAGGGGCTACCTTCAACACCTTGTACGAGGACGTTGTCGTCTTCGCTGAATTGGATGTCGGCGGCGTTCAAGATACCTTCGGCATTGTCATCTAGCACTTCTTCTACAAAGAAGTCATAGGTGCCGCTGTCTGTGCCAGGGCTAAACTTGAGGATGTTTTCTGCGGGCCATTCAGCGCGCACGTCTGCCCATGTTACGGCTGTGCCACCAAAAATAGCGGCAAGTTCTTCAAGGGTCAAGTCGGTTACGAAGTCATTAGCGGTGCTAACAACAACGGCTAGGGCATCAATACCAATGTAGAATTCCACTACGCTACGACCGTTGCCGGTGCATGCTTCAATTTCGGTGTCACGGATGCCACGGCTAGCATTGGCGATGTCGGTTTCGGCTGCAACGCAGAAGCGTTCCAAACCTGCACCAGAGCCGATGCTGTCAACGGTGATTGTGCCAGCGAAACCGTCTTGGTTGAAGAGGTCAGCCATGCGTTCTGTTACTGGGAATACGGTGGAGCTACCGGCGGCGATGACGTTGTCGCTTACGCTAAGGGCATCCACTTCTGGAAGGGTGATTTCGGGAAGAATCACAGCATCAATGACGTGAATCACGCCGTTGCTGGCTTCGATGTCGGCGGTGATAACGGTAGCAACGCCATCAAGCATTACGCCCATGTCGGTGGTGACGGTGATGCTGTCGCCATTGACTGTGGCTGCCATCATATCGGTTACGTCTGCGCTTAGTACCTTACCGGGAAGCACATGGTAGGTTAGAACGGCAGAGAGAACTTCGGGATTTGCAAGCAAATATTCAACTACGAAGGGGGGAATGGCTGCAAAGGCTTCGTTGGTGGGGGCGAAAACAGTGAAAGGACCTTCGCCAGAAAGTGTTTCCACTAAGCCAGCAGCAGTTACCAATTCAACCAAAGTGGAAAAGTCTGGGTTGCCAGCGGCAATTTCTACAATGGTTTGTTCTTGTGCCATGCTCGTAACAGATACTGCAAGTACGAGTGCAATGGCGGTAATCAGGGCGCGTAACTTCAACATATAGTTCTTTCTCCTAGAGTTTTGTCTTGAACGATGCAATCATTCTTTGCGGGCGTTTTTGCCCGTGTTTGTAGATTAAACGCCTTTGGTTAAAGTTCCTTCCCTACCATTTTAAGAATCAAAACGGCTTCGTTAAGTTTTTTTAATACGCTAACCACACAGCAAAAAAGGGGCGAAATCCCTATTCTGCCCCTTTTTTACGTTTTATCACTTTTAATTGGCAAAAAATACCCTTTTATTGCGTTTAGCGCGCTATCGCTTCTAGCCAATTTTGCTTTGCTGTGTTAAGAGCTTCAATAGAAGCTGGAAAATAGCCCACAGAAATGATGTATTGGTTGACATTGCTTAGGTAGTAGCTGATAAAATCTGCCACTTGTGGCTTCTCTTGCATGATGTCTGCATCGCTATAAATGAATAATGGACGCGCCAAAGGATACGTACCGTCTTCGGTGGTTTCTTCTGTAGGCACAACGCCGTTAATACTAATGGCGTTTAGCGTTTCGACGTTTTCTACATAATAGGCAAACCCAAAGAAGCCGATGGCGTAGGGATTACCGATGACACCGCGTACTAGCACGTTATCATCTTCACTCAGTTGTAAGTTAGACGATTCTAGAAGTGGTGCTTCATCTGTATCGAAGACCGCTTCTACAAAATAATCAAACGTCCCGCTGTCTACGCCCGCCGCATAACGAAAGATAGGTTCATTAGGAAAGCCTTCGCGCACTTCGTCCCATGTGGCGGCGGTGCTAAAAGCTAGTGCCAGTTCTTCTAATGTTAGGTCTTCGATGAAGTCATTCTCGCGAGTTACCACCACTGCCAGCGCGTCTGTCCCCACTCTAAACTCAATCGGGGTGCGCCCGTTAGCCTCGCAAGCCTCTATTTCGCTGTCTCTAATCGCACGGCTGGCGTTAGCAATGTCGGTTTCGCCACTAATGCAAAAGCGTTCAAATCCTGCGCCTGTTCCGCCACCTTCATTGACAATCGTATCTATGAAGCCATCATCAATAAACGAATCTATCATCCGTTGTGTAAGTGGGTTTACTGTAGAACTACCCGCAATCACCATATTGCCAGAAACATCAAACGGGTCTATAGCGTCTAGTAAAACAGGTGTTGCTTCTACTTCTTGTGTTGCCTCTGGGGTCATTTCTGGCGTGGCTTCTTGTGCCATAGCACCCACACCAAACACACACACCAAACAGAGTAACATTAACCAACGAGTTTTCGTCATCGTTCAAATCCTCATCATAAGCCTTCACTCAAAGCGCACTTGCTTTCTCAATAAACAGCATAAGTGGTGCGTATTAAGTGTAAAGGGAATGAATGTTAAATCTTCTCAAAAAAGAACAATTGTGCTATTCTATGTAAAAGCCAAAAGTTGCGCTATGATAAAGGATGTCATTCGCACACAGTAAAGGCTATCGCGCTCATGTTGAATTGTATTGGCGTTCTTGCTCACCCTCATCGTCCACAAACCACGCCAACTGCGGAGGGCATTGTGAACAGCCTAAAAGCCCGTGGCATTAAAACGTGGTCTCATACCCAATGGGACGAAAATAGTATTCAAGCTGATGTCCCTACCGCACAAATAGTTGTGGCAATTGGCGGAGATGGCGCAATGCTTAAGGCGGGTAGGGTGTGCGCAAAGCACAACGTCCCCATGCTAGGGATTAATATGGGCAGGCTGGGCTTCTTAACCGAAGTACAAGCCGTTAGTGAATGGGAAACTGCCCTCGATAAGCTCTTGGCAGGTGATTATTGGCTAGAAACACGCATGATGATTCATGCCACCCTTAAACGAGGCAAAGAAACCCTCATTGAAGGCGAAGCCCTAAACGACTTTGTGATTAGTGGGAATATGATGGGCAACATGGTACAGCTCGACACCTACATTGATAACCACTGGACAACCACCTATAACGCCGATGGGCTTATTATTGCCACCCCAACGGGTTCTACAGCGTATGCGCTGGCTTCTGGGGGTCCCATTTTGCCCCCTGACCTTAAAAATATCCTGATTGTTCCATCCGCACCCCACCTTAGCATGGATAGACCCATTATTTTAAGCGAGGGTTCTACGGTAGCAGTACGCCCAAGCCCCAGCAACCGTAACTCTGTTACCATTACCGCAGACGGTACGTTATTAGGGATGCTAGGGGATGCGGATACGCTGTATGTGCGTGCCAGCCACTACCCCAGCCACTTTGTAAGAATGCGCCCCAAAAGCTATTTTTATCGGTCACTCTTAGACAAGCTAGAACCCCGCATCAATCGGCGCGTTGACGGGGTACTTAGTGAGTTAGAAGATTAAGAAGGCGATATGTTAGAAGAGATTCGCATCCAAGACTTTGCCATCATCGACCAGTTAACGCTCTCGTTTTCGGCGGGGTTTAACGTCATCACTGGCGAAACAGGCGCGGGTAAGTCCATTATCATTGATGCCGTTGAACTGCTGGTAGGCGGAAAAGCCGATGGCGGGGCAGTACGTAGTGGCAAGGAAAAAGCCGTCATTGAAGGCGTGTTTGTCCTTGATGAGCGCGTACAAGCCCGCGTCTTGCCCATCCTAGAGCGTGAAGACCTAATTGCCAGCCCCGAAGAAGTAAAATTTATCACGCTAACCCGTGAAGTACGCACCAACGGGCGCACACAAGGGCGCATTAATGGCATTAGCGTTAGCCATGATATTTTGCGTGAAGTAGGCGAAGAACTGATAGACATTCACGGGCAAAGCACCCATCTTTCACTCTTTAAGCCACGCTATCATGTGGATTTACTAGACCGTTACGCCGATTTACTGGAAGTACGGCTGGCATTAACGACAGTGGTCAACACACTAGGCACGCTAAGGGGTGAGATAAAAACCCTAACAGACGACAAAGCCCAAATAGAGCGTCGTGCAGAACGCCTACGCTATGCCATAGAAGAAATTACAGTGGCACAGTTACAAACCAACGAAGACACTGGCCTCATCGCCGAGCGCACGCGTCTATCTAACAGCGAGCAAATTGCCACCCTTTGCGCCGAAATTCGCGTGTTACTTAGTGGTGATGACAGCCTAGAAAGCACGCCCATTGTGGATGGCTTAATGCAGGTAGCGTTGCTAATGAGCAAGCTGACAAAAGTAGACGCTTCCCTAGATGAAGATAACACCATTGCCCAAGACCTTGCCCAAAACGCCCAAGATCTTGCCCTAACCATCGCCAGCTATGCCGATGAAGTAGAGTACAGCCCCAAACGCCTTGATGCCATTGAAGAACGTATTGAACTCATTAAAACCCTTAAAAAGCGTTACCAATGCGATAGCATTGAATCACTCTCGGCGTATGCCCAGCGCGCACAAACCGAGCTAGAAGGCATTGAGAACAGTTCGGAACGCCTAGAGCAATTACGGGCGCAAGAAGAAAAAACTTTGCGCCATATTGGTGAGCTTTCTGAACGCATGAGCAAAGTGCGTGAGATTGCGGGCAAAAATATGAGCAAGCGCATTGTCCGCGAGCTAGGCGACCTACGCATGGAGAACACGCGCTTTGAAGTGCAAATGAACCGTGAAGAACTGGCTACAGGGTGTTATGGCAAAGATGGCAAGCGTTATGCGTTTGATACGACAGGCTTAGACAAGCTAGAGTTTATGATGAGCGCAAACCCCGGCGAACCCTTACGCCCATTGGCAAAAGTAGCCAGTGGTGGCGAAGCCGCCCGTATTATGTTGGCAATTAAGCGCGTGTTGGCACAAGCCGACGAAACCCCCACCCTCATCTTTGATGAAATTGACCAAGGACTAGGCGGGCGCATTGGCGCAGTGGTGGGTGAAAAACTGTGGGCATTGTCACAAGGGCATCAGGTGATGTGCGTTACACACCTTCCCCAGTTAGCGGGCTTTGGCGACAAGCACTATAAAGTGCAAAAGACGCTTAAAGATGACCGCACATCCACGCTCATCATCTCTTTAGAGCAAGATGAACAGCGTATTGATGAACTGGCACAAATGATGGGCGCAACCAGCGAAAGCGGTCAGCAATCGGCAAAAGAAATTTTGCAGGGCGCACGCCACCGCAAAACCGAGCTAAGGACTACGCCTTAACATGGTAGCCTACCCGTTCCAGAACCCGTACACTAAACAGCCCTCACAATGATGAGGGCTGTTTGTTTTATGGGAATAGCAAAGGAACAAGTTAGCCGTCAAGGTTGGGTTGTTCGTCCGCGTTGTCTTGGGTAACAATATTAGACATTGGAATGTCAATAATTTCTGGCACAGTAGCACCCGCTAACATTTGTACTATCAAGTCGGTGGTAGCTTTGGCGGTTTGGCTGCGCCCCACTTCTAGCGAGGCTCTAAAGTATTCGCCACGCTGAATTTTTTCTACCACCAATTGTTCGGCATCAATGCTGTAAATGTCTACAGCGTCAAACGGCACGCCCGCATCTTGTAAGGCTTGGGCTGCCCCCACAGAACCCGCGTCATTGATGCTGGCAATCACGCTAAATTCTACGCCCTCTTCCAGCAATTTCTTCACAGATTCATAGCCAAAATCGCGTGTGCCACCCGTGTATCGCCCAACAATGTTGGCTTCGGGAAGCACACCACGGATGCCCTCCTCAATACCGTTGGCACGAATTACAATCGACTCCATGTCGCTAAAATCAAGAATGATGATGCCTTCGCCTTGCTTACCTTCTTCGTTTAGACGACTGCCCGCAAATGTACCAATCGCATTACCCATTTGATAATCGGCATCTTCTGTAGAGGTATAAGAGCCACCGACATATTGAGGAGGCGTATGAACCGCCGTAAACGGAATCTTTTCGGCGTTGAGGGTGTCTAGGGTTTGCGTAATGGTGTCATAGGTAATGGGACAAAGGACAAACGCCGTTGCGCCTTCTGTAAGAGCTTTTTCCATTTCTAGGCGTTGGGTATAGCCGTCACTTTGGCTATCATACACCTTAAAACGCAAGCCTTTACTGCGTAAATGTGAGGTCATTTCACGGGTCAGCGTGGTATGGTATTCGCTGGTGGAATTGCACGCTACCACCGCCACAAAGCCCTCTGTCCCTAATTTACGTTGTGCCAGTGCAATCTGCTCTGCTGACGGCTCGAAAGCATCCCACAAGCCCACTTCACCTTCTAAAACAGTATGCGTTGGCACAGGGTCGGGCGCACGATTAGACAATAATGCCACTGCGCCCACCACCACCGCCAAAATGACCGCGCCCACGAAACCCCATAACGCGACAGGGTTTTGCTTTGTTGTGGGCAATGGCAAGCCTTTTGTAAGAGAGCTAGATTGCCCCGCAAATTTAACCGCCGCGCGTGGCAAGGATGCACTGCTATTACCTGCGCCTGTGGCTCCGTCAATGGCTTTTACAAATTCGCTCATGTCAAAATAGCGATCATCTCGATTCTTAGAAAGCGAGCGCATCACCACCGTTTCTAGTTCATGTGAAATATTGGGGTTGAAGTCGTTCATGGGTGGGGGCATTTTTTCAAGGTGCTTATACACCATGCCCACAATACTATCTTCGCCTTCTTCGGTGGTAAACGGCGGACGACCACACAACATCTCGTACAACATAATGCCAATGCCATAAACATCGGTGCGTTGGTCTAAGCGTTCTCCACGCAAATGTTCGGGCGACATATAGGTGAGTGTGCCTACAATCACATCATTTTGCGTGATATCTGCCTCTGCATTTACTTTTGCTAGTCCAAAGTCACTTAAATAAGCGTTTTGGTTGTCATCGAGTAGCACGTTTGCGGGCTTAATGTCACGGTGAATCACGCCCTTACTATGGGCATAAGCCAGCCCTTGCGCCACCTGACGAAATAGCTTTAACGCCATATCTAATGAAAGTGACTCATCACCCTTTAGCAAGTCTTTCAAAGACCCACCCCGCAAAAGGCGCATTGCCAAATAAGCGTTATCACCCTCAATACCATACGCATACACGGGCAAGATATGAATATGTTCTAGCTTCGCAATGAGTTCTGCTTCTTTTGCAAACCGTTTTTGAAAATCGTCTTGTTCTTGTAAAGCGGAAAGGTCAATGACTTTAAGCGCAACATCACGTCCCACAGACTGCTGACGCGCCCGATACACCGAAGCTGCCCCACCCCGTCCGATGCGTTCTGCGACCACAAAATCACCAAATTGTTTGCCGTTTAGATGGTCAAGTGCGTACACGTTTTTTTGCCTAAGTTTTTTATGAACACCTGTACTTATTATAGCTAGGAATAACGATTTTCACATCAAATCAGCCCGCTCTCGGCGAGATTGTGTTAAGAAAGTGGGCAACTTACAAAAACGCGCTATAGTAATGGAGAAATTAGCAGTAGATAAAATACAAATAGGTCGCACCACGTTGGGGTAAAGGCAATGGGTTGTAAGAGACAACGCCTTAAGAACGCATCCGCATGGCATAATTTTCACTATGCCATGCGCATAATGAGTTTTTTACTCTGTAGATGTGTGTGGTTACAAAGGATAATCCAGCAACATGGCTTCGAGTGCCATTCGCATATTGGCGTTGGTGTTTAGGGTGCTATAGAGTAGGTGGCGCGTAGCGTTTAAGGCTTTTAGGGCATCATTTAGCTCTATCCGTTGCACCAATTGTTCAAGGTCAATGCGCTTGTCGGTGTTACAGGGTTTCACCGGGCTTTCTTGCTTTAGCAATAGCGCATCACGCCAATAGGATTGCCACATTTCTAGCAAATAGCGTAAAGCATCCTTATCTTTGCTGGCTACGTCCGCCAATTTTTCGGCAACACCAAAGCGACTGGCGCGATTACCACGCAGAGCTTCACTAAGCATGTTTAGCGCGTCCTCGCGTTCTTGTAGAACCCCATCATTGTGCAATGCCTCTAATGCCCACCCCACGCGCCCACTTGATAAACGGGCAATCAGCGTGGCTTGTTCGGGGCTTGCGCCTTTTTCTAG